>JADMIO012610807.1_pt1 | contig 20227 bp, 9 predicted proteins | sample 8958161 | NCBI WGS metagenome assembly JADMIO01 (sample SAMN16585339, study PRJNA669376) | soil metagenome | isolation source: Crop rotation soil | place: USA: Cullars Rotation, Alabama | collected 2011 | reverse complement strand
GGCGGGTGCGAATCCAGCGGCGTCAGTTCGGGGTTCAACGGTGGCCAGACCGCGATGGCCCACGAGATTGGGCATGCCTGTGGTCGCGCGCACGGTCCGTGCGGGGGTGTTGGCACATCGGCAGATGCGAACTATCCTGCCTATGAACCTTATGATACACCCGCAGCCAGAATGGCCTCGATTGGCGAGTTCGGCCTCGACATTACGGATGGCACGGTGCCGACGCCAACCACAGCACGCGACTACATGTCATACTGCGGCCCGAGTTGGATTTCGATCTACGGCCATCAGGCGCTCATCAATAACAATGCCCTTAATCCCGCGCACGTAGGACTGCGGCGTCCGTGGTGGCGAGACTATCTCTTATATGATCCATGGTGGTGGTTTCGCTACAAGCCGGATCCGCCACCGTATTGGATTGATCCGGCGCGAATCCGTGAGCTTTCTATTCCAATGCAGAACGTGATTACCATTATCGGCGTATTGCACCCTGAGGATCGCGTTGAAGTACTGTCTGTCTCGCGCTCTGCGGTCATGAGCACCGAACTCAAGGGGGAGGCGACAGACCTGAGAGTCGTCTTGCACGGATCCAAGCGAGCCGAACTGGCCTCCAGTGTTATCATCGAAATGTCCTCGCGCGGATCGTGCGGGTGCGAATGTGGACAAGGTCCGGCCCCGACGATGTTCCAAGCTTTTGTGCCAGACGTGGCGCCAGGAACGGAGCTGTCAATCCGCCGTGGAGGCAAGACGCTCTGGAAGCGTGTCGCTCCGAAAGGAAAAATCACAGTTAGTCCGCCAAGAATTAGAAGTTCTAAGGACTCCTGCCTGGAGATCGCGTGGGCTGCAACGGTTCCCGGCGGGGTGAAGGACACGTGGATCCGCGTCTCGGCGGATGGCGGGAAAACTTGGAGAGCCATAGCCACGGGACTGACGGGGGAACAGGCGACCATCGATCGTGGACACCTGCCCATCGGGAAGCTCCTTATCGAAGTAATCGTGCACGACGGATTCAGGTCAGTTTCCTCTAAGCCAGTTCCGTTCGAGAACACCTACCTGCCGCCGGTGCCTGCGATTGTGCACCCGAATGATGGTCGGACGCTCATGGCGGGGGAAACGTTATGCCTGTGGGGTTCTGTAGCTGGACAGCCAGGACAGTCGTACGACGCTCTGAGGTATTCCTGGAAACTCGACGGAAAGCCTGTCGGCGATGGGCTGCAGGTTTTCACAGTAGTCCCGTCACCTGGCTCACATCGCTGTGAACTAACTGTGCGCGATGAGGCCGGAAAGATCCTTGGCTCGTGCAGCGTCAAGTTTACGAGCCTTTCACCCGATAATGAGAAGACCGAGTAAGTGTGCCTATTACTATCCAATGTGCTATGAAGCTGTAACAATCGCAGTCTGGATACGGCGAGTATCGACTACGGCCAGTCCACGCTGTTTGAGAGCCATCGCATCGTTTGAGAAAAACATTCCCGCAACGTCGCTGCTCTCGATAAGTTGCCGACCACGGATGCCTTCGTCGTCGCGCTGCCGATGAAGATCAAGGGCGGCACCGGCGGCCCGAGCGAACCAAATGGCACCCTGGAGCCGCGCACGCCAAAAGCGGACTTCAAATGGCGTGCCGCGCACGAAAGCACGCAAGGCTGGAATTCTTTCGTTCTGGATTTCCAAACACCTCGCCACTGAGGCGCGCCGCAACGGAATCGTCACGTCTCAGTCGCGCCTCGGGCCATGTTTCTGAAGGTCCGTAGGCGCTTGGGCGGAGCCGGGCGCCTCGAGAAATGAAATGTGGCAGATGCCACGATGACTGCTGGCGGCCAGCCATTCTCCAAACCGCGTGGATGCGAACCCGTGACGGATTTCACAGCCCTGGCGTGAACCAACGTGAGACATTGCAGGAAATCCTTTGGCGTGACTGCCGCCCATCGCGAAAACAAACGGTGGAAATGGAAAGGGCTGAGGCGAGTGGTTGCGCCAACTCCGCCAAATTCGGCTGTTCGGTGTGGTGCTCGTCGAGGAATCTGATTACCGGAGCAATGCGTTCGTAATCGTTCACATTCAGATGTTGCCATGAGCCAGCCCTGGCACCCGCCCGATTCTTGCGGGCATTATTCCTTTTGCGTCAACGGCAGCGATTCCGTCGCGGGATGTTCTCGGGTTTTTTGCTCTGCATCGCACTACGGGCTGAACAGGGCATCCATCTTCTTTCGCACACTTGCGTCCATCCGGATCAATGGAGGCCACGGTCTCTTGAAGCCTTCACCGGCGAGCTTGCGTGTGGCGTCTATTCCCAGCTTCGAACCAATCGCCATCTCCGATGTCGCGTGGTCGAGCACGTCGGATGGGCCTTTGGTGAAGATGCTGTCGCGTTGCGGGTCGGTGTTGGCGCAGAGGCGGAAAAGCACGTCGCTCGTGTTGTGAACGTCCACGTCCGCGTCCACCACGACGATGTATTTGGTGAACATCATCTGGCCCATGCCCCAGAGGCCGTGCATGATTTTGTAGGCTTGCATCGGGTAGGTCTTGCGGATGCTCACGAAGACGAGGTTGTGGAAGACGCCTTCCGCCGGCAGCGCGATATCGACGATCTCGGGGAAGTTCATCTTGAAGATGGGCAGGAAGAGCTTCACGGACGCGCCGCCGATGTAGAAGTCTTCCATCGGCGGGATGCCGACAATGGTGGCGGGATAGACGGCGTCCTTGCGGTGCGTGATGGCGGTGATGTGAAAGACGGGATACGGCTCGGGCAATGTGTAATAGCCGGTGTGGTCGCCGAACGGGCCTTCGTCGCGCAGCGGCTCGCGCGGGTCCACGTAGCCTTCGATGACGAAGTCTGAATTCGCCGGAACTTCCAAATCGTTGGTCTCGCATTTCACCAACTCGACGGACTTTTTACGGAGGTAGCCGGCGAGGAGAAATTCATCGAGTCCGTCCGGCAATGGCGCGGTGGCAGCGAAGGGAAACATCGGGTCACCACCGAGGAAAATGGCAACGGGCATGCGCGTGCCGGTTTCGTAGTAACGGCGTCCGTGGCGCGCGCCGACTTTCTGGAGCTGCCAGTGCATCCCAGTGGTCCGGTCATCGTAGATCTGAATGCGATACATGCCGACGTTGCGCTCGCCGGTGTCGGGGTCTTTGGTGACGACGCACGGGAGCGTGATGAAGCGCCCACCGTCGAGCGGCCAGCATTGTTGGATGGGGAGGTTGAGGAGCGTGGGCGACGCGATTTCTGATTTCTGTTTTCTGATTTCTGATTGGATGTCAGTGGCCTGCGGCCACGGCTCTGTGCGCGTCGGTGGCGCGTCGAACTTGTGGATGACCTTCTTGCACGGACCGCCGCTGACGATCTTCGGACGCGCGTGGCGGAGTTCGAGAGCCTGGCCGAGCAGCTTCAACGTCTGCCGGAGTGTCGTTGGAGGTTTCGCTTTCATCAGCGAGCCGAGTTCGGCGGCCACTTCGTCCACGGAATTCGCCCCCATGCTCAGCGCCATCCGCTTCCACGAGCCCATCGTGTTGATCGCCACGGGGAACGGCGACACCACGCCGTTGACCGTCGGCTTTTCGATGAGCAGCGCCTTGCCACCGTCCGGCGATTTCATTTCGCGATCCGCGAGTTCGGTGATTTCGAGCTCCGTCGCGACCGGTGTTGAGATGCGCTTCAATTCACCCGCTCGGTCGAGTGCGGCCACAAAGTCCGAATAGCTCGCGTATGACATGTTTCGGAGGCTACGCCGCGCGAGGCTCCGTGCGCAACGCCCGCCGTCCAGCGCTTGCCATCGCCGTTCGCGCCTTTCAGCTTCGCGCGATGAAGTCGCTCCTCCTTGCCTCCCTCGTCCTCACCGCATCTGCCACTGCGGCGGAAAAAATCAAAGTCCTCATTGTGGACGGACAGAACAACCACAACTGGAAGATGACCACGCCGGTGCTGAAACAGATTCTCGAAGAGCCGGGGATTTTCGGCGTTGATGTGTCCACCTCGCCCGAAAAAGGAAAGGGCATCGACTCGTGGGCGCCGAAGTTTTCCGATTACGCGGTCGTGGTCTCGAACTACAATGGCGAGCCGTGGTCGGCAGCGACACAGGAGGTGTTTGAGAAATTTGTGCGCGGCGGCGGCGGATTCGTCCCCGTGCATGCGGCGAACAACTCCTTCCCGCAATGGCCCGCCTACAACGAAATGATCGGCGGCGGCGGCTGGGGCGGTCGCAATGAAAAGAGCGGGCCGTATCTGCGCTGGCGCGACGGCAAGTGGACCTTTGACACAACGAGCGGCCCCGGAGGCAGTCATGGAAAACAGCACGAATTCGTGCTGAATAGTCGCGCGCCATCGCATCCGATCATGCAGGGCCTGCCCGCGGCGTTCATGCACCGTCAGGACGAACTCTACAATCGGCTCCGCGGCCCGGCAAAGGATGTGACGATCCTCGCCAGCGCGATGTCGCCGAAGGAAAAGGGCGCGTCTTTCACACAGCGCTCGGCCACGGCGCGGAGGCGGTGCATTGCGTGGCGTTTGCGGTGACGCTTCAGCGCGGCACCGAGTGGGCCGCAACCGGAAAGGTGACGCAGAAAGTGCCCGCGGATTTTCCAGACGACAAGGCGAGCAAGGAGCGACCCTAACGCCCGGTGGAGTGGCCGGCTGCGAGTGCGGCGGCCGGGCCGATTAAGCTGTGATGTTCAATTCTGCTCTTCAGGCTTTTGGCTTTTGCGCTCAGTGCGCACGGTCACATTTTCGCACCGCGACAGCTTTACCGCGCTCACCTCATCGCCGCCTTCGACGAGATTGTCATGCACCAGCCCACCGTTGACGCCGTTCAATGACACCGCCTGGCCTTTGACTCGCAACACATTCCCGGCGACGACAACCCGCTGCGACGGTTCCGCATTGTAGCGCGACGCGCCCCACACATAGATGCCGCCCTGCTCGTCGTTGGCGCCAACGACGATGTTATCCTTCACCACGAGGCCGTCGGCATAGCCGAACTGGATCAGCACCGCCTTGTTCGTCGCGCTGCCAAAGACGGTGTTGCCCTGCACGAGCGCATTCTCATCGCCGTTTCCCTCGATGCGGCCATGCACGATATTGTCGCGGATAATGAGCCCGTTCACTCCGCCGGCGAGAATCGAGCGCCGGCAGCGGTTGCCCTGAATAATCACACCCGTCAAACCCCGCGCGTGCTCGACGTGAATGGTCGAGCCCCCCGGCTCGATGGTGGGCTCCAGGTCCTGGCAGCCCGTCACGAGATAGTCGCGCGCGTTTTCATCTCCGGCGAGCTGGATGCCCTGTCGGATGAAATTCCGCACGGCCACATCGCGCACAGTGATGTTCCGGCAACCGCGCCCAATCGCCACGCAGTCGCCCGCGAAGTTCTCCACGAGCAAATCCCGGATGACCACGTTCTCGATTACCCCATCCTTCGCGGAAAGATAGATGCCGGCGTTGTGTTCCGGCGTTTTGCCCTTTTCGTAGCGCGGATGCGTGTTGCTGCCGTCGAGGTGCAGGTCGCGGATGACCACATTGCGGCAACCCTCCGGGCCGGTGCCGAACATCCTCCAGAAATTCGTCACGCTCGCGGCAAACTTGATCACCGAGGCCGCGCCCTCACCGCGCAGGGTCGTGTTCGATGGCACCTTCAGGATCGGGTCCGCGACACCCGGCCTCGCGACGATGAATGTCCCGCTGGGAAAAAATACCGCTCCGCCGCCGGCCTGCTCGCACGCGGCGAGGGCGGCAGTGATTGCGGCGGTGTCATCGGTCTCGTCGTTCGGAGTGGCGCCGAATTTCTCCACATTGAATTCCTCAGCGCCAGCCTTCCCCAGCAGGAAGCCGAAGGCGATGCAGGCGACGAGTGATCTCATGGGGAGTGTTGTGCGTTGCTGCGTCGAAAGGTCGCCCATCGAATTAGTCCGCCGTTATCGCTCCGAGAAGCAACCCGGCTCTGGCAGCCTGTTGAGAGACTCCAAAATCCCGGGTCATCCTGAGCGGCGCGGCGCGGTGGGCGAAGGCGGCGCGGCGCGGAGTCGAAGGATCCCGTGGAATTGCAGACAGCCTCCGAAACAAGCATTCATCACGCTTTGTTGGGACGTCGCACCTCATTTGCACGGGATCCTTCGGCTGCGCTCCGCCCACGGTGCCGCCTCCGCTTCGCTCAGGATGACCGCGTGTTCGGGGGTTTTTCAACAGATTGCTGCGCTGGAGGAATAACCGCGGGCCGCTGTCTTCCTCTACTTGAAGTTCGCCGCATCTTCCTTCCCGCCCGCTTCGAGATACGCGAGCAGGTCGAGCACTTCTTCCTTCGTCAGCGTGTAGAGCAGGCCCGGCGGCATGATGCTCGCAGGTGACTTCTCCTTTTTCACGACGACGTGGTGATAAAACGCCTCCGTTTTTCCCGAGAGCGGATCGGTGAGCACCGTGTAGGTGCCGCCCGTATCCTCCTGCACGAGGCCGACCACCTCTTGCAACTTCTCGCCGCGGCGCACGGTGAACATCATCATCGCGTATTGGTCGCTCACGGCTGCGTTCGGATCGAGGATCGCGGTGAGGATGTCCTTGCGCGGGAAGCGCTGCGCGACGGCGCTGAGGTCCGGGCCGACGTTGCCGCCGGTCACGCCCATCTTGTGGCAGAGGATGCACTGCGCCTGGCCGAAAAGTTCGCGGCCTCGCGCGAAGTTGCGCCCCTTCGCCACGTCGCTGAGCGCGGGCTCGAGGTCCGTCATCGTCCACGCCTGCACAAAGGCGCGCGGCTTGAGTTCCACGAGCGCCTTCGCCGTCGGCGCGGAGGCGAGATGGCCGAGCGCCGTGCGTTCCGCATCCGTGCAGCGCGCGAGCGCCTCCGTGCGGATTTTGTTGATGAATCCGCTCAACGAATTGCCGCCCGCATAGCCGCCGGCCTTTTCGTGGAACCAGCGGAAATAGCGGGCGCGCTGTTCGGGCGTCCAGCCATGCGCCATGCGCAGCACGAGCGCATACCAGATCTGCTCCTCCTGTGACTCCGCGGCGTCCATGAGGGCGAGGGTCTTTTCGATCACGTCGCGGCCCGCGGTGTCGAGATCGCCATTTGGCATCTTCGCTTCCAGATTTCGCCGCTGTCTTTCAAGCTCCTCGATCTCGGCGTGGGTAATTTTCACCAGTTGATTCTCTTTCGTGTATTTTGAGAGAAGCACGACCTCCAAGTCGCGCAGCTGACCCAATCTCTTCACCACCGCCTGCAGGGCGTCGCCGCCCTTGCGTCCGGGGAAAACGGACGCGCCGGGGTTTGGCACGGGGCCGAGGGAGGTCGCGGGCGCGGCCTGCGGCGTCGTCGGGGTGCCCTCTTTCTCGGGAACAATCGGAGTCTTCCCGGAAGCCGCAGGGGCTGGTGCAGGAGCAACATCTACCGCTGCAAGAGTCGCGCCAGATAGAAAAACGGTCGCGCCTTTTGCTAACTCGCTTCCAATGAATCGGATAAGACCACGCTTTCCCGACTCAACGATTGCGTGCCCGCCCGGAATGAACTCAATAACTGGCGAAGTAGTCCCGATAAATGGCCATGTTGTCCGGATAAATTGCCCGCAAGTCCGGATAAAGAGCCCACTGGTCGGAATAAATCCCCCACCAACCGGAATAAATCCCCCACCAGTCGGAATAAATCCCGCACCTGCCGGAATAAATCCCTCACTTGCCGGAATAAATCCCCCACTGGTCGGAATAAATTGCCCACTGGTCGGAATAAAGCGGCCTTTATTTGGACCGGTAGCCGTGGAAGTCCGGTTTGTTTCCAGAGAAGTCTCCTTCACTCCACCGGAAGTCCGGACTGGAACTGCGGAAAACCTTTCTGCGTCGCCGGCCCGATTCATATGCGGCGAAACGCTTCCACTCTTGCCCCCGGCAGGAGCAGGCGCGGGCGCGGGCGTCTTCGGCGGCTCTGCGGGTGCCGCCGCCTTCGCCGCAAGGTCCGATGTCAGTTCGCCGAGTTCCGGGTTCGTCAGCCAGATGAGGAGCTGCGAAAGCTCGCGATTCAGCTTCGCCGCCTCCGGCCCCTTCGCCGGGTATTGACGCGAAAGCTCCGCGACCAGCGCCTTCACGTTTTCCGCCGAAGGCCGCCCCTGCCGCGCGAAGGTAAGTTCGAGGACGCGGAGTTTGAGGAGCTTTAGGTCATCGGGGAGGGAGGCGATCTGAACAGGTTTTAGGCTTTCCAAGATGCTATCTTGTTGCGCCGAATCGCAGACCCGTGCGCGACATAAAGCAGCGTAGAGGATTGCCTGATTGGACTCGTTTGGAAGCATCAAATGCCACGCCTTTTGATCGATGATCGCCGTCTCCACGATCCTGCAAATGAAGTGAGTGAGCACTGGGTCTGCGCCTCTTAGCGCCGGCGCGAGATTGAAAGAATCGAACCAGCGCCACGTTGGATCCTGGAGGGCTTCCTTGATCATTCCGTAGATGTAATCTCGCGAATAACGAAGAGCGTACTCCTTGTATTCTGCTTTGAGCCGCCCAATCAGATTTCCGGGATTCCGAAGCAGATGCCCGGCATCACCTGTGCCGGATTCAATCTCACCACGATGTTCGAGCATATCCAGCGAGAATCGTGTCCGCCGATTCTGGCTTGAATCATCGCCAGTTTTTTCTGCTGTTCCGCTCTCCATGTAACTCACCCGATACAGCGCCGCGCTCGTGCCGCGCCCGCCCGTCGTGAAATACAGCGCGCCGTCTTTGCCAAACTCCATGTCGGTCATTGGCATTCCTTTTCCGCTGAGGAAAACTTCCACGTCGTGGTTCGCCTCGGCCTCCTTGGGATAGGTGTAGCTCTTGATGTCGTTCCTCGCGATGTAGCTCGCGCCTTTCTCGTGCAGATGCGCGGCGAGGATGCGGCCATACGTCCAATCAATGAAGAAGAGCGCGCGCTGGTATTGCGCAGGCCAGCCCGTCGCCTTGGTGCCAAACGTCATCCCCGTGGGGCAGCCCACGCCGATGTCGCACACGGCGGGCAGCGAATCGGGATACCACGGAGGCCATTTCGCGCTGCCCTCGCGGAAGCCGTATTCGCCGCCGGGCACGACGTGGAGCAGCCGCGTGGGCCGATACCACGGCAGGCCGCGGTCCCATTCCATGTCGCTGTCGTAGGTGAAAAGCTCGCCGTCGGTGTTGAAGGCGATGTCGTACGGATTGCGGAAGCCGCCGGCGAAGAGCTCCCATTTCGTGCCGTTCTCGTCGGTGCGATAGACGCAGCCGTAGGGCGGTTTGATTTTGTCGAAGAACGTGGCGACGGGATCGCCCACGCGCGGCAGCAGGTTGTCCTCGCCCCAATTGCGATACGGCGAATCGGGCGAGAGGCCGCTGAGGATGGGCGCGGTGTTGCCGTGGACGATGTAGAGTTTTTTGTCCGGCCCGAGGATGATGGCGTGCGCGCCGTGTTCGCCCGCGCCGTCGGGGACGGCTTTGAAAAGAACAGCGCTGTCGAGGGTGCCGTCGCCATCGGTGTCCTTGCAGCGATAGATGCCGCGGCCGTCGGGTCCCTGGCCCGAGACATAGAGGCTGTCGAACGCCCAGAGCATGCCCATGGCGTCACCGACGGGGATGGGGATCTTTTCCCAATTTAGGATTTCGGATTTAGGATTTAGGATTTCTCCGTCCTTCGCGCCCTTCGCGCCCTTCGCGCCCTTCGTAGTCCCCTCCCCCAGCGTCGCGCGCCACATCCCGCCCCACTTGCTGTCCTTGGTGAATCCGGATTCGGGAGTGTTGTTTTGCGAGGAGATGTAGAGCCGCCCCTTGTCATCGATCGCCATGCAAATCCACGAGCCCTCACTCGGCCCGGCTTCGCGCAGGAGTTCGACTTTGAAACCGGGCGGCACTTTGACTTCCGCCGGGGGCGTGACAGCAAGGCACGAGGACGCAAGAGCAAGGATGAGGAGAAACTTTCGCATTCACCCCGAATATCGGAAGGCACGCCACATCGCGACAGCGAAATGCGTGTAGCACAGCTTTCCAACGCTCGCTTGAGTGCAGGCTTCTCAAGACAGGGCAGAGTCGCGCCATTTTTTGGAGTGCGGCGGCAGAGCGTAGCGCCGACGCCGCTTTGGCCGGAGCGGAGCGACGAGGCTTGGTGGAACGCGTCGCTCCGCGCGCGTTTCGGTGTGCGTGATTCGGAAGCAGTGCTGGCAAATCCCAGTGGAAGCGCGCGCGGAGCGACGCGCTCCACCGCGCCTCCGGCGCATCCCAAAGCGGCGTGGCGCCGTACTTCCCCGCCGCACTCCAAATGCTAGCGACTGCCTCATGTCGCTTGGGCTACGGCGCAAATATCGTTCAGCGAGTCACGGACACATGCGTCCGGATGAACTCGCCAATATGTTCTATCGCCTCACGGGCCTCGGGGAGCAGCGGTTCATGGACCTGGAAGACATGGAACATGCCATCCCAGACTTCGAGCTTCACCGCGACTCCGTCAGCGCGGGCCTTGTCCGCCACGCGCAGGCTATCGTCGCGAAGCATTTCGTGTTCGCCGACCTGAATCAGTAGCGGCGGGATGCCGTGGTAGTCGCCAAAGACGGGTGAAGCGAGCGGATTGCGGGGATCAGTTTTCCCAAGGTAGTGCTCCACAAAAATTGGCATGGACTTTGAACTGATGATCGGGTCGTCGTCGGTTCGCATGGATTCGCTCGCCAGCGTCAAATCCGTGGAAGGCGACAGCGGGATGCCTCCGGCTGGCAGTGTCAGCCTGCGGTCTCGCAGCGCCAGGAGGGTCGCGAGGGTCAGGCTGCCGCCCGCCGAATCTCCGGCGATGAACGTGGCTTTTGCGGGCGCGGGAGCGGAGGGACCGTTCGCGATCATCCATTCGTGGGCGCTGACGCAATCCTCCAGCCCGGCGGGGAAGCGGTGCTCCGGCGCCAGCCGATAGTCGGGCAGAAGGACCGCGCACTTTGCCGCCGCCGAGATGTGGGCAGCCAACGTGAGATAGTGTCCGCCTGAACCCGAGACAAAACCTCCGCCGTGCAGATACAACAATCGAACGTCGGAATCCGCGCCGGGTGCCACCACCCATTCACAGGGGATGTCGCCAATCTTCGCGCGAATCAACGTGACGCCGCTGATTTTGGGCTCGTGACGCGACCCCATGCCCGCGCGCAGCCGTTCGAGGTCAAATCCCGATGCGCCAAACGGCGGACGTTTGCGCAGCTTTTGCAAGTATTCGACGCCCTCCTTCGAGACCGTCTTTTTCGCCCCGGCTGGCGCGACCGATAGCGGTGGTTGTTCGTCGGCGCGGACGAATGCGCCGCCAGCCACCCCGAGGAATAGCAGCGCGGCGATGGCAAGATGTTTCAATGCAGGCTTCATCGTTTCAGTCGGCTGATGGGAACAGGGTTCCTGACTGTCCGCGATGCATTTCGCAAGCGGATCGAGGTGGTTGGAGACGAATGCTCAATCTTGCGAGCAACGCCGCGGGCGAACTCTGTCATGGACGCTACGCGGGCGAAGCGGAACCCTTCGTCCTTCGTGAGCCTGCGCACCGCCGATTACGATTACTCTCTCCCCGACGATCTCATCGCGCGTCATCCGGCTGAGCGGCGCGAGTCATCGCGCATGATGGTGCTCCACCGCGCGGAACAACGCATCGAACATCGCAGCTTTACGGATTTCCCCGAATTCTTGGGCGAGGGCGACCTTGTCGTGCTGAACAATACGCGCGTCATCCCGGCTCGTTCCTTCTCCGATGATCAAAAGATCGAATTGCTTTTCCTCGAACGGATCGAGTCGGCGGGACCATCGCATCTTTGGAAATGCCTCGTGAAACCCGGCCGCAAGATGCGCATCGGAGCGACCCTCCGCGTGGGCGGCGTTGCTGGTGTCGTGCGGGCGATCGAGCCGGAGGGCGAACGCATCATCGAGTTCTCCGCGCCGGTGAATCTGGAGAAGCATGGTGAACTTCCGCTTCCGCCGTATCTCGCGCGCCGTCCCGAACCCGCGGATTTGGAGCGGTATCAGACTGTGTTTGCCCGTGAATCCGGTGCTGTCGCCGCACCGACCGCAGGCCTGCACTTCACGCCGGAGATTCTTGGGCGCGTACCGCATGTTTTCCTCACACTGCACGTGGGCGTCGGAACATTCCGTCCGGTGCAGGTGGATGACATTTCGCACCATCGCATGCACTCCGAGCGCTTCACAATTACCGGCGAAACTGCCGCCGCCTGCAACGCCGCGAGGCGTCTAGTCGCTGTGGGAACCACGACTGCGCGGGTGCTGGAAACGCTTGGGCTCCCATTGCGTGCCACCACCGGCGGGACCGACATCTTTATCCACCCACCCTATCAGCCACGCGCCGTCGGAACGCTGCTCACCAACTTCCACCTCCCGAAGTCCACGCTGCTCATGCTCGTGTCGGCCTTCGCCGGACGCGAGTTCGTCCTGCGCGCGTACGCCGAAGCGATTCGCGAACGTTACCGCTTCTACAGCTACGGCGACTGCATGTTGATCGTATAACGGAGGCGCCCGTCAGGGCCGGCGCCTTACCGCAGTCAACACCCGCTGATTCTTGCCGATCACCTTTGTTCCGTTCGGATTCAGCGGGAGGAACATCTCGTCTTTGCTCCGGTCGGGGTACGTGAGAATCAGCTTGTCGCCCTCGATCACCCATTTGCCGGCACCCTTGCTTGCTTCGGCGGTAAAAGTGCCGTCGGCCTTGAAGTTGCGCAACGCATTCCACCCGTTTTCCTCCCAACTGAATCGCCAGACGCCCACGATCGCGGCGGCGGCATCGGCGGCCATCTTCGCCTGGTCGGCCGGGGCGGCCGCACCTGCGGGCGCGGCTGGCGCCGGGTTCTTTTTCTCCTCCGGCTTGTCGGCGGCCAGGTCGCTTCCGTTCCTGCGCGCGATGCGCAGGTTGCGCGCCTCGACGTTCCAGATGTCGCAGATGCCAACCCCAGGCCACGAGATTTGGCCAAGGCCGAACGCACCGGAGCCCCCCGGCTCATCGTCGGGTATTTCGGAATGCAACTCCTTGCCAGCTACCTGAAAGGTGATGCGGCCCTTTTCCCTCCGAAAGACGAAGGTGCTGTCCTCGCTCCACGGGATTGCTTGTTGCAGCTTGGAGTTGGCGCCGTACCCGCGCTTGAAGTCCATGGTCATCTGGGTGGTGTTGCGCGTGTCCACGCGGGCCGACCACCACATCGCGGTGGAGCGCCCACAGCTATCCGGCGAGTGGCCGCAGTACGCTGCGAAACCGCCGCCATTGCGGTCGTTTTCGGCGCGGGTGGGGACGAAATGGCCGCGAACCGCGAAGGAGTCGCCGAGCGCGCCGCGAAACAGGATCTTGGTGAAGAGCGAATCGTTGTGGAGGCGCGCCCGCTTTTGTTCGGCACGCCATGTCATCGTGCCTTCCGCAAAATTCCAGCAGAGCCTTTCCTGGAGCGGGATTTTGCTCCATTCGCCGGTCGCGTAGCGTTCCTGAAAATCGGCGAGGGCGATCTCGGCAGCGAGGAGTTTTTGCCCGGTTTCATCCGCGGATTCGAGGGCGGCCTTGAAATGGGTGCGTGCCTCGGCGAAGCGTCCGGCCTCGATTGCTGCGAGGCCTTTTTCATACGGCGCCCGCCCGGGGCCGGCGCGGAGCGCGGTGTCGCCCATCGGAAAGACCGCATCCTGCGAAAGCGTGTTGGCAAACTTCGAGGCTTTCTCATGGGCGAAGGGGCCGCTGACAGGATCGCGCGGCAACTGTGCGAGAGCTTTGCTGGCGCGCGCGTAATCGCCGCAAGCCCATGCTTCGTAGAAAAGGAACGAGTTGTGCAGATACTTGTTGCTCTCGGTCGTCGCAGCCTGGAGGCACTTTTCGCGCGTCTCAAGCAGGAGCGGCGCGAGTTTTGATTGACGATACATTGGGCGCCAGTCCTCGAGGTCTCCTGCGATAGTGGCGAGTGCCTGGTTCAGAAAAGTGGGCAGCTCGCAGTCGTAGCGTTTCGTCTCCGCGCACGCGCGGCCAAAGCTGATGATGTCCTCGTAACTGCCGTGCTCGTGACATTCCCTGAGGAATATCTCCACGGCACGCTCATAGTCACAGCACGCGGCCAGTGCGCGCTCCACCCAGATTCGTGGCGTATCGTCTTCCCCGCGCTCGACCCCGCGACTCATGATCAGTTGCTTTGCAGCCCAGCGAGCCGTGGGACGCAGCCGCCACGCCTCGAGAAACAGTTCGTTGGCGCGGGCGTTGCGATCCTTCATGCTCCTCGGCGACTTGCCGGTCACCCAGTTCATGTCCTGGCGCGATTCGCGGAATGCCCGCGAAGACTCGAGCGTCCCGCCCATCGTGAACCGCGCCCAGTCGGGAAACTTCGAGTTTTTGTAGAGCTCGGCATGTCGGTCTTCGCGATTCGAGAACGCCTCGAAAATCGGAGGATTGATGTGGTAGAAGATGAACATGTCGGCCTCCTCGTCGCTGCACGGCACGCCGAGATGTTCGGTGAAGAGTTGAAAGTATCGCTGCACGACGGCCGGATCGGCCTTGTCCCGGGTGCTGCTGTGGTTCAGCACATGGGCTTGCGCCAGCACGCGCGCGAGAAGCGGCAGCGGCGCATCCGTCGGAGCATCGGCGACCGTGCGGAGCAGCTTCACCGCGTCGGCTTTCCGCCCATGGGTGAAAAGAAAATCGCCAGCGAGAAAGTCCACCGCGGGCCGGCGCTCCGTGCCGTTCGCGATGGCGAGACAGATCTTCGTGCCGCGTTCGTTCGCCACGGGCACGCCGATTTTCAAAAACGCCGGTCCGAATTCATCGAGAAAAGCGCGCACGTCCTTCTCATCGGGCTTCCCCTTTACGAGCGCGAGTTGCGGATCGAAAGCGTGCCGATGCCACCAGTCCGAGCGCTGCTGTCTGGCATGCCCCTCAGTCACAGTGGTTGCGGGCAGCGCGAGCGGGGTGGCGCCCGCCTCGTCCAGCATGCGATCCCATTCGGTGCCCGTGGGCTCTGGCCTTGCGGGTGGCTGGCGTCTCTCAAGCGGCGGGCCTGTGAAGATATCGTCGTTCACCGCCGCCATGGCGTGCAGGGCGAGGGCGACGAGGACGAAGAGAATGCGTCCCGGGAAGTGCATGGCGCTTAAATGCTGGCGTGGCATCGTGCGGATGCAAGACCTCACAATTTTTTGGGAAAATCGAAACTGCCCAATTCGCACCTACCGGGCGATCAACCGGAGATGCGCACTGCGACACTGGCAGCCTGTTCGCCTCGAAATTCCGCTGTATTGTTGACGCGTGATCCGATCCGGCCACTCGACAACTCTTTCGGAGTCGATGCCTCCGCCCGGGGCCGACTCCGACCTATGCGAGCGCGTCATATTTCTTGCGGAACGATTGCTCACGACCGCCACTCGACAGCAGACCCGCGCTGAGCGTGCGCAAGCCGGGAAGCTCGGGCGTTTGATGAACGATCCCTCGGGGAAAGCGTTCACCTTCGCAATGGTCGACGAAGTCTTTCGCAGCAGCGATCCGGCGACCGAGGCGCGGCGCTGGCGGCGACTGATCCATTCGCTCGGGGTGCCGAATTATCCGCCGCTCATGGATCGCCTGATGATTTGCGCTGGCGCAGCGGCGAGCCGCGTCCTGCCCAACATGGTAATGAAGGCCGTCGCTGCGCGAATGCGTGCCGACACTTCGCAAGTGATCCTGCCCGGCGAAGCAGGGCCGCTTCATCGCTATCTCGCCACGCGGACGGCGGAAGGATTTCGCATCAACCTCAATCACCTCGGTGAGGCGGTCCTCGGCGAAGACGAAGCCGCGCGCAGGCTGAACGCGATCGTCAACCATCTTGCCGATCCCGAGGTGAATTATGTCTCGGTGAAAATCTCCGCGATCTTCAGCCAGATCAACTTGCTCGCGTACGAAGACACGCTCTCAGAAATCAAAGCGAGGCTGCGCACGCTGTATCGCGCGGCGGCGAGAGACGGCAAATTCGTGAACCTCGACATGGAGGAATACCGCGACCTCGCACTGACCATCGCGGCATTTCGCGGAGTGCTCGAGGAGACCGAGTTCCACTCACTGTCCGCGGGCATCGTGCTACAGGCCTATCTGCCCGATTCGTGGACCGCACAGCGCGAACTCACCGAATGGGCGCGCACGCGAGTGGCCGGCGGCGGCGCGCCGATTAAGATTCGCCTCGTGAAAGGCGCGAACCTCGCGATGGAAACGGTCGAGGCCGAGATGCACGGATGGAGTCCGGCGCCGTATGGATCCAAGGCCGAGACCGACGCGAACTTCCGCCGCATGATGGAATATGGCTGCCAGCCCGGAAACGCTGTGGCGGCGCATTTGGGCGTGGGGAGCCACAATCTTTTCGACGTCGCACTCGGGCTCACCCTGCGCGAGGCGAATGGCGTGGCGCAGTTTGTGGAAATCGAAATGCTCGAAGGCATGGCGAATCATCAGGCCCGAGCGGTGCGCGACGCCGCCGGTAGCCTGCTGCTCTACGCGCCAGCCGTGGCGCGCGAAGACTTCCTCAGCGCCATGGCTTATCTCGTGCGCCGGCTTGATGAAAACACAGCGCCGGAAAATTTCCTGCGCGACATGTTCGCCATGCGCCCTGGCTCAGGCGAATGGGAGCGGCAACGGGAGCGTTTCGTGCGCGGCTGGAACGAGCGGATGACAGTGACTGCCGAATCGCGCCGCAGATCGCCCGCGGTGCATCGGGCGCCACCGGAGACTTTCCACAACGAGCCTGATTCCGACTGGACGCAAGCATCGGTGCGCGAGGCGTTGTGGAAAACGATCCGCGCATGGCAGCCCACACCGCTGCCGGATCTGCCCGCTCTCGACTCGATGCTGACCGAGGCAGGCGCTGCGCAGCCGGCTTGGGAAGCGCTCGGCGCGGCCCGGCGCGCGGAATTCTTGAACACGGCTGCGGAAGTCATGAGCGCGCAGCGTTTCAACGCAATCGCCTGCATGCGCGACGAGGGAAAGAAGGCGATCGGCGAAGCGGATCTCGAAGTTTCCGAGGCGATCGATTTTGCACGCTACTATGCGCGGAGCTTCCACAAGGAGGGCTGGCTTTCAGCCGTCCACGATGTGCGGAATTCCGACGGGACGGCTGGAAGCCATCCTTCCCTGGCGCGCGGAGTTAACCTGCAGGCGTTCGGCATTGTGGCCGTTGTGTCGCCATGGAATTTTCCTTATGCGATTCCAGCCGGCGGCGTGCTGGCGGCATTGATGGCAGGCAACAGCGTGGTGCTCAAGCCCTCGCGCGCGACCGCCAGGATTGCATGGCTGCTGGCGCGCCAACTCTGGGAGGCTGGCGTGCCGCGTGAAGTGCTCCACTTTTTCCCGTGCGACAGTGAAACGGGCCAGGCGCTCATCACCAATCCGCGCGTGGCGTGCGTCGTCCTCACCGGCTCCTACGAAACGGCACGCAAGTTTCAAAGCTGGCGGCCTGCACTCCCGCTGCTCGCGGAGACGAGCGGCAAGAACGCGCAGGTCGTCACCGCACAAGCCGACCGCGAACTGGCAATCAAGGACCTTGTGCGATCCGCATTTAGCCATTCCGGGCAGAAGTGCAGCGCGGGAAGCCTCGCGATCCTCGAAGCCGAAGTGTACGACGACCCTGCTTTCCGACGGCAACTCCGCGACGCAGCCGCAAGCCTGCCCGCAGGACCGGCAACCGATCCCCGAAGCGTCATCACGCCGCTCGTCCTCGAACCCGGCGACGCGCTCCTTCGCGCGCTGACCACTCTCGATTCCGGCGAAGAATGGCTGCTCGCTCCGCGCCAGATCGGCGACGATCCGCACTCGTGGACACCCGGCATCAAACTCGGCGTGCAGCCCGGCTCGTGGTTCCATCAGACGGAATGTTTTGGACCGGTGCTTGGCCTCATGCGGGCCGAGTCGCTCGCGCAAGCCGTCGAATGGCAGAACGGAACCGGCTACGGCCTGACAGCGGGACTTCACTCACTCGACCCGGATGAAATCGCGTGGTGGAAAGAGCACGCACAGGCCGGCAACCTTTACGTCAACCGCGCGATCACAGGCGCGATCGTTCAGCGGCAGCCGTTTGGCGGCTGGAAGCGTTCCTGCATCGGACCAGGCGCGAAGGCTGGCGGACCGAACTACGTGCTGAGCTTTTGCCGCGTGAGCGACGCAGCAGAAACTGAGAACGATTACCGTGACGCGTGGAGAAGCCACTTCGCCGTCGAGCACGATCCGTCCGGCCTGCGCGCGGAGAGCAATGTTTTCCGCTATCGTCCGTGCCGCGGTGTGATCCTTCGCCTCGACACGCGCGACGGCACGACCATCGAGCGCGCACAACTCGCCGCGGAGATCACCGGCGTGCCTTTGACGATCAGTCTCCGCGACGAGGTGAACGATGAGCAATTCATCGCGCACCTGCCCGATCTGGCGAAACGCGCGGAGTTTCTCCGCACCATCGACACGCCGGGCGACAGCGTGTTGCGCGCCGCGCATGTTGCGGGGCTGAATTGGATCCACGCGCCGCTCGTCGCGCAAGGGCGGGTCGAACTCACGCGCTGGCTGCGCGAACAAAGCGTTTCCGAAACGCGCCACCGATACGGGCAGCTCGCGCGGCCCTGAACACCGGACGCGACTGGTGAAAACCCAGCCTCAGCGTCACGCGCGATTACCAACCCAGTGCGACAATCAGTCGTTCTGTTTCGCCCGGAGCGCCTCCATGTCGGCGAGTGTGGGCGGATCGTTGGGGAAGGGCGTGTAGCCGGGTCGGGCGAGGGAACAGTCAGTGTGTCCCTCCGCCTCTGTCCGAGGCAGCAGCATCAAGACAGAAATATCAGAGCGAGCGCTATCGCCGCAGGCAATGCCTGAAGGACGAGGATCCCCGGCTTTTTTAACGTTATGGCGCCATAGACCCCTGCGATGACGACACAGACCAGAAAAAAGATTTGGATGGCGTGCCCCCCAGTCTTGGGGCACAGGCCCCAGGCAAGTCCGGCGGCCAGGAACCCGTTGTAGAGTCCCTGATTCTTGGCAAGGGTCTTGGTTATCGTAGCGTAATTTAGCTTGGGTCTTTTGGCTCGAGGAGTTTTAGGTCGGGGTGTTTAAAGAACCAGAAGCCGAAAGGCTTATCCCACAAGAACATCTCAGCAATGAGGAAGAAGACGTGTAATAGGGCGACCACCACAACAGCAATAAACGCAGCCAATTGAATCGGTTGCATCTGACTGAGGATTAGAATGAGTGAGGCCATCTTGTGTTTTTTTTGGTGGCGGACCCCCGAAAAACCAGCCTTCATTGAACCGCACGCCCGCAGTGTTGCAGCGGAGAACGGAGAAAGACGGCATGAGATTTCTGATAGGGGAACCGATTAACGGCATGGATTGCGGTCGCCCAAGTCCAAAGGCAAGCCTTTCGTGGGATGTCGTGAATTTTTCGTGGCCCGAAGCAGCGACCGGGACCGGCAAGGCGGACGATGAGGAGGACTGCGCAAAAGCCTCAGCCTCACACTCCCGCAGCGTCTCGCCCTGTGGAGTGCGCTGATAAAGCGAAGCCGCGTCTTGCGCGGCGAAGCGGCGACAGCGCTTTGGAATGCGCCGGAGGCGCGGGGTGGAACGCGCCGCTCCGTCGCGCGTTTGGGGGTGCGCGGGTCGGAGAGCGCGCTGCTACTTGAGCGGCAGAAGCGCGCGCCCATCGCGTTTCGCGAGTTGCCGAAACATGCACTTCGGAGCGACGCGCTCCACCGCGCTGCGAAAGCGGCGTCGCGGCTGCGCTCTGCCGCCGCACTTCACATCCGGCCACTTTGCACTCCCGTCCGGCGGACACCAACGATGCGTGTTTTCCGCCTCGCCTCTGGTCGTGCGTCCCCGCACACTCGCGCCCATGCCCACCGAACGAGATGCAGCCTATCGAGAAGCAGAGAAGAAGATCGAAGAGGCCCGGCGCTCGGGGGCGACGGAACTCGATCTCAGCGGCGAATACGGCGACCAGAAACCAAAACTCACCGAGTTGCCGGAGTCACTGGGCCAGCTTAAGCAGTTGCAGTCGCTGAACCTCTCCCGCAACCAACTGACAGCGCTGCCGGAGTCGCTGGGCCAGCTCACGCAGTTGCAGTCGCTGAACCTCTCCCGCAACCAACTGACGGCGCTGCCGGAGTGGCTCGGCCAGCTCACGCAGTTGCAGTCGCTGAGCCTCTCCGGCAACCCACTGACGGCGCTGCCGGAGTGGCTCGGCCAGCTCACGCAGTTGCAGTCGCTGGACCTCTCCGGCAACCAACTGACGGCGCTGCCGGAGTGGCTCGGCCAGCTCACGCAGTTGCAGTC
>JADMIO010634571.1_pt1 | contig 20236 bp, 16 predicted proteins | sample 8958161 | NCBI WGS metagenome assembly JADMIO01 (sample SAMN16585339, study PRJNA669376) | soil metagenome | isolation source: Crop rotation soil | place: USA: Cullars Rotation, Alabama | collected 2011 | reverse complement strand
CCGTCTTTCCGCCGGCAGGCCCGGTGTGCGGTGACTCAGCCCGTCTTTGTTCTCAGCCAACGCTCAAGGTATCGGGCAATTGTGCGGTAATAGAAAGGGATCTCAGCTGGTTTATTGCTCCGGCGGAGCCGTTGAGATTGAAAGCGCAACCGATTTCCACCGACATTGTGGGGCGCGTTTAGTTCTACTCCAGCCGCCACCCGCTCGAGTATGGGCGTCATATCAACTCTGATTTTCGCGCCGATGCGCGAAAGCGTTCCGGTCGTGTCATCGATGAGATCCGAATACCGGACGAAAACATAATTATTTGCCGGAATGCTCGCCTTGACGCGCAGCGCGCAGCGGTTGGCAAGAAACCATCCGAAGATCGAACGCAGACCCGGCATGCTGCTAGGACGGGCTTTGCCTTCCAACGCCCAGTTGCTGCCATTGCGTATGAAAGAGTTGATCGTTTCGGACAGGCTGCGGGCCAAGTGGATGACATACACATCTTCGCCGCTGTGGCGGTAAAGCGCCAAAGCTCTGCCTGCACTCTTGCGAGCGGATTTCGAAGAGTCCACGACCACGGCTTTTCCGGACTGGAGGTGGATGTAATGGAAGAGCGTTTGCGTAAATTTTGTGTAGGGAAGCAGCTCATCCGCCGGAATTTCATTTCTTTCCAGCGCGCCGAGTCTCGACCGGGTTTCCACCGCTACGAGATTATCTGCAACCGCGGCGGTTAGTGGATGCTCCTTTGACAGCCCTGACCAGAATGGACACTCAGCATAGGGTTTTCCGCAAGTGCAGAGACGCGCAGGATCCTGCCAGTCTTCTATCAGTGTGTTGAGTTCGCCGGTGCTGCAGATGTCCGGATGCGCACCGAGCAGCATGTCGAGAATGGTCGAGCCCGAGCGGCTGTACCCGGCAATATAGATGATCGTCACGATTGTTCCGTTCTTGAGGCAGGCTTCAGTTTGGAGGATTAACTAGCCAGCGCTCGATAAACTTCTTCAATCCGGGTCCCCATGGTGCGGTCGTCCCATCGCGAGAAATCCATGCGCGATATTCTCTCTCGAAATTCGGCGCGAATAGTCGGACTACCGCCAAGCTCCAGCAGGGCATGCTCCATACCACTCAGATCGTTTATCGGAACTACATAGCCCGTCTCTTTTGGGCGGACTGTCAATGTAATCCCGGGCAATTCCGTGGAGACTACCGGGACGCCGGCAATGCCCGCCTGTACGGCAGCCCTCGGCAAGCCTTCCCGTTCCGAACAGACAACAAGCGCATCGGCTATGGAGAGCAATTTCTCGGCGTCATTGCGATAACCGAGAAAGCGGACATGATCACCAATCCCAAGAGCGTTTGCCTGCGCTTCAAGCGCGGAGCGCAACGGTCCATCTCCAGCAACTAGCAATACTGTGTTGGGCCTTTTCGCCACGACGTTGCGGAATACCGGCAAGAGCAAGCCAATTCTTTTGCGCGGCTCGAGAACCGCCAGGCTCAACACCGCGAACGGTCGGTCTGCATGACCACACGGGCTTTTCAGTAGCGAAGCCGCGTCGAACGGCGCAGATGCATTGCGATAATGGGTGATGTTCATCCCGCTTTCGACCACCATGTGCGGGGTCGATCGGCCGATCTTGTACCGTTCACACTCCTCCTTCATGCCGGGGCTGACATGAATGAAGGCGTCGGTCATCCGACCGCAAAGTTTTTCCAGGCCAATGTAGAAAAGCGCCGTGAGCCCGCCCAAGCCCGTAAAGGGCAGGATGTGGACGCTATGGATAATCGTGGGTACGCGAGCACAGAACGCCGCCAGCCTGCCGCAGATTCCGGCCTTGCTTGTATGCGTGTGTACGATGTCAGGTTGCAGCTTCCTGAACATCCTGAACATCGCATAAGTGGCGCGGATGTCGGCAACGAAAGAGACCTCGCGCCGCAACTCAGGGACCACATGCATGACGACCCGTGGATCCAGCTTTGCACGAATTTCCGGGTTCCACTCCCGGCCGACGACCAAGGCAACAGTGTGCCCGCTAGCAGCCTGGTGGTTGCACGTAATCAGGGTATTTTCATCTGCTCCACCGCGGATGAAACGTGTAATTACGTGAACGATATGCACGCCGAACGCCGGGTTTGCCGGCTCCCCTGGGTAATCATCAATATGCGTTGCGCTGGCGCAAAACTTCAAAAAAGGTCTGCAGCAGAATCTTCAAGTCGAGCATCAGAGAGCAATGCGTCGCGTACCAGAGGTCATGTTCGATGCGTCGGTACATCAGATCAACCGTACCCGTTTCGCCTCGGAAACCGCTGACTTGTGCCAAGCCGGTAATGCCCGGTTTGACGTGCTGACGAATTGAATAATTCTCGATCAGTTTCGCGTACAGCTCATCATGCGCCAGGGCATGTGGTCGTGGACCAACCAGCGACATGTCGCCCTTCAGGACGTTCAGCAATTGGGGTAACTCATCCAGGCTCGATTTCCGGAGGAACCGTCCCACGCGCGTGACGCGGGCATCGTTCCGCTGCGCTTGCTGAATGGTTGCACCGTCTTCCATCACCGTCATGGAACGGAATTTCAGGATGGCGAATTTCTCGCCCCTGAAGCCGTTGCGGGTTTGCCTGAAGAATACAGGACCTGCACTGTCAAGTTTCACCGCGATGGCGCAGGCGAGGAGGACGGGAGCGAGGAAAACAAGGAGTGCGGCGGACACGGTAAGATCCAGCACCCGCTTGATGATGCGTTCCGTGCGCCTGAGTGGCTCTTTTTGGATCTCCACGGCAACGTTGCTTCCGATGCTCGTGATCGGGCTGCGGAGCATCTTTGATATCGCTGCTCCAGGCAGAACGTAAATTGCGCGAGGCAGCAGGCTGAGGCTGCGAACTACGCTGTCGACGCGATCAAGGGGCATGTTCTCGGTCAGGAAGATGATCTCACCTTCTCGTGCCCGGTGAGCCGCGTTCGTCACGCTCGTCACAAGCCGCTGACGCTCCTTGACCCATTCACGATCGCTGCAGTCGGCCCGGCAGGAAAAGACCGATGGTGTTACAGATCCGGTGCTGCGCAGCTCGCGCTGCAGTCGGTTGGCGTTCTTGTCGCTGTCCGCGCTGATGATGATTGTCTCGCGGGAACCCAGCTTGCTGAGTGTGCGCACAAACAGCGGCATGACGAACATCTGTAATGCCGGAATGACAAACGTCCCGCTCGCGAAAAGCAGCAGCAGAGCTCCGCGCGAAGTCGTTCTGTCGACCTTGAGTACAAAAAGTACAAACAGCAGCAGGACGAACGAAAGAGACCAGGCCGCCAACGTATCCTTCAGCCGTTCTGACATCCGCGACATCAGGAAGGGCTGGCGTGCCGATCGGATGCGAATGACAGTGGAGAACAGGAGGCCTACAAGGATCCCATTGGCTAGCAGGTCGTCAAATCTTGGGTGTTTTCCGATTACCATTGGATAGAGCAGGCCAGTGACGATGCTCAGCAGAACGATTGCGACGATTTCGAGGATCGCAATCCATGACGAGCGCATCTGCGCATTCAGGACATTAAATTGCGATGACCGCCGCAGGCTGGTTTGCGGGGACGATTTTTTTCGCGAATTTCGAGAAACGGGGCCGTCAAACCGTTCGGACAAGGCAACGCGGTCCGTCGCCTCGCCGACAGAAGGCTTCAGCTTTGGCAACGACGCACTGATGGATTGACCAACTGAACTGATCCCGCCGCTCATAAAGCCCCACGCCATTGACGTCTGTCGCACCAACGCCTGACCAGTATTAGGTCCGTGTAACGTTGAGTGCGCGTCAATTCTTTCTTAATAATAAATTATGGGGCAAAATATTGCGCTGCACAAGGAATGTCTCTGCCATCTCGGGATCAAAAATAGGTCGAATGGTGAGACTGTTTTCAGTTGCCGAAACTCTTGAAGTTGTCTCGTAAGCTCGCAGGGGAACAGCGCTCTGGGGAACTCGGGCAGCAATATTTCAAATTACGCTGTGTGGTTGTCCGGAACCCTTAGCGAGCTCGTCGTTAACGGAAATTAACAAGCGCTACTGTCGAACTCGTGGCCGTCGGGCGCAGGTCAAATTCATTGTCCAGCGACACCCAGCCCCAGGGCCGGTTTGGGTCCTGTCGCCCCAGATAGGTGTAGTCGGTGCGCGCCCAGGGCAGGATGTCGCCGCGCATATTGTCGAGCACATAATCGCCTTTGTCCGTCGCAACCGTCAGCACGGCGTGGCGGTCACCGCGCCAGTTGTTGACCACCGCCACGCGAAGCGCGCGCTCGGGCAGGCCGGCAGCGAGCAATCTCTGCTTTTTGGCCAGTGCATAGTCGTCGCAGTCGCCGCGCCCGTCGGCGGGGATGGCCCAATATTCGGGGCGGCCATAGTGGCTGAGATCGTCCTGCGGGCGGACAACGGTGTTCACATAGATATTGGCCTGGTTCATGACGAGCCAGGTCTGCTCGTTCAGGACTACCTGGGCCGGTTGGGCAAGGGACGTGCCGCATTGGCTGCGCTCCCGAAGGCAAAAGGCCAGAAAGCCGGCCGGAACGGTGGCGGTCTGTTTGCCTTCCGGCAACGCCGTGCTGACCGGGATCAGATTACTGTCAAGTTCCCGGACAAAACCCTGCCGACCCAGGCTGCCGGTAGGGCCAACATAGCCGGCCGGTGCCTGACACGCCGCCAGAAGAAAAGCTGCCAGTCCCAAGACGATAACACCGCGAAATTGCCCCAACATTCGCCACCCCATTTTTGTTCGTGGGGCGAACCTAGGCAGCGGGCTCTTAGAGCCGGGTTAGGTCAGGAATGGCGATTTATCTAATATTTTAAACAGTTTGTACGAAGCTGGACCGGCTCTGAAAATGTCATCATTTGACCAAGGGCTTGCACTCGTATTGCTTCGCAAACAAATTCCGGCAGGTGACGAAGATTTCTACGCCCACGAAGACACTTCCAGGCAAAACAGGTCTTTTCGGCCTGTTAGGACGCGCAAAGGCGGCTCCAGCCACGGTGCCCGTGGGTACGCGTGTCTATGCCATCGGCGATATCCATGGGCGTCTCGACCTGCTGGACCAGCTCCTGAGCCTGATCGACGAGGAAGAATGTGCGCCTAGTATTCAGCAAGTCATTGTTTTCATGGGTGATTATGTCGACCGGGGGGCCGATTCCAAAGGTGTTATCGACCGGCTGCTGGCGGGCTTTCCTAGGTTCGAGGCGCACTTCCTGAAGGGAAACCACGAAGAAGCGATCGAGACCTTCCTGAGCGATCCGAACTTCTACTCGGTGTGGAAAGGCTATGGCGGCCAGGACACTCTTTTAAGTTACGGGGTGCGGCCGCCGCGCTTCGAAACCGCCGAATCCCTGGAAGCCTTGCGCCAGGATTTTGCGAGCGTTTTCCCGGAAGAGCACCGCAGATTCTTCTCCCGGCTGGAAAACAGCTGGGCGCTCGGAGACTATTATTTCGCGCATGCCGGTGTGCGCCCGGGCGTGGCGCTGGAAAAGCAGGAACCCGAGGACCTGTTTTGGATCCGCGACGAATTCCTGCTTTCTAAGGCCGACTTCGGCAAGGTCGTGGTGCATGGCCACACGCCGACGGTGGAACCGGTGACGCGCAGCAACCGCATCGGCATAGACACCGGCGCTTATGCTACCGGCCGGCTGACCGCACTCGTGTTGGAAGACGCAAGGCGCAGGTTCATCAGCACTTGATCGCCGCAAAAAATCCATGTTTCGCTAGTAACGGTATTACGAACCCGATAGTGCAAGTTTCGAAAATCCGCTCTATCTAGTTGCATGCGCGAGGGGCATTCGCGCGAAAACACTAGGTTTTTTATGCGCTTTCAAGGGGTCTGATTGTTCCATGCGCATTCTTCTTTCTCTCACACTGGCTTTCTTCTGCACCCTCACGGCGCCATCTTTTGCGCAGAGTGGCAGCAGCTATATGCCTGCGCCGGCTGTTTCGGTGCCCGCGGGCCCGAGCAATCCTGATTACCAGCTGGGTACAGGCGACAAAGTTCGCGTCAATGTTTTCGGAGAGGAAGATCTCGGCGGCGAGTTTGTCGTCGATGGATCGGGCTTCGTGCGGCTGCCATTGGTCGGCCAGGTCCGCGCCCAAGGGCTATCCCTGCGCGAATTCGAGAATCAGCTCGCCGACAAGCTGCGCGAGGGTTATCTCAAGGATCCGAAAGTCAGCGCCGAGGTCGTGAATTATCGGCCTTTCTACATAATTGGCGAAGTGAATAAGCCCGGCGAATACCCATATGTTAATTATATGAGCATTCTCAACGCCGTGGCTCTGGCGGGCGGTTTCACCTATCGGGCCAACGAAAGTAACGTTTATGTGCGCCGCAACGGACAATCCAAGGAAGAATATGTTCCGGCCGATGCAACCACCAAGATCAATCCGGGAGACATCATCCGGGTGCCCGAGCGGTTCTTCTAGCAAATAGCGAGTGTTACAGAGAATACTCTGTTTGCATGCTGTTAGATTGTGCGACTTGCTGTTTGTCTATGCAAAAAAAGACCGACATTTCTTGTAAAAAAGTCACGGCGACAGTCGCGAATTAATCGAAATCAACAAATTCTAATGAATCCCATTGCGGTCCATAGGGAATGGTCCTTAGTATAGAATGGTGCAGTGCGGAATGAATTTTCTCTAGAGGGGTGGGGTATGAAACTGCAAAAGAATTTTAGGGCTGCTCTCTTCAGCGCAGCTGCAATCATCGCCATGGGCGCAGTCGTATCGGCAGCGCTTCCTGCAACGTCTGCTTATGCACAAGAGCAGGTGGCGCTGAGCGCCGAGCAGGCGACGGCTGTTTCGAATGCGATCGCCACGGCGCTTGCGGGCGCGGGTCCAAGTGCGGCTGCGCAAGAGGCAGCACTGGCAAGCGTGATGGTGTCACTGTCCGCGCAATATGGCGCAGCTGCGACGGGGGCAATTACCTCCATCGCATTGGCGCAGGCGACGGCTGCGGGCATGTCCGCAGCATCGGTCGGCGCTGCGATGGCCACTGCCGCTGTACAGATTGCTGCAACGAATCCGACTGCAGCAGCTGCTATTGCAAGCACGGTTGCCAATGAAGGCACTGCTGGAATGGGAACTGCTTTTGCTGCTGTCGCAAATGCGGCTGGCATGACCCAGCTCGCGAGCATCGCAACGGCTCCGCCGCAGACGACCGCGAACATCCCTAATACAGGCGGCGAAGAAACCACCAACGAGACCAACAACGTCAACACCTGCCTGAATCCGTCCTGCACCTGACGGCGGTTTCAGGCTTCGGCCTGCCTTTGCTGAATGCGCCTATATTGAATTGAGTGGGGAATTTTCCAATGCTTTGTAAGAACCGATCCGCCGTTGCGCTCACTCTTGCGCTCTTGGCTGGCGCCATTAACGTTGCTTTCGTCCAGGGTGCCGCTGCTCAGTCAGCGCCAGGCCTGGATGTGGCAGAGCTCTCGCGCTCGGATTACGAGGCCAAAGGCTTGCCGCTTGGCGGCTTCCGCGCTTTTCCGACACTCGCAGTCGGCGGCACCTATGACGATAATATCTATCGTTCCGAGACAGGCACGGTATCGGACTGGTATTTCACGATCGCTCCTTCTCTCCTGGTGAAGTCGGAATGGTCACGCCACATGCTGTCGTTCAATGGTGGTCTGGAAGTTCTTCGGTATATGGACCAGTCGACGGAAGACGTCGTGAACTGGAATGCCGGCGGCGCGGGGCAGCTCGATATCCTGCGTACGATGTATATTGCCGCTGACGCGGATTATGCCCAGCGCCACGAGCCCCGTTCTTCGCCGAATGACTCATTCGGTATTGAACCGACACCCTACAAGAATCTGGATGCGAGCGTATCGCTGCACTTCAAGCCGAACCGTTTCGGCATCGTTCTGACCGGCGACTTCAACCGCAAGAACTATGACCCGGTGGCCCGTACCACACCGCCAGGTGGTTTTGCGCCGAACGACGACCGAGACCGCGATTCCTATATCGGTACGGTTCGCCTGTCCTACGACTTCTCTCCGGGCTACGCGATGTTCGTCCAGGGTTCGTATGAGACGCGCCAATTCGACCAGATGTTCGACCGTACCGGTGTCCGCCGCGACACGACCGGATACAACATCGACGGTGGTTTGCAGTTCATGCTGACCAACGTTCTTGAGGGTGAAATCTACGCTGGCCACATGCAGCGCCATTACAAGGCTCCGTTGACCGATGTCAGCGGTGTCGACTACGGCGGAAACCTGACCTGGTATGCGAGTCCGCTCACTACCGTGCGTCTGCGTGGCTCCCGTAGTGTTTCTGACACGACATTGGCCGGGGCATCGGGTTCGGACGACAGGAGCATTTCGCTCTCGATCGACCACGAGCTGGCGCGGAACATTCTTCTGACCGGCGACGTCGGCTACACCAACAGCGACTATCCCGGCATTATCCGTCAGGACGACCTGATTACGGCGGGGGCGGGTGTTGAGTATCTCCTCAACCGCTATTTCAGCCTGAAAGCCAAATACTCGTATGAAGACCGTTCCTCGAATGTGGCCGGTGCGTCGTACACGGATAACATGATCAGCCTTGGATTAAAGGCGAAGCTCTGACGGAGTGCTGAAGCCGGTTCCCGATTAACGCTGGAATCGGCTTCGCCTTCGCAGGACGCGGTCATTGCGATACTGCTGCGACGCTGGCATTGCCGGCTCCGGAAATGGGCCCGGATACGAAGGCCTGACAAGGATTGGTCGTTGCAATGAACATCGAGAGCAGGCCGGGCTTCAAGGATGTAGCCGAGGGCGTTGAAGACTCGTTTTCCTTACAGGAAGCGCAGGGTTTCCGTCTCGCCGACTTCCTTCAGATGGTCCAGGTACGCTGGCAGATCATTGTCGGCACCATCATCGTTGTTCTCGTCCTGACTGCCGTCGTCACCTTTCAGCTCACCCCCCTTTTCACGGGAAAGGCCGTGGTGATGCTCGATGCCCGCCGTAACAATGTCGCCGAGATTGGCGCCGTAGTCGACGAGCTGCCCGCGAACCAGTCCACAATCCAGAACCAGATTCAGATACTTCAGTCCCGCAATCTTCAGTCGCTGGTCATCGACAAAGCCGGCCTGATGAAGGATCCGGAATTCAACCCCCAGGCCGGCGGCGATTTTTTCGCTTTCTTGAAATACCTCAATCCGATGCGTTGGTTCGGTACGCCTGTTTCTACACGGACCGAACAGGAACAGCTCGATACGACGCGTAATACCATAACCAACCGTCTGCTGAGCCGCATGACGGTGACCCCGATTGGTACGTCGCTGGCGATTACCATCGCATTCGATTCCACGAGTCCGCAAAAGGCCGCGCGGATTACCAACGCCATTGCCGACGCCTATGTCGAAGACCAGCTGAACGCCAAGTTCGAGGCGACCCAGAAGGCAAGCAAATGGTTGGCCGACCGCTTGCAGCAATTGAATGGCCAAGTGCAGGCCGCCGACGCCGCCGTCGCACAATACAAAGCTGACAAAGGGTTGATTGAAAGCGGTTCGGGTGGCTCCGTCGTTGACCAACAGGTTGCGGCGTTGAATTCGCAACTCGTCCTCGCGCGTTCGTCACTGGCTGAAACGGAAGCGAAATATGCTCGCGTCTCCGAACTGAGCCGGCAGGGGCGCAGCGCCGATGTCACTCAAGTGGTGGATTCCGGCCTGATCGCAACGTTGCGCGGGCAGGAAACCACGCTGATGCAGCAGCAGGCCGAATTCTCGAGCAAATACGGCCCGCGGCATCCGAAGGTCATCGACCTCCAGTCACAGATGGCCAATCTGCAGGCCAAGATCGGCGAAGAAGTTGGCCGCGTCGTCCAGACAGTAGCGAATGATGTCGCCGTCGCCCGGGCCCGTGTGAATTCGTTACAGGGAAGTTTGAGCCAAGTGCAGGGTCAATCCGGCGTGCAGGGCCAAGATCGCGTCAAGCTGATGCAGCTTCAGGCCAACGCGACGTCAACACGCTCCCTCTACGACGCGTTCCTCTCGCGCTTCAAGCAGACGCAGGACCAGGAAGGTGTGCAGACGCCGGACGCGCGCATCCTGTCTCGCGCCATCGTTCCCTCTGCGCCGAGCTTTCCCAACAAGCTCCTGATTTTCGGCGCGGCGATCCCGCTTTCGATTTTCCTGGGTCTTCTTCTGGCCCTCACTGTCGAGCGGCTCGACAATGGCTTCCGTACATCGAGCCAGGTCGAGGGTACATTAGGGCTGCCCGTTCTCGGCACGATCCCGGAGATCAAGGGCGAAAAGAATGCGCCGGTTTCACCGGCCGACTGGATTACGGAAAAACCGCTGTCCTTCTTCACTGAAGCCATACGCGGTATTCAGATCGGACTGACCCTGTCCAATGTCGACCGCAAGCCGAAGGTGGTTCTCGTCACCTCATCCACCCCCGGTGAAGGTAAGACGACGGTTGCGATTTCTCTGGCTCGCCAGGCCGCTCGCAACGGCGAGAAAGTCATCCTCGTTGATGGAGACTTGCGCCGTCCGCGTGTTGCCTCCGCTCTGGGCATCACCAATCTTGAAAATGGAATTGTAGAAGCGCTGACCAACACCGTTCCGCTCGAGCAATGCCTGCACAAGGATCCCCTATCAAACGTCTTCTTCCTTCCGTCTGCGACCAAGGCAGTAAATCCGCCTGATTTGCTCAGCTCGGCAGCGATGGAAAATCTGATCTCCGTCCTTTCGCGCACTGCCGACCTCGTCATCATCGACTCTGCACCGCTTCTCCCGGTCAACGACACCAAGGTTCTCACCAGATTGGCGGACGCCGTGCTGTTTGTTGTGCGCTGGGAAAAGACGCCGCGCGAGGCAGCCAAGGCTGCTGTTCGCGCGCTTGCCGATGTGAGCGTGGCGATTGCCGGTGTGGTGATGACGCGTACCGATGTGACGCGGTACCACTATTACAGCTATGGCTATCAGGGCTATTACAACTACGCCAGTTACTATAACGATTGATAGCCAGCTCTGTCGTTGAGGATGCGGCGGATATAATGATCAGCCTTCCAGGATTGATTGGCCGCGTTGCCCTGATGGTCCCGCCGCTTGTTCTGGCGCTTTTCGCCGGGCCCAAGCTTGTTTCCGGTCTTTCGGTGGACTTGGCCTTTCCAGTTCCTGTCTTCATCGTTACCGGGCTGCAACTCCCCCAATCCACATATCGCCAAACTTACGAGGTCCTTTCTGGTGCAGTTGATGCCGATCCATCGGTACTTATCACGCGCGCCGAGGCGGCGAGCCGGGCGGGCATGCCTGCAGCGGTCGCCGTGGCGCTCGGGCGCGAAGGCCTGAAGGCATCACCGGCTCAAACGCGCGGCTGGCTGTTGATGGCGCAAACGGTGAATCCGGCGATGGCGACGCGTGCGCTCACCATGTCCACCTATTCTGGGCCTTTCGAGTATTATTCGCTTTCTGCCCGTGTCCGCGTGACGCAAAAGCTTTTGCCCTATCTTTCCGGCGACGATCGCTCGATCGCACTCCGGCAGGTCAAGAATTTCTGGTCCCAAGACATGTTTCGGCGCAACCTCCTGCAGCTGATGTCGTCGCCGGGCGGTCCGCAACTGATGAGCGAGGCTCTGCGCGATACTCCCGATGATATCCGCGCGCTGAATCGCTGGCTCGCCGCCGAAAGTCGAAAGACGATCAAGCGTGCCGCGAAAAAAGCGGAAATACCAGTCATGCCGCGCGCGCACTAGCATGGAAAATTTGCGCGCTCGTCTCGAAGCCACAGCATTCTGGTTGCTGGTCGTGGCGCTTGCCTGGGCGCCGTTCCCGCTCGGAAGCAACCGGCAATGGTCTGCGTCCCTTCTCTATCTTCTGGTCGCGCTGGCCTGGTTTGTCTGGGTGCTTTCGCTGGAGGATTTCAGCCGGGTCCGCCGCTTCGTCGGCCGGCTCCTGGTGCCGCTGATTCTTGCTCTTGCTGCTCTGGCCTGGGGTCTTGTCCAGACGTTGCCGGTCGTCCCGCAAAGCTGGGTCCATCCACTTTGGGGACTTGCATCGGAAGCCCTCAATCAGCCGCTCCAGGGCACGATTTCGCTGAATCCGTGGCGCACCGATTACGAAGTGCTCAAGCTTTTTGCCTATCTCTGCGCCGCGTTCCTGACTGTCATGCTCTGCGCTCCGCCCGCGCGAGCGGAGAAAATGCTGAAGGCGTTGATAGTGATCGGCGGCTCGTACGGCCTTTATGCCGTGGTGATCTGGGCTCTCGGTATGAGGCAATTCTCCCTCTTCTATGACGGCGAGCCAGTGGGTTCCGCCGCGTCCGGTCCCTTTGTGCTTCACAATTCGTATGCGACCTATTCAGGGCTGGCAGCATGCTGCGCTGCTGTGATGCTGTTCTCGTCCACGGCGGGCGCGGTGCGCATTGGTCGTGGCTTCCGACCTTTTATGCTGAGTCTGCTGCAACATCTTCTGGGGCGCGGAGCCTTCTACCTCATCGCCTTTGTGTTGAATTTCGCGACACTGATTTTTACTGCGAGTCGCGCCGGATTTGTCTCGACCGTCGTGGGATTGCTCGTGCTCATGGTACTGGCTGCGCCGCTGGCGAAAAAACGATCCACGCTCGGCTTTGCGGCTGTCGGTGCGATGACGCTGGTCGCTCTCGCTTTCCTCCTTTTCATGCTCAGCGGAAATTCACTGTCGGCCGGGCTCGATTCACTAGTGCAGACGGGTACTTCCGCCGACAATTTGCGTCCGCTCGCATGGACTGCGGCCACACGCATGATCGAGGACTCTCCGTGGCTCGGGCTTGGCCTTGGAAGTTACGAGAATGCCTATCCGCTTTATGCGACCCAGTTCATTCCCTTTATTCTCGACAAGACTCATAGTGACTATCTCGAGCTTGCCGCGGGCTGGGGCTTGCCGGCGGCAATCGCCTGGTGGCTGGCGATGATATGGCTCGTGGTAATCTGCATTCGTGGAATCTTCACGCGGCGTCGCGATCGCATTTATCCGCTGCTGGCCGTGGGCGCTACGGCGCTGGTAGCCGTTCATTCGGCCTTCGATTTTTCCCTGCAGATCCCCGCTATAGCGCTCTTCTATGCCGTGATCCTGGGGCTAGGGGTGGCGCAGGCCTTCTCCACGCGAAAGGCCAGTTAAACCTGAGCGCCACCGGATCTAAGCCATTAAACATGCCGGGATATTTTATATAACAACGGCGCCTCCGGGCAGTTACGTGCTTGCAACAACTAGCTGTTTCCGCGAAATTGCTGCACTACAGCATAACCTCAAGAATGGACGGATTCCTCAATGCGCATCGCAATGATTGGCACGGGCTATGTAGGCCTTGTTTCCGGGGCTTGCCTCTCGGAATTCGGTCATGAGGTCACTTGCATCGACAAGGACGCCAGCAAGATCGCAGCCCTGCGCGAAGGCAAGATTCCAATCTTCGAACCCGGTCTGGAGGAAGTGGTCGCCACGAATGTGAAGGCGGGCCGTCTGTCCTTCACCGAGAGCCTGAAGGATGCCGTTCCGGGTGCTGACGCCGTATTCATCGCGGTGGGCACGCCGTCACGGCGCGGCGATGGCCATGCAGACCTCTCCTATGTCTTTGCCGCCGCCGAAGAGATCGGTGCCCTTCTGAAGGGCTATACCGTGGTCGTCACCAAATCGACCGTGCCCGTCGGTACCAGCCGCAAGGTGCAGGAGATCATCAACCGGGTGAATCCAAACGCCGATTTCGACATGGCGTCCAATCCGGAATTTCTGCGTGAAGGTTCGGCCATCGAGGACTTCCGTCGTCCCGACCGTGTTGTCGTCGGCTGTGACTCCGATCGTGCGCGCATCGCGATGCACGAGGTCTATCGTCCGCTCTATCTCAACGAGACGCCGATCGTCTTCACCAGCCGTGAAAGCTCTGAGCTGATCAAATACGCCGCCAACGCTTTCCTCGCGACCAAGATCAGCTTCATCAACGAGATGGCCGACCTTTGCGAGAAACTCGACGCAGACGTCCAGGACGTCGCGCGCGGCATGGGTCTTGATGGCCGTATCGGTGGAAAATTCCTCCATGCCGGCCCGGGCTATGGCGGCTCTTGTTTTCCCAAGGATACGCTCGCCCTGCTGAAGACATCGCAGGACGCCAATGCGGTCACGCGAATCGTGGAATCCGTCGTCGCAGTAAACGACAATCGCAAAGTGCTGATGGCGGAGAAAATTCTTGCAGCCTTTGGCGGCAATGTGAAAGGCAAGACGATCGCCGTACTGGGTCTTACCTTCAAACCCAACACGGACGATATGCGGGATGCGCCCAGTCTGGTTATCGTGCCCCACCTGCAGGAGGCAGGGGCCGTTATCAGGGCCTATGACCCGGAAGGTCAGAAGGAAGCCGCCAAGCTCCTCAAGCTCGATTTCGCGAAGGGTACCTACGACGCGCTCGACGGCGCCGATGGCGTCGTGATCCTGACGGAATGGAACGAATTCCGCGCGCTCGATCTGCCTCGTGTGAAGTCGCTCCTGAAGCAGCCGCTGATGGTGGATCTGCGAAATATTTATCGCCCTGCTGATATGGCAAAGGCGGGCTTTACCTATGTCAGCGTAGGCCGTATGACCGCGAAACCTTGAAGGGTTTCGCATGATTCTAGTAACCGGAGCTGCGGGGTTCATTGGTGCTGCTGTCGCGGAGCATCTGCTTGCGCGCGGCGACACGGTGCTGGGCATCGACAATCTCAATGATTATTACGAGGTCCCGCTAAAGGAAGCCCGGCTTGCGCGGCTAACCTCCAGTGCTGCCTTTACGTTCCGCAAGCTCGATATCGCCGATCGCGATTCGATTCTCAAACTTGCGGAAGAATTTCCCGATATCACGGGGATCGTTCATCTCGCGGCCCAGGCAGGCGTCCGCTATTCTCTGATCGATCCCTTCGCTTACGTCACAGCGAATGTGATGGGGCAGGTAGTCATGCTCGAGCTTGCCCGCCGCCTCCGCAAGTTAAAGCATATGGTCTATGCCAGCTCCTCGTCGGTCTATGGCGACAACAAGGAATCTCCCTTCTCCGTTGAACATCGCGTGGAGCGGCCGAATTCGCTCTATGCCGCGACCAAGCGCAGCGACGAGCTGATGAGCTACACCTACGCGCATCTTTACGGGATACCTCTGACGGGCCTGCGCTTCTTTACGGTCTATGGTCCATGGGGCCGTCCCGACATGTCGCCGATGCTTTTCGCCGGCGCCATCATCAGGGGCGAGCCGATCCGCGTCTTCAACAATGGCGAGATGTGGCGCGACTTCACCTATATCGACGATGTCGTGAACGGGGTGGCGCGCGCACTTGACCGCCCGGCTGCGGGCTCACCTCCGCATGCGCTCTACAATCTCGGCAACAACAGGTCAGAAAAGCTCACCGACTATATCGCCACGATTGAAGCCGCCACCGGCAAGAAGGCGATCATGAAGTTCGAGCCCATGCAGCCGGGTGATGTGCCCGCGACGGCCGCCGATATCGAGTCCTCGACGCGGGATCTCGGCTATAAGCCCGCCACTCCGATTGGCATCGGCATTCCGAAATTCGTTGCCTGGTACAGATCCTATTACGGCGTCTAACACTCAGGCGACCCTCAAAAACAAAAAGGCCCGCGTCATGGACACGGGCCTTTTTCATTCTGAAAGGTTGAAGGACTACTTCGGAATATACCCTCTGTCCTTCAGGAACTGCACCACGCGATCGGCATGATCGGCGGCTTCGCCTTCGACCGTGTGCAGGGTGACTTCGGCATGCTCGGGCGGCTCGTAGGGCGAGTCGATACCGGTGAAGTTCTTGATCTCGCCGGCCTTGGCCTTCTGGTAGAGGCCCTTGGGGTCCCGCTGCATGCAGATCTCGATCGGGGTATCCACGAACACTTCGACGAATTCATTCTCGCCCAGAAGCTCGCGCGCCATCCGCCGTTCCGAGCGGAAGGGCGAGATGAAGGACACGAGCACGATCAGGCCCGCATCAACAAAGAGCTTCGCGGTCTCGCCGACGCGGCGGATATTCTCCACCCGGTCAGCATCGGTGAAGCCCAGATCGCGGTTCAGGCCGTGGCGGACATTGTCGCCGTCGAGCGAGTAGGTATGCCGGCCCTCGGCGTGCAGCGTACGCTCCACGATATTGGCGATGGTCGACTTGCCCGAGCCCGAAAGACCGGTGAACCAGAGCACGACGGGCTTCTGGCCCTTGGCCTCGGCGCGAACCTGCTTGTTCACGTCCATCGCCTGCCAATGGACATTGGTGGCGCGGCGCAGACCGAACTCGATCATGCCGGCGCCGACCGTGGCATTGGTGAAACGGTCGATGACGATGAAGCCGCCGGTATCGCGATTGTCGGCATAGGGATCGAACGCCACCGTGCGCGACAGCGAGATATTCACATTGCCGACTTCATTCAGGTGCAAAGTCTTTGCGGCATGATGCTCAAGCGTGTTGACGTCGATCTTGTGCTTGAGCGTCGTGACCTGCGCCGGAACCGTGGCGGTGCCGATCTTGAGCAGATACTGGCGCCCCGGCAGAAGCTCTTCTTCGCTCATCCAGAGCAGATGGGCCGAGAACTGGTCCGAGACTTCCGGCCGCGCCTTGTCGGCGGTCAGAACGTCGCCCCGCGAGATGTCGACTTCGTCGGCAAGCGTGATGGTGACGGCGGCGCCGGCTGCGGCTTCCGGAAGGTCGCCATCCTGGGTCACGATGCGCACGACCTTGGAGGTACGTCCGGACTTGGCCACGGCGAGCGTGTCGCCGGGCTTCACGCGCCCACTGGAAATGGTGCCGGAAAAACCGCGGAAGTCGAGGTTGGGACGGTTGACCCATTGCACCGGCATGCGGAAGGGCTTGTCGGCAAGACCGGCCTCGACATCCACGCTTTCCAGATGCGTCAGCAGCGGGGCGCCCTTGTACCAGGGCGTTTTCGGGCTCTTCTCGATCACATTGTCGCCGAAGCGCGCAGAGATCGGGATCGGCACGCAGGTGCGGAAGCCGAGATCCTTGGAGAAGTTGGCGAAGTCCGCGACGATGTCATCAAACACCTTCTGCGAGAAATCGACCAGGTCGATCTTGTTCACGCCCAGGACGATATCGCGAATGCCGAGCAGCGAGCAGATATAGGCGTGGCGGCGCGTCTGGACGAGAACGCCCTTGCGCGCATCGATCATCAGAATGGCGAGTTCGGAATTGGATGCACCCGTCGCCATGTTGCGTGTGTACTGCTCATGGCCCGGCGTATCGGCGACGATGAACTTGCGCTTGTCGGTGGTGAAGAAGCGATAGGCGACATCGATGGTGATGCCCTGTTCGCGCTCGGCTTCCAAGCCGTCGACCAGAAGGGCGAAGTCGAAATCCTCGCCGGTCGTGCCATGCTTCTTGGAGTCCTTTTCCAGCGCAGAAAGCTGGTCGTCGAACAGAAGCTTGGTGTCATAGAGAAGGCGGCCGATCAGAGTCGACTTGCCGTCGTCCACGCTGCCGCAGGTCAGGAAGCGCAGCAGGGTCTTTTTTTCCTGCGCCGCGAGATAAGCTTTGAGATCGCTTGAAGCCTGGGTGTTCATCAGAAATATCCCTCGCGCTTCTTCTTCTCCATGGAGGCGGCTTCATCCGAGTCGATCAGGCGTCCCTGCCGTTCCGACGTGCGTGCGGTCAGCATCTCGCTGACGATTGCTTCAAGCGTATCGGCATTGGATTCGATGGCGCCGGTGAGCGGGTAGCAGCCCAGCGTGCGGAAGCGCACGATCTTTTCTTCGAGCTTCTCGCCGGGCTTCAGCACCATGCGATCATCGTCGCGCATGATCAATGTCCCGTCGCGTTCCACGACGGGGCGCTTCTTGGCGAAATAGAGCGGAACGATCGGGATATTCTCCGACATGATGTATTGCCAGATATCGAGTTCGGTCCAGTTGGAGAGCGGGAAGACGCGGATGGACTCACCCTTGTTGATGCGGGTGTTGTAGATCCGCCAGAGTTCGGGCCTCTGGTTCTTCGGATCCCAGGCATGGGTTGTGGTGCGGAAGGAGAAGACGCGTTCCTTGGCGCGGGACTTTTCCTCGTCGCGGCGCGCGCCGCCGAAGGCCGCATCGAAGCCGTATTTGTCGAGCGCCTGCTTGAGCGCTTCTGTCTTCATCACCTGTGTGTGCAGGGCCGAACCGGACGCGAAGGGGCCGATGCCGCGCTTCACGCCGTCTTCGTTTGTATAGACCAGAAGGTCGAGGCCGAGCCGCTTTGCCGTCTCGTCGCGGAATTGAATCATCTCGCGGAATTTCCAGGTCGTATCGACATGGAGGAGCGGGAAGGGCGGCTTGGACGGGTAAAACGCCTTCATCGCCAGGTGCAGCATCACTGCACTGTCCTTGCCGATCGAATACAGCATCACGGGATTTGCGAACTCCGCCGCAACCTCGCGCATGATGTGAATGCTCTCTGCCTCAAGACGTTTGAGGTGTGAGAAAACGGGCCCCGCGGTCATAGTTCACCTTATTTACAGTGATTGATATGTTATTGAGAGTATTTCACATATCTTACTGTAGAATACCCTCTGTGGAAAAATACGCAAGTGCACAAAAAGGCGCAGTGCGTCGCGGTAGGCAACCAATTTTCCGAAATTTCGTGAAGCTGGTAAGGAATATTTCCCCTACCCCTCAACAGCTTGTGGGTCAGCCTCGGCCGTACACATCCTCGAAGCGGACGATGTCGTCCTCGCCCAGATAGGGCCCGGACTGTACCTCGATGATCCTGAGCGGTTTGTCCGTCAGGTTTTCGAGCCGGTGCTTGGAGCCGAGCGGAATGAAGGTCGACTGGTTTTCCTGAAGGTCGAAGACCTTGTCGCCACAGGTCACGCGCGCGGTGCCTTCGACGACAATCCAGTGCTCGGCACGCTTGTGGTGCAGCTGGAGGGAAAGCTGGCCGCCCGGGTTCACGGTGATCTGCTTCACCTGGTAGCCCTTGCCATTGTCGATGCTGCGATAATCACCCCAGGGACGGAAGACCTGCGTGTGCGTCAGATGCTCGTTGCGGCCATCGGCCTTGAGCCTGTCCACGATCAGCTTCACGTCCTGGCTGCGCTCCTTCGATGCAACCAGCACGGCGTCGTCGCTCACCACCACCACGACATTCTCGAGTCCGACCATGGCGATAAGCTGCTTGCCGCCATGGACAAAGGAATGCCTTGTGTCATGGGCGATGACATCGCCTCGGAATCGGTTTCCGTCGCCATCGCGCTCGCCGACATCCCAGAGCGCCGCCCAGGAGCCGACATCACTCCAGCCCATGGAGGTCGGAACGATGGCTGCCTTCTCGGTTTTTTCCATGACGGCATAATCGATGGAGATGGATGGCGACCTGGTGAATTCGTCCTTGTCGAGCCGCACGAAATCGAGATCGCGTTTGGCCTTTGCGACGCTTGCGCGCGCAGCTGCCACGACATCGGGCGCATGCTTTTCGCATTCGTCCAGGAAGATTTTCGCCGGCAGCAGGAACATGCCGCTGTTCCAGCTATAGCCGCCTTCGGCGAGATAAGCCGTGGCGGTCGGTACATCGGGTTTTTCGACAAAGCGCGCAACGCGGAACGCGCCCGTGATTTTTTCCAGTGCAGCGCCTTGCTTCACATAGCCATAGCCGGTGTTCGGGCTGTCCGGCGCGATCCCGAAGGTGACCAGGTAGCCCTGCCGCGCGGCCTCGGCAGCTTTGGCAACGGCGGCCGCAAAGGCGGGCTGGTCTGTGATGACATGGTCCGACGCCAGAAGAAGGATCAATCCGTCGGCATCCTGCGCTTCCACCAGCAAGGCTGCGACGGCCGCCGCCGCCGCCGTATTTCTTGCAACAGGCTCCAGCACGAGTTTGGAAAGCGCGACGCCGATTTCCTGCATCTGCTGGGCGACCAGGAAGCGATGATCGTCATTGCAGATGATAATCGGCGAAGCCGCGCTCAAATCCTTCGCGCGCAGCACGGTGTCCTGGATCATGGTCTTTTCGCCATTGAGCGGCAGGAGCTGCTTGGGCAGGGCTGCCCGCGACAGAGGCCAAAGCCGGGTGCCGCTGCCCCCCGAAAGGATCACCGTATAAAGATTGGAAACCGCCATATTCGTCCCAGTACCGAAGGATAGTGCCCAAGTCGAGCGGGCCGGCATTTCCTGCGCGTCCCGTTAGCCAGCCTAGGCGTTCCGGGTTAATCTCCCATGCAGCGGGGGCGCGTTTCCAGCGAGGCAGGTTGAATCCATGACGCCCAAGCTTCTGGCCCTGAAGACAGCGACGCCCCCTTTCCCGCTGGCCCAGGATGACGTGGCGCAGCTC
>JADMIO012791441.1_pt1 | contig 20237 bp, 17 predicted proteins | sample 8958161 | NCBI WGS metagenome assembly JADMIO01 (sample SAMN16585339, study PRJNA669376) | soil metagenome | isolation source: Crop rotation soil | place: USA: Cullars Rotation, Alabama | collected 2011 | reverse complement strand
CCGCGACAACTTGTCCACGTGGAATTCTAAGCTTAGGATCCCAATGTGCTGGAATGAACATTACCCGGTTCTGGCAGTGTTCGCCCGTTGCCACGCCAATCGGCGCAATTGCCTTACGAATTGCCGCGTGACCGAGCACGTCGTCCGGGCTGGTCGGTTCTTCCATCCACCAGGGATCGAACTGCGCCAACTGCTTGACATGGGCGATGGCTTGCCCTACGTCCCAGTACTGGTTCGCGTCGATCATCAGCTTGTTCGTGCTGCCGATTTCCTCGCGCACGATGCCGCAGCGCCGCTTGTCGTCTTCCACGTCCGCGCCGACTTTCAGCTTGAAGTGCCGCCAGCCGTCCGCCAGCGCTTCGCGGCACAGGCGGCGAATCTTCTCGTCGCTGTAGCCCAGCCACCCGCTCGACGTGGTGTAGGCTTGATACCCGTCCACCGCCAGTTGGGCTTCGCGCTCCCTCCGGCTCGGCTTCACCGCTTTCAACAGCGCCAGTGCCTCGTTCGGCGTGATCGCGTCGGTGATGTAGCGGAAATCGACGCAGCGCACCAGTTCCTCCGGCGACATATCCGCCAGCAGTTTCCACAGCGGCTTGCCCGCCACCTTCGCCCACAAGTCCCACACGGCGTTGACAATCGCGGCAGTCGCCATATGGATCACGCCTTTTTCCGGTCCCACCCAGCGCAGTTGATGGTCGCCCGTAATTCTGCGCCAGAACGCGCCCATATTCTCGGTAAACGACTCCAGTGTTTGCCCAACCACGAGCGGAGCAAGCGCCTGCACCGCCGCCACGCACAGCTCGGTGCCGCGCCCAATGGTGAAAGTCAGCCCATGCCCACTGTAACCGCCGTCGGTGTGCAAAATGACGTAAGCAGCGGAATAGTCCGGGTTCGGGTTCATCGCATCCGAACCGTCGGCGTGGCGCGACGTGGGGAAGCGAATGTCATAGGCAGAAATATGGGTGATTTTCATGGAAGTCTCTTATCGTGCATGATGCACGGAAAGTAACACAGCCGCCCCCCTTTGTCAAAAATACTAAGTTCTCTCAAATATCTCCCATTGTATATTTTGCCAGTTGTATTGTTTGGCAAATGCGTCTATTCTATCATGCATGATGCACGATACAGGCAGCAGGACGCGTAGGATGACGACTCGCAAGTCGGACTATGGCACGCTCAAGCGCACCGCGCACCTCTCGCTGGCGGATATTGCTTATAACGCCCTACTCGAAGCGATCATCAACCAGGATTTCGCGCCCGGCACGCCCATTAGCATCGACAATCTCGCGCGCCAGTTGAATATGAGCAACACCCCTGTGCGCGAGGCGCTCATGCGCGCCAACGGAGAACGTCTGGTGTCACAGAAGCCCAATCACGGCTTCGTCGTCGCCGCCATCCTCACCGCGCCGGAGCTGCGCCAGTTGTTCGACGTGCGCCACACGCTTGAATTACACGCCCTGACCGGGGTCGTCGCCTCGCGCCCCGTGATTGATGAGTTGTCGGCGCTGGCGCACCTTATGGAAAAAGCGCGCGACGGGGCGGTTTACAGCGACTATCAGGAATTTCTCCAGCACGACCACCAGTTTCACCGCCGTCTCGTCACTTTGGCGGGGAATGGTTTTCTGCTCAAAGCGTGGGAAGATTTGCATGTTCACCTGCATCTGTCGCGCCTGTATACCGGAGTTGGCTTGGTTGACCGCAGCGATTCGGTCGTCGAGCACGCTGCCATCCTTGAAGCGCTTCAGAGCAACGATAACCTGCAAGTCCTCTCGCTGCTCAGCCAGCATATCAGGGGTGTGGAAAAACGGCTCGAAGCGTTTCTCACCCGCTAATTTCCGTTGATGGATAGAAGGGAGGTCAGGCGTTCGGCAGGATAGTGTAGTGGCTTTCATGAGAGAGGGGTACATTTCTTTGGGGTTATAATCGAAGGAAATACCTCTTATGGCTCATGGGCGTCATCAAGAGTTGACTTACAGCGTCCGCATAGTTAGATAAGGTTAGAACGATGAAGAAGATTGTTTTAGTCGCACTACTGGCACTCTTTGTTCTGGCGGTCATGCCCGCTGCCGCCCAGGACAAGCCCTACGAAGGCGTGACCGTCAACCTGCTGACCTTCACAGGTCCCCAGGTCGCCGAGCCGCTTCAGCGCCACGCCCCCGAATTTGAGGCGCTTACAGGCGCGAAGATCAACGTGGTCACGGTTCCGAATTCCGACCTCTATACGACCATGCTCACCGATCAATCCACCGGGACGAACAGCTATCAGGCGTTCGTTTTTGCGCCGCAGTGGCTGGCGGACTTCGTGACCCCCGGCTATCTCGAAGACCTGACGCCATACGTCAACGCCGATCCCGCCCTCGAATGGGATGATGTCGGGCAATTTTTCCGCGAGTTCAGCGCGACCTACAATGGCAACATCTACACCATTCCGCTCGACGGCGACTTCCACATGGTCTACTACCGCACCGACGTGCTCGAAGAACTCGGCATGGAGCCGCCCAAGACTTGGGATGACTATGCCGCGATTGCCGCCGCTGCTCAGGGCAAGGACATGAATGGCGACGGTGTGGGCGATTTCGGCTCCTGCATTTCGATGAGCAAGGGGCAGCAGGCTTACTGGTGGATCACCTCGATTGCGGCTGGTGCTATCCAGACGCAGGGGACGGGGCAGGGTGCGTTCTTCGACACCGACACGATGCTGCCGCTGGTGAACAACCCCGCTTACATCAAGGCGCTTGACCTGTATAAATCGCTGCTTCCCTACAGCGAGCCAACGGCGCTGACCGATGGCGTGGGCGATACGCGCGCTCTGTTTACGTCGGGACGCTGCGCCCTGAGCCTGGACTGGGGCGACATCGGGACGCTGGCGACTGCCCCGGACTCGAAGGTCAACGGTGTGACCGGTGCGGTCATCACTCCCGGGTGGACGGAAGTGCTGGATCGCGCGACCAACGAACTGGTGCCCTGCGACGAGACGACCTGCCCCTACGCGGTGGATGGCGTGAACTTCGCGCCGTTTGCCTCTTTCGGCGGCTGGTCGGGCGGTGTTAGTGCTGCCGCCGATGAAAAGACCAAGCAGGCAGCCTATGCCTACCTCTCGTTCGTCGCGCAGCCCGCGCAAGCCAATGCTGATGTCACCGTCGGCGCGACTGGCTTTAACCCCTATCGCGTGTCGCAGTTCAGCGATCTCGCGCCCTGGCTTGCGTCCGGCATGAGTGAGCAGTCCGCCAACGATTATCTCGGCGCCATTCAGGACAGCCTGAACAGCCCCAACATGGTGCTCGACCTGCGCGTTCCGCAGAACCAGCGCTATGAACAGGTGGTGCTCGACGACGTGGTGGCGCGTTTCCTGGCAGGTGAAATGGACTCCGCCGCTGCCGCGCAGGAAATCAGCGACCGTTGGGAGGAAATCACCGACGAGCTTGGGCGCGACTCTCAGAAAGAAGCCTACCTGGGATCGCTGGGTATCACGGGCGGCAGCTAGCCGCTGTTGAGCGAATAATGTGATGACACACTCCGGTGTCAAAGCTGCGCCGGAGTGTGCCTTTGTTTTCGGACAGGTGAAACACGCGATGACCGATACCGCTTTGCAGCGCGAGCAATCCGTTCGGCTCGCCAACATCAGTGCCCGGCTGGACGCTTCCGCTCGTTACGTCCTGCTCCTGCCCGCCGTCATCATCGTACTGGTGCTGGCAGTGTTTCCGCTGCTCGTGTCGCTCTACCTGTCTTTTGCCAGCCTGAAATTTGTTCGGGGCGGTTTTGAAGTCAGCTTTGTTGGCGTCAGGAATTATGCCAAGCTGCTCAGCGGCAGCGAGCAGCGCACGTTTCTTGGCAAACCCGGCACGATTCCCATCCTCGGCTGGGCGCTGCTGGCGGTCTTCGTCGGCGTCATGATCTACCTGCTCTACCAGTATTTCCGCAGCAAGCGCTTTAGCATCTTTGGCTTCATCATGCGGCTTGTTTCAATCGTGCTGGCGTCCGCGCTCGCGTGGCTGATGCTTGCGACTCTCAGCAGTGAGGGGTTGCCCGGCTCGCTGGTCGTCACCCTGATCTTCGTCTTTGGCGGCGTGGCGCTGCAATACGTCCTCGGCTTGGGGCTGGCGCTCCTGCTGATTCAGAACCTGCCCGCCAAGCGCTTTTTTCGTGTGGTCTTTTTACTGCCGATGATGATTACGCCCGTCGGCATCGGCTTTCTGTTCAAAATGATGACCGACGCGCTCAAGGGACCCTTTTCGCCGCTGCTGCTGGCGCTCGGTCTCGGCAACGTCTCGTTTCTGGGGCAGGGCGATACCGCCCGCATCGCCGTCCTGATTGGCGACGTGTGGCAGTGGACGCCCTTCATGTTCATCATTCTGCTGGCGGCGCTGGAAGGCGTCTCGCGCGAAATTATCGAAGCCGCTCAGGTAGATGGCGCAAACCGCTGGCAGATGTTCCGCAGCATCGTCTTTCCCGAAGTCATCCCGGTCAGCACCACCCTGATCCTCATTCGTATGATCGAGGCGTACAAGATCATCGACCTGCCCAATATCCTCACGGGCGGAGGTCCCGGTACCGCGACCACCACCATGACCTTGCAGGCATACAACAACTGGCGCTCGCTCGACCTCGGCGGCTCGGCGGCGGTCGCCTACCTGCTGCTGGTCGTCGTCACCTTTTCGGCGCTGGTTTTTGTCAACTTCATTCGCCGCCGCCTGCTGGAGTTCGCTTAAATGATCCGGCGCATGGTTGCCCCCGCCAGCCCGTTTCGCCCTTCGCCCCTGACGATGATCGCTTCCTACCTCGTCCTTGGCGTGTGGTCGTTGTTCGTCCTGTTCGCGCTCTACTGGCTGTTCATCACCGCCTTCAAAACCCCCGGCGACGTGAACAACGGTGCGCGTTATCTCCCCTTTGGCGATTACCAGCCCTCGCTCGACGCCTGGCGCGAAATGCTGCTCGAACCCGGCACGAACAACTTCAGCGGTTTCGTCCTGCGTCCTTTCTTCAACACCCTGATCGTCGGCTTGCTCAGTTCGCTCTTTGCGCTGCTGCTTGGCGCGTCCACCTCCTACGCCCTGACGCGCTTCACCTATCGCCCGAAATGGGGTTTGATCGGCTTGTTCGTCGTCTGTGTCGCGCTGGTGGTCGTGCTTGCCACACTCGGCGTTCCTTGGCAGATTGCCCTCATCCTCGGCTTTGCCGCCTATTTCCTGCTGGCGCTCACCATTGGGCGGCGCTTCGAGAAAGGCTTAGGCAACAGCGACATTGCCTTCTGGCTCGTCTCGCAGCGCATGTTGCCGCCCGTGATCGTCATCATCCCGATCTATGTCATGTTCCAGCAGTTCCACCTACTCAACACGCATCTTGGCTTGATCATCGCCTACACCGCCGCCAACCTGCCGCTGGCGGTCTGGTTCCTGCGCGACTACTTCCAGACCATCCCCATCGAACTCGAAGAAAGCGCCTTCATCGACGGCGCATCCCGCTATCAGGTGCTCTGGCGCATCATCCTGCCGCTCTCGCTGCCCGGCTTGATCGCCACCTTCCTGATCGTGCTGGTCTTCGCCTGGAACGAGTACACGATGGCACTTTTCCTGACAGGTGCGGACACGCAGACCTTGCCGCTGCTGGTTGTTGCCCAGAATGCCACACGCGGACCGCAGTGGTGGAATATTTCGGTGCTGGTCACCATCATGATCGCGCCTATCGTCGTGCTGGCGATCATTCTGGAGCGCTACATCGCCAAGGGCATCCTGATCGGCGCGGTCAAAGGCTAACGGCTGGCGGATTGGCGCACACTTTCGACGACCGTGCGCACCGCGTCGATCACTACCTGCGGCTGATCGCGCTGGATGTAATGCCCGGCATTTTCCACCAGCGTCTGCGTGCCCCGTGTTGAGCGTGTGGAGATTTCACGTTGCAGCCCCTGAAAGGTTTCCAGCATCAGCACGCCTTCTTCGGTGGTGAGTCCTTCGCCGCTAAATGCTTTCGTCGTGGTCAGCACACGCAGCGGCAGATCGCCCAGATCGCGCTTGAAGTCATCCGGCTGATCGAGAATTTCGGCGACGGAAGCGTACTCTTCCAGAATGACGCTCAGGGTCTCTGGACGCCTCCGGTCGCGCTGTAGTGCCGCCGCGTCCGGGGAATAAACGCTCAGCGGCATTAATGTTTCCAGTGCGGCGACAACTTCCGCGCGCGATAGCGCGGTTAGGGGGCGCAGCATTTGGATATAGCCTTCCATTTGAGCGCCGGACGTGGGCACAGCCTCCCTGAAGCGCGAAACCTGCTGCTCGTGCGAGCTGTCTACCAGCACCAAGCCCGCCACCAGATCGGGGTAGGCTTGCCTGAACATGCGCACGTGAACGCCGCCCATCGAGTGCCCGACCAGCACGTAAGGCGGCGGCAGTTGGGCGGCGGTCAGCAGTTCGTGTAACTCCCGCACGACAGTCGCGCCGCTGCGGAGTGCGGAGCCGCGCTCGCTCCAGCCCAAGCCGGAACGGTCATACGAGACCACCTGCGTCAGCCTGGCGATTTCGCTTTGTATCCCCCACCAGCTTAGAAGGTTGTCGCCTGCGCCGCTTTCCAGCACGACGACGGGCGTTCCTTCTCCTAAGCTGTACAAATGCATCTGGTGTGAGCCAATGTCGATCATGCGACCGGGCGGCGGTAAATCTGGCATATCCATCATGTTGTTGAGCATATCCCTGAGCGCGGAAGCGAGACGCTAAGCTTAACTGCTCACTTGCAACCGCGCGAGTTCCGGTCTTGGTCATATCCAAGCTGCAAGCAATCACCAAATGCGCTGCTTGAGTCGTCCCTTCAGTGGATAACGCTTTGCGCTAGCCGGGGGTTTCAACCTGCGGCGGAGCAAGCGAGTCGCATATTGTTACGCTTCACACTTCGCGTTGAATCTTTTTCCTTTGCCTGCTACGATCTCCCGGCTGTCGTCATTAATCAAGGGGCAAGGCTAGATGCGGGTATTGGTCACAGGCGGCACGGGGTCGGTTGGCAAGGCGGTCACGAAGCGCCTTATTGGCAATGGCTGGGATTTGCGCGTGATCAGCGTCGAGCCGCAAGCCGATATTCCCGGCGCGGAATACGTCCAGTGTGACATCATGGACTTCCCTAGCCTGCGCGAACAGATGCGCGGCTGCGAAAGGGTCGTCCACCTCGCCGCTATCCCCAGCCCTCGTTCTCATCCCGCTCCTGAGATGTTTCGCATCAATGTGGCAGGCACGTTCAACGTTTTTGAGGCGGCGGCTGCCGAAGGCATCAAGCGGATCATTCAGGCAAGCTCAATCAACGCTTTCGGCTGCGCCTGGGGCATCCACGATATGCAGATTGACTACTTCCCGATTGACGAGGCGCACCGTAGAAACACCACCGACCAGTATTCCCTCTCCAAGCAGCTTGACGAGGATATTGGCGATTACTACTGGCGGCGCGACGGCATTTCCAGCCTCGCCTACCGCTTTCCCTGGGTCACGCCCGCCGGGTGGATCGAGCGCGAGGACGTGCGCCGCGATCACGCCGCCATGCGTGTCGCGCTCGATGGGCTGGTCATGCTACCCGCCGACGAAAGGCAGGCGCGCCTCGCCGAAGCCCGCCGCTATGCGCTCGACTTTCGCGCCCGCCGCTCGATGCAGTACGGCGCGCCCGATTATTCCCCTCCCACCGATCCGCTCCTGCGCGCCTACACCTTCGACCGCTTCAACCTGTGGTCGTACATCGACCAGCGCGACGCGGCGCAGGCATTTGAAAAAGGGCTTCAGGCGGATTTCGAGGGCAGCCACGCGCTTTTCATCAACGCTGATCATAACTTCCTCGATTACGACACGCAGACCCTTGCGCGCCTGTTTTTCCCCGACGTGACCGAGTGGAAGCGTTCGGTTCCCGTCTCGGACGCGCTCGTCAGCATCGACAAAGCGCGCCACATGATCGGCTTCGCGCCCGAATACTTACCCCCTTCTGTTATTGGAGATCCAAAATGATCAAAATTGCCGAGGTGCTTCCCCCTTATCACACCCCCCTCTGGAACATCGTCAAGCAGTGCGGCGTAAACGACGTGGTGGGTACGATGGATTTCAGTCGCGGCGTGGACGTGCCGAAGGAAGACCTCCCCTGGAGCTATATGTCGCTCGTCCGCCTTAAGCAGAATTACCAGAACGGCGGCTTTAACTTCGACGTGCTCGAAAGCCGTCCACCACTCACCAAAGCCAAGCTCGGCTTGCCGGGGCGCGACGAGGAAATCCAAACCGCTATCGACCTGATCCGCAGCATGGGCGCGCTCGGCATTGGCGTGTGGTGTTACGAGTGGATGCCCGTCTTCAACTGGATGCGTACCTCGACCACCACGCCCTCGCGCGGCGGCGCGGTCGTTACCAGCTACGACAACAGCCTGATGAAGAACGCGCCGCTCACCGAGTACGGCGTCGTCACCGAGGAACAGCTTTGGGACAACCTCAAGTACTTCCTCGAAGCCGTCGTCCCCGTTGCTGAGCAAGCCGGGGTCAAGCTGGCGATGCACCCCGACGATCCGCCGCTTTCGCCCATTCGCGGCTTGGGGCGTATCATGCGCTCGGTAGACAATTTCCAGCGCCTCATCGACCTTGTGCCCAGCCCGGTCAACGGCATCACGCTCTGTCAGGGCAACTTCGCCCTCATGACGAATGACCTGCCCGGCGTCATCCGGCACTTCGGCAGGCAGGGCAAAATCTTCTTCGCCCACCTGCGTGACGTGCGCGGCACACCGGAGAAGTTCGTCGAAACCTTCCACGACGACGGGCAGACCAACATGCTCGAATGTATCAAAGCCTATCGTGACATCGGCTTCGAGGGCGTCGCCCGTCCCGATCACGTCCCGACGATGGAAGGCGACAGCAACGAGAACGCAGGCTACTCCGCCATTGGTCGCCTGTTCGCCATCGGCTACCTCAAGGGGCTGCGTCAGGCGGTCTACGCCAACTAGATGATTTATCCTCATTGTCTTTGTTTTTGTCCCTCTCTCCGCTTGCGTGGGAGAGGGACAGGACGCGAAGACGTACCGAAGGTTCGCCAACATCCAGGGTGAGGGGAAATGAACGGTCAGTATCGCAAAGACATCCACCCCGGTCTCGCCGTCGCTGTTGTGCTCAAGCAGGATCAGCGCACGGGCAAGCTGACGCGCGGCGTCGTCAAGGATATTCTGACCAAATCCGCTTATCACCCGCACGGCATCAAGGTACGCCTTGTCGATGGTCAGGTCGGGCGCGTCCAGAGTATCGAGGATTAGCCGTCCAGCCCGAACCCTGCCAGCGCTGTCCGCGTCGCCTCAATATCCTTGTGAATGAGTGCGTTTATGCCCAGTTTCTGCGCCATCTGCACGAACAGCGGGCGGTCGTCGATATACAGCGCCTGCTCCGGCTCGACCTGCGCCACGTCCAGCGCTAAGCGGTACATATCGGCGTCCGGCTTGCGCAAATGCACGAAACATGACGCGACGAAGAAGTCAAAGCACTGATCTAGCCTGAAGGTTTCGATACGGTACATCATCAGTTCGCGCCCCTCATTGTTGATCGACGCGACTTTCAGCCCGTGCTTCTGCTTGATCAGCCGCATGAGCTGGATCATGTCGGGGAAGGGTTGCGACTGCGCACACATATACGCCTTGAAGTCATCGAACGAGAACGGGCGCGGCTCGTAGAAAATCACCTGCTCCAGATAATCGCTCAGCGACAGCTTGCCTTCTTCGTAAGTGTCGAAGGTCAAATGATGCCGCTCGTCAATTTCCGGGTAGTTCAGCTTGAAATCCGTCGCCGCCCGCATTCGCGCCGCTTTATCCCAGCCGTTGGTCAGCAGCACCCCGCCAATATCGAGGAACAGGGTTGTGATCTTCGATGTGCTCATGATGCGCTCTCTATCCGCCTACCATGCCCTTTCGCCATCATACTCCCGCCCCGCGCTCGCGCTTCCAAATAGGATCATGAGTGCTGAGTCTCCGCCCTCGCTCCCGGTGCTATACTGCTAAAAAAGGCAAATCACGGGAGCGCTCTGCCATGCTCAACCACCACGTCAAGCTCAAGCCCGCCAAAATCTTCATCTTCGGTGCGGGCGGCGACCTCACCCAGCGCAAGCTGCTCCCCGCGCTCTATAACCTCTACCTCGACCATCTGCTGCCCGAAAACTTCGCCATCGTCGGGCTGGACATCAAGGAGATGTCCGATACCGCCTTTCGCGCCCACATCCGCGAAGGCGTTGAGAGCTTTTCGCGCCGCCCCCCGTCGGAAGACTCGTGGACGACCTTCGCGCCGCACCTCAGCTACCGCAAAGCCGATTTCACGCAGGACAAGACCTACGCAGACTTGGCGAAACTTCTCTCCGGCAAGGAAGGCTGGGAAGCCGACGCCGCCCATATCTTCTATCTGGCAATCCCGCCCACCTTCATCGAAACCATCGCTCAGCATCTTTCCAAAGCTCGGTTGATGCATGATCCTGCCCGCAGCCGCCTCGTCATCGAGAAGCCCTTCGGTCACGATCTTGACTCGGCGCGCGAGCTGAACAAAATGCTCACCCATGACTTCGACGAGGCGCAGATTTTCCGCATCGACCACTACCTCGGCAAAGAGACCGTCCAGAACATCCTCGCCTTCCGCTTCGCCAACGCCGTCTTCGAGCCGCTCTGGGATCGCCGCTATATCGATCACATCCAGATCACCGTCGCCGAAAGCATCGGCGTCGAGCATCGCGGCAGCTACTACGACCACGCCGGGGCGCTCCGCGACATGATCCAGAACCACCTGCTGCAAATCCTCTGCCTCGTGGCGATGGAGCCACCCGTCTCCTTCCAGGCGGACGAGGTGCGCAACAAAAAGGTCGAAGTCCTGCGCGCCGTCCGCCCTATCCCCACCGAGCAGGTGCATCAGTTCGCCGTGCGCGGGCAGTACGCTCCCGGCTGGATTCACAGTGAGCACGTTCCCGCCTACAACGCCGAGCAGGATGTCGCCCCCGACTCGCGTACCGAAACCTTCGCCGCCCTCAAGCTCTACCTCGATAACTGGCGTTGGCAGGGCATTCCCTTCTACCTGCGTACAGGCAAGCGCCTGCCTTCCCGCGTCTCGCAGGTAGTCATCGTCTTTCAGCCGCCACCCAACCAGCCGTTTCCCGCGCTGGCGGTCGAAAACTGGCGCCCGAACCGCCTCGTCATCAACATTCAGCCGGAAGAAAGCATCTCCTTCGGCTTTCAGGCGAAGCGCCCCGGTCCGTACATGCATCTCAGCACGGTCGATATGCGTTTCTCCTATCAGGAAGCCTTTCAGGCGGAGCCGCCCGAAGCCTACGAAACTCTGCTCCTCGACGTGATCCTGGGCGACGCGACGCTGTTCATGCGCGCCGATCAGGTCGAGCAGGCGTGGTCGCTGCTCATGCCCGTCCTCGATGTGTGGGAATCGCTGCCACCCTCGGACTTTCCCAATTACGCCGCCGGGACGTGGGGACCGGAAGCCGCCAACAACCTGATCGCCCGCGATGGGCGCAGTTGGTATACCCCCACTGGCGAGGATGAAGGGGCAGAAGATAAACCACCGCCCGGTAAATCGTAAGAAAATCGCTTAAAAGCAGTTTATAATCTCTAACAGTTTTACGAATTTCACACTCTAAATCGTCCCTCTGCGCTCGCTGAAGTGCGTAAATATCGGGCTTCAAACCCGCCTCTCCTTGTCGATCTTTGTTGAAATTTGACGGGATTTGTTGTAATTTGGCGGTAGGGAACACTATCCGCCAACAAAGCAGACACCATGACCACCTACGAACGCCGTCAAGAAATCCTGAGGATGCTTCAGCTTGAGGAAAACGCAACCCTCGACGTGGCAGAGCTGGCGGACTTGCTGAGTGTATCCGAAGGCACGATTCGCAACGACCTCAGCGCGCTGCAAGATCAACAGTTGATTGTGCGGGTGCGCGGCGGGGCGGTGCTCAAAAACGGCGCAAACGCGGCGCGCCTGTCCAACGCCACCCGCCACGCCGAGGCGAAGCAGTGGATCGCGCGGTGGGCAGCCGAATGGTCGAAGACGGAGACGCCATTTTTGTCGATGCCAGCACGACCGTGCTCAGTATCGCGCCCTTCCTGGCGGATCGCCGCCACCTGACGGTCATCACCAACGGCATTGACATCGCGCGGGCGCTGGCGCTCAGCCTCTCGAACACGGTGATTCTCGTTGGCGGCGTGCTGCGCCCCGATGGACAGTCGGTCGTCGGGCTGCTGGGTGAGCCTTTGCTGAGCGATCTCTACATCAAGACGGCATTTGTGTCGTGCGTCGGCTTGTCGGTCGAGGCGGGGCTGACCGAGAGCGACATGCGCGAGGGGCAATTGAAAAGCGAGATTATCCGCACGGCGAAAACGGTGGTCGCGCTGGTCGATTCGAGCAAGTTCGGCAACGTCAGCCTGACACCTTTCGCCGCGCTTTCGCAGATCAGCCACGTCGTCACCGACGATCAGGTGGATGCGCCGAGCGTGGAGCAGCTTCGCGGCGCCGGGATCACCGTGACGATTTGCGGCGAGGATACGGTCAATTCGCTGACGCCGAGCGCGGGCGCGAACCACTTCCGCATCGGCTTTGCCAACCTGAGCGAAGATATGCTGTTCCCGGTGGACGTGCGGCGCGGTTTGGAGCGGGCGGCGCAGAAAGCCAGCAACATCGATCTGGTGTTGGCGGACAACCAGTTGAACAGCAGCGTCGCGCTGGCGGTGGCGGACAGCCTGATCGCACAAAAAGTCGATCTGGTCATTGAGTACCAGATCGACGAGCGCATCGGCAGCCTGCTTGTAGACAAATTCCAGCGAGCAGGCATACCGATTATCGCGGTGGACATCCCGATGGTCGGCGCGTCGTTCTTTGGCGTGGACAATTACCGCGCCGGGCATATGGCGGGCATCGAGTTGGGCAAATGGATCGAGCGAGAGTGGGGCGGGAAGATCGACCGCCTGCTGGTGCTGGAAGAAACGCGGGCGGGGATGCTGCCCGCCGCACGTATACAGGGGCAGGTGAACGGCTTGCAGGAGATCATCGGACGTATCCCCGACGAGCAGATTGTGCGGCTGGACGGCAGCAACACGGGCGAAGTCAGCGAAGCAAGTACGGCGAAGGCGCTCGAAGCCGTGCCGGACGTGCAGCATATCGCCATCGTTTGCTTCAACGACGATTCCGCGCTCGGCGCGCTGGCAGCGACGCGACGGCTGGGACGCGAGGGTGACGTGGTGATCGTCGGGCAGGGCGCGGATCGGCGCGGGCGCGAGGAGATTCGCCAACCAGAGTCGCGCATCATCGGCTCGACTGCCTTCACGCCCGAAAAATACGGCGAAAAGCTGATCGAGATGGCGCTGAAAATTCTGCGCGGCGAGCCAACGCCACCGGCAATTTACGTCGATCATACCTTTATCAGCGCGGCGAACGTCGAAGGCTATGGCAGCTAAGCGCCGTTCTCCATGCCCTGAGAGGAAACTGTGTCTGCGAGAGATGAATACCTGATCACGCAGCCGATGCTGGCGCGCGATTTTGCGGCGCTCGGCATTCAGCCGGGGATGACGTTGATTGTTCACTCATCGTTGAAGTCGCTGGGCGGCGAAGTCAACGGCGGCGCGGTGGCGGTGATCCTTGCGCTGGAGCAGGTGCTTACGAAAGAAGGCACGCTGGTCATGCCGACGCACACCGCCGACCTGAGCGATCCGGCGCGCTGGGTCGATCCACCGGTGCCGGAAGCGTGGTGGGAAGACATGCGCCAGACCATGCCCGCCTTCGATATGGCGCTGACACCTGTGTTTCGCATGGGCGTGATCCCGGAGACGTTTCGCAAGCAGAGCGGCGTGCTGCGCAGCAATAACCCTGATGCGTCGTTCGCGGCGTGGGGCAAACATGCGCGGCTGATTACCGAGGATCAGGCGCTGACGCCGATTTTTGGCGAGCAATCGCCGTTGGCGGGGGTCTACGATCTGGATGGGTGGGTGCTGCTGCTCGGTGTGGGGCACGGGAACAATACTTCGCTGCACCTTGCCGAGTGGCGGGCGCGAATTGCGCATGGTACGGTTCAGCGCGGCGCGCCGATATTGGTTGATGGCGTGCGGCAGTGGGTGACATTCGACGACATCGACTGGGACGACTGGGATTTCCCTGAATTGGGCGCGGATTTTGCCCGCGAGACCGGATACCAGCGTGAAGGGAAAGTGGGGCGCGCCGACTGCATCCTCGTGCCACAGCGTCCGCTGGTTGATTACGGCGTAACGTGGCTGGAGCGGAGGCGAGCGATGAAGAACAGTGAAAAGTAGAAAGCATTGAACCGCCAGGACGCCAAGAATAAGAGCAAAAGGGCATGGCACGCCATGCCCCTACATTTTCTCTAATCCGTGTGGAAGACTTCGACCAGTTCCATCATTTGCTCGTCGGGGCGTCCTTCTCCCGATTCGAAGAATGGCTGCATGAACGCCTGCCACTTAAGGTTGATTTCCTCGGTCGCCATGCCTGCTTGCGACGCCTGCAAGCTCTCGTCCGCTTCAAAGTAGCCGAAGATCAGCCCGTCGGGGCGGATAAACAGCGAGTAGTTGCGCCATCCGGTACGGCGCAGCGCGTCGAGCATTTCGGGCCATACCGCCTGATGGTGCTTGGTGTACTCCTCGATGCGATCCTGCTTGACCTTGAATTGAAAGCCGATGCGTTTCATAAGACTTTCTCCGAAAGAACCAAAAAGGTAATCTGCTCAATGCTATCAGTTTACCCGATCACGACCAATTCCAAATCGAGCAGGCGGGCGAGCTTTTTGATCTTGGCAAGCTGATGTCCGACTCCAAGCGCGACGTGATGGGTGGGTCCCTGCTCCGCCCAGGCGTTCATGAAGCTGGCGGGGTCGAGTGAGAATTTCAGGCGCGAGTTGGTGTTGCCGATCTGCATGGTCGCGCCGGGGATCGACTCACCTTGCGCCGCCAGCAGCTTGAGGCGACCGTCAGCCGTCTGTGTCATGCCGAGGATGGTGATCGGTCCGGTTTTGACCTTGAACTCGACCGAAATGCCGTAGCCGCGCTTGCCATGATACAAGCCCAAGCCGCGCAGGTAGGGCTTGCTGTCGCTGATGGCGACGTGACCGGGACCGTCGTGCCCCATCAGGATAAAATCGTCGGTGAAGTCCATCGCGTAAAACTCGGTGTAGGAGCCGCCCGCCCTGAGCCGATCCATGATCAGCATGGCGATGCAGGTCTTCAGGTCGCCCTCACCGGATGCCGGGATGCCGCGCGCCGTGAGCAGCGAATTGCCGACGATCAGCGTCGCGCCCAGTTCCTCGGAACGGTTGCCGTTCCAGCCCCGATAGTAGTAGGTCAAGCCGTTCAGGTTGAAATCGCTGACGAGCCGATCCAGCCCAACGGCGACCTGTGCCGTCCAGCGCAAGCCTTCCTCGGTCACAGGCTGCGAGATTTTGTCGCTGCCGGGCTGCGCGATTTGAAAGGTCTTGTGAATTTCGGCGACTTTAGCGTCGATCTCAGCGGGCGTGGCGGCGGAGACGCGCGTGTCGAGGTCGTCGATCTCCAGCACTTCGATGTGCGCGCCCAACTGGGCGTGGTGCATGGTGAAGTCGGAGTACATATCGAGCATACCGGGGTAGGTGTGCCCCAGAAAGCCGATGCGGCTGTAGTTCAGCTCGCGCAGCACGGCGGCGGCGTGTACCCACTCCTCGATCTCGCGCCACGCGCGTTCATAATACTCGTTGGCGTGCGCGTTCTCGGCAGGCTTGAGCAAGCCGGAGACGACGTTGAACTGGATGCGGCTTCGCGCGAAGGCGTTGGAGATTTCCGGCACGCAGCAGGCGCAGCAGCTTTTCAGCCAGGCGGCGGTGTCGGTGTTGGGGTAGTCGAGTGAGGCAACGGGCTGCAAGTTGAGGATCAGCACGGGCGCTTTGCGGCGCTGCACAGCGGGCAGCACCTGTGACGAAGTGGCATACGTGCCAACGTAGCACACGATCAGATCGACGTTTTCGCGCGCGAACAGATCGCCCGCCGCCACCGCGCCGGGAGGCGTATCGACCAGCCCGGCGGAAACCACCTCCGCGCCCATCGCCCGGATGTTGGCTTCAACCTCGTGCTGGTAGCCTTCCAGATGTTCCTTCAGCCCTTCAAACTGCTCCCAGTAGGCGGCAAGCCCGATGCCGAACACGCCGATTTTTGCCTGTAGCGTTGCCATAAATACCCCTTGCACCTATAACAATCAACGTTTTTCTTTTAGACCTCACCCCGTTTCGTTTCCTATCCAACGAGTCTGCTTTCCTCCCCTCTCCATCTTGCATGGAGAGGGGAAGCTTGCCAAGACGAACCGCAGGTTCGTCAGCACGCAGGGGTGAGGTAGCTTTATCGTGCGCCGACGCGCAGTTGATCCAGACCGACGGCGAGCAGCAGCGCCGCGCCCTGAATGATTTGCTGGTAATCGGACGAGAGGCTGAGCAGCGTCATGCCGTTGTTGAGTGTCGCCAGAATCAGCACGCCGATGAACGTGCCGAGGATCGTACCCTTGCCCCCGGCGAGGCTGGTTCCGCCCAGCACCACCGCCGCGATCACGCTCAGCTCGTAGCCCAGCGCGGCTTGCGGCGCGGCGGCGTACAGGCGCGAGGTCAAAAATACGCCTGCCACGCCCGCGCTCAGGCCGCTCATCATGTAGGCGATAAAGCGGGTGCGGTTGACGGCTAAACCCGCAAGCGCGCTGGCTTCGGCACTGCCGCCGATGCTGTACAGGGCGCGCCCATACGCCGTACCGCGCATGACAATGTACGCCGCGACGAACAGCACCAGCGTGACGATCACCGCAATCGGCACGCCCGAAACTGTACCTTCCGCCAGCACGATGAAGCCCTCGTCAAACACTGGGATGGTCAGTCCATTGGAGAAGATCGCTGCCAGCCCGCGCGCCAGCGACATCGTGCCGAGCGTGGTGATAAACGGGTTGATCCGCACGACCGTGACCATCAAGCCGTTGATCGCGCCGAACAGCAGCGCCACCCCCAGCGCCAGCGCGGTCGCGCCCCAGATGCCGAGCGCCGGCTGCCCCTGCGCGATGACGATCCCGGTGAGCGCCGCCACCGCTGCCACCGACAAATCCAGCCCGCCGCTGATCATGAGCATGGTTGTGAAAATGGCGATCATGCTGATCGTTGTGCTGGCGACCAGCAGATTGAGCAGGTTGCGCGAACTCAGGAACACGGGCGAAAGCCGTGTCATCACCAGCACGATCACGATCAGGATGCCGATCAGCGCCAAGCCTTCTTGCAGGCGCAGGGCAGCGGGGATGCGGGTACGAAGCGCCGTCATGGCTTCGCAGGCTCGCTTTCGCTTTCGGCGGCTGCCGCATGCAGCAGCAGTTCTTCGCTGGCTTCGGCGCGGCTGAACTCGGCGTTGATGCGCCCCTTGTAGATCGTCAGAATGCGGTGGCTGACCGATAGCACTTCCTGAATGTCCGACGAGACGATCAGGATAGCTAAGCCCTGCCCGGCAAGCGATTCGAGCTGGTTGTAGATGTCCACGCGCGCCCCGACATCCACGCCCCAGGTTGGCTCGTTGAGCAGCAGGACTTTCACGCCCGCTTCCAGCCAGCGCGCCAGCACAACCTTTTGCTGGTTGCCGCCGCTCAGGTAGCGCACTTTGGTTTCCGTGCCGCCCGCCATGCGAATCCCCAGCCGTTCGACCCACAGGCGGGTATGCTGGCGTTCCAGCCCGCGCCGAAACCAGCCGAGCGTGGCGATATTCCGCCAGTTCGCCAGCGTCACGTTCTCGCGCACGCTGCGGTCGAGCACCAGCCCCTGCACCTTGCGGTCAATCGGCACGAAGCCGATGCCCGCCTGCCGCGCATCGCGCGGCGAGCGGACCATCACGGACTGCCCGTTCACGCGGATTTCCCCGCCGCTCCCCCGTTCCGCGCCAAAGATCGCGCGCGTCAGGTGGGCGTGTCCCGCGCCGAGCAAGCCGAAAATGCCGACGATCTCGCCCGCACGCACGTCGAGATTCACGTCCTCGAACGCGCCCACCTTGCTGAACCCACTGAGCGAAAGCACCGGGGCAGCCGTCGTCTGCGGCGCGGCGGACTGATGAATTTCGATCTCGCGCCCGACCATCAGGTGGGCGATGGCGCGCGGGGTGAGTTCGCGTATTGGCTGGGTAGCGACGTGCTTGCCGTCGCGCAGGACGGTCACGCGGTCGGCGATGCGCGGGACTTCGTCCAGCCGGTGCGAGATGTAGATGATCGCCACGCCCTGCGCTTTCAGGTTGCGGATAATCTCAAACAGGCGATCCACTTCACGCGGCGCGAGGGCGGCGGTCGGCTCGTCCATCACCAAGATACGTGCCTTGATCACCAGCGCCTTGACGATCTCGACGATCTCGCGCTCGACCACGCTCAGGTCGCGCATCAGGGCGCGCGGCGAAATATCCACCTTCAGCAGCGTCAGGTTTTCCTGCGCGGTCTGCTCCGCAGCCTGCCAATCGACGCGCCAGCCTTTGCGCGGTAGATGCCCCAGCAGCAGGTTTTCGGCAACCGATAGGTCGGGCGCGTAGTGCAGCTCCTGATAAATCATGCGGATGCCATACCGTTCGGCGTGGCGCGGCTCGTGGAACTCGACGCGCTGCCCGTCGAGGACGATATCACCGCCGTCTTTGCGATAATCGCCGTTGAGGATTTTGATCAGCGTCGATTTGCCCGCGCCGTTCTCACCGAGCAGCGCCAGCACTTCGCCCGCGTACAGGTCGAGCGACACGTTGTCGAGGACGCGCTGCCCGTAGAAGGACTTGCTGATCTCGCGCATTTGCAGCAGAGGCGTTTGGCTACTCACGGCGCGTCTCCCGCGCCGCCCAACGCTGCCGGAGTTGGTCGAAGCCGACGGCGAACAGCAGCACCGCGCCGCGTGCCACATCTTGCCAGAACGAGGAAATGTTCAGCAGCGTCAAGCCGTTGTCGATGATGCGCAGGATGATCACGCCGATCAGCGTCCCCACTAGGCTGCCTTTGCCGCCGCTCAGGCTCGTCCCACCCAGCACCACCGCCGTGATCACCGTGAACTCCAGCCCGGCGGCACTCACGGGCGTGCTCGACCCCAGTTGCGCGATGTTGAGCACGCCGCCGAGCGCCCCGAACAAGCCGCACAGCGCATAGGCGATCAGCAGGTGGCGGTTGACGCGAATCCCTGACAGGCGGCTGGCTTCGCGGCTGCCGCCAATGGCGTACAGGCTGCGCCCAAATGGCGTGTGCCCCATAACGATCCAGAAGATGAAATACAGCGCCAGCATCAGCAGCAGCGAAAAGGGGATGCCTGCGATATTGCCGCGTCCGATGAATTGAAAGACCGGATCGTTGACCAGATTGGACTGCCCGCCCGTCAGCACGAACGCCAGCCCGCGCGCAATCGAGAACGTGCCGAGCGTCGTAATCAGCGGGTTGATTTTGAAGCGCGTTGTCAGCACGCCGTTGACCACGCCGACCAGCATCCCGCCGACCATGCCCAGCAGCAGGCACAGCCACAGCGACGGCACGTTGTACTTCACCAGCAAAACACTGGTAATCACCCCCGTCAGCGCCGCCACCGCGCCGACGGAAATATCCAGCCCACCCGCCACCATTACCAGTGTTTCGCCAATGGCAACCACGCCCACAATGGCGAGCGTGCTTGCCAGATTAACCAGATTGATCGCGGTCAGGAAGTTGGGCGAGCGCCAGGTAAAGAACGCCACCAGCGCCAGAATAATCACGCCCAGGCTGATGGTGGTGGCGGCGCTGCGCGTCCAGCGCATGGTCATTGGGGCGGAAGTAACGGAAGTCGGATTCATCGGAGGCGAGAAGGGCGCGGATACAGCGAGCCGCGCCCGTTCATCGGGTAGATGCGTTTAGCTGGAAGGCGTAGCAGCGGGGCAGGTGTCGGGCCAGCTATCCGGGTAGTATTCGCAAATGTTGTCCGCGCCGATGAAGACGTGATCGACGTAGACCGACGGCGGCACGGCTTGGCATTCGAGGATGCTGATAATGGTAGGCAGCAGCTTGCTCCCGTAGTTCTCCGGGAAGTAAGCCGTTGCGCCCAGGTAGCGGCTGTTGTCCTTGAGCATTTCTTCCTGTCCGGTCGGGTCGGCGTTCTGCCCGACCACCATGATGTCGTCGCCACGCCCGGCAGCTTCGGCGGCGGCAATCGTGCCGATGCCCGTGCCGTCGTTGATCGTGACTTTCCAGCACAGTGGGATCCGAAGCTTGGAATTCACGTGACTTGAAGTCGCGGCC
>JADMIO010879506.1_pt1:15000-20243 | contig 20243 bp, 12 predicted proteins | sample 8958161 | NCBI WGS metagenome assembly JADMIO01 (sample SAMN16585339, study PRJNA669376) | soil metagenome | isolation source: Crop rotation soil | place: USA: Cullars Rotation, Alabama | collected 2011 | reverse complement strand
AACCGCCATGAAATAATCTTTTTGCCTGATCCGAAGATAGCGTGGTGCCTGGGCAAGACCCCGCTCCATCAACTTCGGCGACCAGCCTTCGAGTGGTTTCCCTTCTTTATTCAGTATGAAGATATTTCCGGATTCCTCAGACACCAGTATCCTGTAGTTACGTGTGTTGTCATAGTCAACCACCGACATCCAGCGCGGCTGCTTGACCGGAATGTCTTTCGGGAATCCTTTCACATAATTCCCCAGTCTGTCAACCAGGTGGATCTTTCCCGGGGTACAGAAGAGGTATTGAAATTTCCCATTCTTCAGGAAGTCCATTTCCCGCACTTCGGTTGTGATGAGGTCTCCAACATCCCGCGTCCAGCGTGGCTTACCCGATTCATCGAGAAGTTGCAGCGCGTTGGCGGCATCCTGAACGAGAACTTCATTTTGCTTTTCAGCATAGTTCCTTACGAGCCAGGGCCTCAGCAATGCGTGGCCGCTCAAAGCGACGTGTCGCTCGCGCGTTCTGGCAGCTATCATGGGTTTTTCATTTGACAGGAGAATCGACCCGCTGGAATAATAGTTGCCCTCGAGGGTATAGAACTGAAGAGATACCTTCTCCATATCAGCGAACGAAGGAAATCCAAAGACGTGTGATTCCGGATTCCCCTCGCGGTTGTTCATCAGGAAGGAGACATTCGCTTCGTCGAGGGTTGTTTCCAGAAATTTTCTCCATGCAATGGACCTGCCCATGGTGCGCTCATCGTCCCTGATATCGATTACACGCTCCAACGTCTCCGCATCCGGCGCGATCAGGAGGATATTACCATCGAAGGCGTATGAAGTCTCAGCAAACGACAACTGCAAAGGCCAAAGTAAAGCGCCGAGAACATTTGGTTTCTTGAGCGTGACGACGGTCCGATCAGCATGGTTCTCCCGCAATGATAATCCATCACTACTCAAACCGGTTCGAATACGTTCCAGTTGCGCCTTTGATTTGGTGATCTCCTTTAATTCGATGAGAACAACTTGGCGCTCGCCGGGCAGTTGGCAATACGCCATTTCGTTATCCACTGCTTTGGCAAATTCATCCATGCTGAATCCGAAAGCTTCCAGGTCAACATAAGGATCAGGTTTCCGGAAGCCGCTTACCTTTTGTTTACTATACCATGCCGATGGGTTTGAAAATCCAAAATGTACGACGGTCCGGACTTCTTCCGGGATCAGTCTTCGCAGATCAAGTTTCACAGGACTTTGATCGCGGAACGCAGCAAGCAACGTTGGCGATCCTCCCGTTGTATCGACAGCAAATCCATTGGTCAACAGATTCTGTCCCTCCCACCTGGTATCGAGAATGAGCGAGTGGCACAAGTCTGTTAGAAACTTCTGCAATTGTCCGTTGGGCGGGCTGCCCGGAACAGGTGATAATTTTTGAATGTATAGATTTCCGTCGTCCTGCTTCACATCGGGAAGTTCAAATAGTCTCCGGTTGAGCGTTCTGAAGTTGTAGTCCCTTTTCTGGTTCTGGCGTATCACTTCTTCTACCAGGATGGCGTGCGTGCTGATAATCCAGATCCCGTCGATGTTGGCTGCGGAGGCCCATGGTGTCTCACCACGAGACAGGTCGTAGAGGGGCTTGTTCTGATACGTCCTGTTTCTGGCCGTGATCTTTTGTTTCTCGAGAGAGTCCAGCAGTGTGGGAAATGCGCGGGGAAGAATTGCAACCCATCGTGTTTCCTTTCCAATCGACTGAAATGCGAAAAGGTAGGGCTCTGTGAAGGTTTTGGATTTTCCGCGTGCGATTATGAAGCCGATCACTCCGGTGGTATCCGTCTTAAGTTTTTGAAGAGCTTCCGGCTTGGTTGTTTCGAAGACGGCGGATGCGTGACTGGGTACCAGCTGCCAGGCGGTTGCTGCCGAACTCGCTGACTTGCGGGAGACATACACTGCACCTGCTACGATCAGTATGATAATGGCTACCGTGATCAGGGCGGGTGCTTTCTTCACGGAAGGCAAGTTAATGAAAGGTGATCATTCGTGGAGTCACTCGCGAGTCACTCGCTTCGCTCGTGGTTCAAATGCAGGGTCACGAAGAACACGAAGGAACCACAAAGAACACAACGGAAGACCTGGCCTTGAACGCTTATCGCCATTAAGAACCTGCGCACTCAAGGGGGAGCGATGAAACATCCACAGATGCACAACCCTTCGTAGGGTCACTCGCTTCGCTCGTGTTGCAAATGCAGGGTCACGAAGAACACGACGGACCCACAAAGGACACAACGAATACTTGACCTGTCTTGAACGCGTAGCGCCAAAAAGGGACGGCGCAAGCAATGGGTAGAAAGCGATGAACCATCCGATGAACCATCCACAGAGACACAACCCTTCGTGTTCTTCGTGGATCCGTTCGTGTTCTTTGCTTGCCCCGCCAACGGCGGTGGTGACCCTGCATTGTGTGAGCAAAGCGAACAGCACCATTAACAGCAAGGGGAGGAAAAAAGCACCCACCATCAAACAAGCACAACCCTTTGTGTTCTTTGTGGTTCCGTCGTGTTCTTTGTGACCCTGCATTGTGTGAGCGAAGCGAACCGGATCATTTACTGCAAAAGAGCAGTACTATCAACCAAGCACAACCCTTTGTGTTCTTTGTGACCCTGCATTGTGTGAGCGAAGCGAACCGGTATTAAAACAAAAAAGCCCGGGATTTCTCCACGGGCTCTTTTATAAAAAAAGGCAACGACTTACTCTCCCACGTTTTACCGTAGTACCATCAGAACTAGAGTTAGGCGGGCTGCCCGCCACGCGCTGAATCGAATGACGGTCTGATGATTAGAAACAAAAAACCCCTCCGATTGCTCAGAAGGGTTTTTTTATAAAAAAAGGCAACGACTTACTCTCCCACGTTTTACCGTAGTACCATCAGCGCTGGCGGGCTTAACTGCTCTGTTCGGAATGGGAAGAGGTGATCCCCGCCGCTATAGTCACCCTAAGATCAGTTGGCAGTTGACAGTTGGCAGTTGGCAAAGTGCCTGCTGCTCCATGTTCATCTGCAACATCCAATCGGCCTGCTGCCGAAGGGCAATTTCTTTGACATATGTGAAGAAAGAATAGTATTAAGCAAGCACGTAGGCTCTTATGAATTGTATTGTTAATTAATCATCTGTCGTCTTTGCGATCCCTCACCCGGTTTCCCAGGTGAGGGATGCTCGACGTAAGAAGCGTTCGGGTTATTAGTACTGCTCAGCTTTGCCATTCCTGACTTTACACCTGCAGCCTATCAACGTCATAGTCTCTGACGCCCCTGTAAGGAAGTCTCATCTCGAGGTGGATTTCGCGCTTAGATGCTTTCAGCGCTTATTCACTCCCAACGTGGCTACCCGGCGGTGCCGCTGACACGACAACCGGTACACCAGCGGTTGGTCCAACCCGGTCCTCTCGTACTAAGGTCAGAGCCTCTCAAACTTCCTGCGCCCATCACAGATAGGGACCGAACTGTCTCACGACGTTCTGAACCCAGCTCGCGTGCCACTTTAATGGGCGAACAGCCCAACCCTTGGGACCTTCTCCAGCCCCAGGATGTGACGAGCCGACATCGAGGTGCCAAACCTCCCCGTCGATATGAGCTCTTGGGGGAGATCAGCCTGTTATCCCCAGAGTACCTTTTATCCTTTGAGCGATGGCCCTTCCATGCAGAACCACCGGATCACTATATCCGTCTTTCGACCCTGATCGACTTGTCAGTCTCACAGTCAAGCATGCTTGTACTATTGCACTCCACGTACGGTTACCAACCGTACTGAGCATACCTTTGAAAGCCTCCGATACACTTTCGGAGGCGACCACCCCAGTCAAACTACCCACCACACAATGTCCCACAAACTAAATCGTGGTTAGGTATCGGAAGAATAAAGGGCGGTATTTCACCGTTGACTCCCCTACGACTAGCGCCGCAGGATCATTGCCTCCCGCCTATCCTACACATCATCCTCCCAATACCAATGTGAAGCTATAGTAAAGGTTCATGGGGTCTTTCCGTCCCGTGACGGGTAAACGGCATCTTCACCGTTACTACAATTTCACCGAGCTCATGGCTGAGACAGCGCCCAGATCGTTACACCATTCGTGCAGGTCGGAACTTACCCGACAAGGAATTTCGCTACCTTAGGACCGTTATAGTTACGGCCGCCGTTTACTGGGGCTTCAGTTCAGAGCGTTGCATTGCTGCTAACTCCCCCCCTTAACCTTCCAGCACCGGGCAGGTGTCAGGCCATATACTTAATCTTGCGATTTCGCATAGCCATGTGTTTTTGTTAAACAGTCGCCTGGGCCATTTCTCTGCGACCTTTTCTATTGCTAGAACGAGGCATCCCTTCTCCCGAAGTTACAGGATAATTTTGCCGAGTTCCTTAGCCATGAATCTCTCGAGCACCTTAGGATTCTCTCCTCGACTACCTGTGTCGGTTTGCGGTACGGGTACCATGTGAATATGCTTAGCGGATTTTCTTGGAAGTCTGCTTACGCCCTCTATCCATTCGGCCGAAGCCTCCTGGTACTGTTCGGTTTCAGCATCCCAAACGGATTTGCCTGTCTGGAATATACCTACGCCATTCAACGACCACTTTCGTCCGGTCGCGGAGCTATCACTCCTCCTTCTCCACATCGCTTCACACGCTAGTATGGGAATATTAACCCATTGTCCATCAGATACACCTTTCGGCTTCTCCTTAGGCCCCGACTTACCCGCGGCTGATTGACATTGCCGCGGAACCCTTAGTCTTTCGGTGGGCAGGGTTCTCACCTGCCTTATCGTTACTTATGCCTACATTTGCTTTTCTATCCTCTCCACCTCGGGTGACCCCTCGGCTTCGCCGATGATAGAATGCTCCCCTACCACTATACATTTCTGTACAATCCTGAGCTTCGGTACTATACTTGATGCCCGATTATTATCGATGCTCTGTCGCTCGACCAGTGAGCTGTTACGCACTCTTTAAAGGAATAGCTGCTTCCAAGCTAACCTCCTGGCTGTCTCAGCAACTGAACCGCCTTAGTTCAACTTAGTATAGATTTTGGGACCTTAGCTGCAGGTCTGGGTTCTTTCCCTCTCGGACACGGACCTTAGCACCCATGCCCTCATTGCAAGGTATATTTATAACCATTCGGAGTTCATCTGGATTTGGTAGGATGTGACTCCCCCTAGTCCAATTGGTAGCTCTACCTGTTATAAACTCAAACCCTCACACTGTTCCTAAAAACAT
>JADMIO010879506.1_pt1:0-10000 | contig 20243 bp, 12 predicted proteins | sample 8958161 | NCBI WGS metagenome assembly JADMIO01 (sample SAMN16585339, study PRJNA669376) | soil metagenome | isolation source: Crop rotation soil | place: USA: Cullars Rotation, Alabama | collected 2011 | reverse complement strand
TACAATCTTACCCTTGCCCTCGTCGCCCCATTGAAGTCCAAGTAGAACATCAACCTTCATGATGCCGCAATGTGTTTAGTTGGATTTTTTAGAAGCCGTGAGTACATCCTGCTCAGACTGGATCACCTGAAATATGGCATTCAGCTTCGTGATCACCAGCAGTTTCTTCACCGCTTCGGACGGCTTCATGAGGTACACCTCGCCACCCTTGTTCCTGAATTTCGTAAGTATCGTGATCAGCACGCCGATCCCACTACTGTTGATATACCGCAGGTCGGAAATATCGATAATGCATGTGGGCACCTGGTGTGTCAGTGCTTCGTTAACGGCTGAAATCAGCCGCGTCCCGTTATCCTCTCCTATCAAATCGCCGCTGATCCTTAATATGAGGGTGTTGGATTTGATCTCTTGGGCAAAATTCATGGTTTCCTGTTTTCGCAGTTCTTACGAGTGCAATTTGCGTATAAAATTAATGAATGGTGGAGAACATTGAAGTGTAACAGTTCCTCCACCGTATTCTGAATGGTCTGGATACGTGGGTCACAAAACTCGACCACTTTGTTACAGTTCGTGCAAATCAGGTGATCGTGCTGTTTGTAACCATATGACTTTTCAAACTGGGCGAGATTCTTGCCGAATTGGTGTTTACTAACCAGGTCGCAATCGACTAGCAAGTCAAGTGTATTGTACACAGTTGCCCGGCTTACGTGATAGTTCTTGTCCTTCATGTTTGCGTAGAGCAACTCCACGTCGAAGTGACCATCGAATGAATATATTTCTTCGAGGATCGCATAACGCTCCGGTGTTTTCCGGAGCTCTTTGTTCTCCAGGTAAACGGTAAATAGCTTCTTGACTTCCTCGAAGATCTTGTTGTTCAGTGCCATCTCTACAGTCAGTGTAAAGGTGCAGATATTTTGCCAATCCGTTTAGCGGAGAAATCAGGTTGAACGTGAATCAAACCTCGATACGGTTACCACGCCTTCGACTTTTTCCAGTTTGCTGATCAGCATTTCCAGGTGTCGGGTGTCATGGACGTACAACATGATCTCGCCGCGGAAGATGCCATGGTCGGAGCTGAATGAGATGGAGCTCATGTTTACCTTCAATTCCTCAGAAATGATCTTGGACACGTCGTTGATCAGTTCCACGCGGTCGGTGCCTACAACCCGTAATCCTGTGAGAAATGATACCTCGTATTGCGATGTCCATTTCGCCTTGATGATTCGGTTGCCGTGATTGGCCAGCAGCTCCGGGGCGTTGGGGCAGTTGGTGCGGTGTATCTTGATGCCTTCGCCGACAGTAACAAATCCGAAAACATCATCACCCGGTATCGGCGTACAGCACTTCGCGAGCTTGTACTCCACGACGTCCATGTCCTCTCCGATGAGCAACGTATCCTCGTACCTGCCTTTTGTGCGATGGAGTTCCTGCTCGATCTGTTTGGCATCAGGAACAGCACTTCCCTTTCCTTTCAAAGGAGAAGAAGGCTTGAATTCCTTGAAGGCCTTTAATTCGTTGAGCGCAATGATGCCCTTACCGACGTTGTAGTGCAAGTCAAACTTTGAATTGACCTTGAAGAAGGCTTGCATCTGCTCGTACGTTTGTCCGTTGGCATCTATGTCAAGTTGATTGAGCTTGCGTAGCAGTACCTCCTTGCCGTTTTCCGCAATACTCTTCTTGTCTTCCTTCAAGACCTCCTTGATCTTTGATTTGGCCTTGGGGCTGACGACAAACCTCAGCCAGTCTTCATTTGGCTTTTGCTTCGCCGAGGTCAGGATTTCTATTTGATCTCCATTCTTGAGCACATGGTTGATGGGAACAAGCTTCTGGTTCACTTTGGCACCGATACACTTTGCACCAATGTCTGTGTGGATATCAAATGCAAAGTCGAGCGCGGTAGCACCCTTTGGCAACGTCTTGAGCTCTCCTTTCGGTGTGAATACAAAAATCTCCTCATTGAACAAGTTGCCGCGGAAGTCGTCCACGAATTCCAGGGCAGTGAGATCCTGGCGTTCGAGCAGCTCCCTCACGCGTACCAGCCATTTCTCCAGATTCGACTCGTGGCTCGCTGAGTTATTGTCCTTGTACTTCCAATGCGCGGCATATCCTTTCTCGGCGATCTCGTCCATACGCAAGGTTCTGATCTGGACTTCAACCCACTGGCCGTTCTTCGCCATCACAGTCGTGTGAAGAGATTCATATCCATTCGCCTTGGGTGTACTGATCCAGTCACGCAGCCGGTCTGGATTGGGCGTGTAGTAGTCGGTTACGATTGAGTACACCTGCCAGCAATAAGATTTCTCCTGTTCGATCGGAGTGTCCAGGATCAGACGAACCGCAAACAAGTCGTACACCTCATCGAAGGGTATGTTCTGCTTTCGCATCTTGTTGAAGATGGAGAACACTGACTTTGGTCTGCTTTTGATCTCGTAGTCGATTTTCAATTTGTCAAGCTCATCCTTGATCGGTTGCACGAATGCCTTGATGAACTTATTTCGGGACGCTTTCGACTCATCAATCTTGGTTACGACCTCGTCGTAGACCTGGCGGTCGGTGAAGCGCAGGTAGAGATCCTCCAGCTCCGTCTTGATCGCATTCAATCCCAGTCGATGCGCAAGCGGTGCATAGAGATAGATTGTTTCGTTGGCTACGCGGAGCTGCTTGTTGCGCGGCATGCTGTCGAGCGTGCGCATGTTGTGAAGACGGTCGGCAAGTTTGATGAGGATCACGCGAACATCTTCGGAAAGCGTGAACAACATCTTCCGGAAGTTCTCCGCTTGTGCCGAGCTCCCATATTCAAACGCTCCCCTTATTTTGGTAAGGCCGTCGACGATCTTGGCGATCTTTTTTCCAAACATGCGCTCGATGTCCGGCAGTTCGATGTCGGTGTCTTCGACGACGTCGTGAATAAGTGCTGAGATGATGGACGTGGTACCCAGTCCAATTTCCTCGACACAGATCTCCGCTACAGTAAGTGGATGAAAGATGAATGGCTCGCCCGATTTGCGACGCATGTCCTTATGGGCGTCCAGGGCGAGCGTGAATGCGCGTTTGATACGCCGGGCATCTCCCTCTTTTAGTACAGGCTTTGCCTTTCGCAGCAGGCGCCTGTACCGTGCAATGATTTCCCGTTTTTCCTCAGCTACGTCCGCTACCACTATCCTATGTCAGTTTTGTATTTCTCTCTATTTCACCATAACGTCCGGGAGATTCAATGGCGTTCCCGGGAGATCGATTTCAATTTCTGAACGTTCCTTCCTTCATATCGAATAATCTCTAAATTTGCAGTCCATTTTGCGGAAATTAACCAAAATATGGGCCTTTTTCAAGGAAGTTAGCAACGGGTTTATGTCGTTAAAATCGAGTGCTGACGACCAGAAAAAAGCGGATGTGGCCCTCCTACGCTCCGAGACGGAGCTTCGGCGGGCAAAGCGTAATTGACACCCCGTAGCACCTGCTTCGGGGCAGACTTAGGATTGGTGTCGTTTGCCATTCCTAAATTTTAGAAAGGTAGTAGTAGGCGGATGTGGCGGTAAAATGATTAGGGCAGCCGCGCTTGGCGCGATGTTCGAATCAAGTCGTCAACCCGAAGGAACTTGGGTTTTAATAGGCGGATGTGGCGTAATTGGCAGCCGCGCCAGACTTAGGATCTGGTGCCGAAAGGCGTGGGGGTTCGAGTCCCTTCATCCGCACAGAAGATGTAGTTGTTGGGATTGTTGTAACGTGGCAGGTTCGAGCCTGCCCCGGCGAAATGATCCGCCACAGGCGGAGAATGAAGTCGGGGTCCCTTCATCCGCACAAAAAAAGTCTAGAGTCTCAAGTTTCAGGTTACACCCGCTCCGAGCGCAGCTTGAAACCTGGAACCTGAGCCAGTTTGTTGGTAATCATTAGTGCCTGAATTCTGTACTCATTTTGCAATTAGATAAAATCAAAACAAGCAATAGTGGACATCTCATTAGACCAGCAAAGCGTAACCGACGGCTTGATCCGCGTTAAGCTGACAGAAACAGATTACCTCCCGAAAGTAGAGGAGAAAGTGAAGGAGTATTCGCGCAAAGCGAACATCAAGGGCTTCCGTCAGGGAAAGGTTCCTTCTGGCGTTATCAAGAAGATGTTTGGCAAGTCGATCCTGGTGGAGGAAGTCAATCATCTGGTATCCCATGGCATTTCTGACTACATCAAAGACAAAAAACTTCGCGTACTCGGCGATCCCCTTCCGAACCAGGAGAAGGCACGGCTGATAGACTGGGATTCTCAAAAAGACTTTGAGTTCGAATTCCAGGTTGGAATGGTCGACGACTTCTCCTACGATCTCTCCAAGAAAGTAAAGGTCACATCGCATCCCATCAACGTGGATGACAAAGTCATTGATGAAACTGTACAGGACATGCGGAAGCGATTCGGGACAGTAACGTATCCGGAGGTGAGCGAAGCAACAGACAACCTGTTCGGCGAGATCAGCCAACCTGATGGAACAACAAAAAGCTCGTACATCCCTGTTGAGAAAATCGGGAAGAAAGAACAAGGCAAATTCATCGGAGCAAAGAAAGACGACACCCTGACCTTTGACATCGAGCGCATTACCGACGACGCCAATGTAAGAGCGCAGATACTGAATATATCGGCTGAGGAAGCAACAGACGTGAAGGGATCCCAGACATTAAAGGTGACTTCCATCAGTCGCATCCAGGAGGCTGAAGTGAACCAGGAGCTTTTCGACAAAGTTTTTGGCAAGGACATCGTTCACAACGAAGAGGAGTTCCGCAACAAGATCCGCGAAACGATTGGCGCCAACTACCAGCGTGAGACCGATCACCTGCTTGACCACGAGATCCAACATCATTTCGTAGATCACACCAAGATCTCGATGCCTGAAAATTTCCTGAAGCTCTGGCTGAAAAATGCCAGCAATGGCCAGGTCAGCGATGAAGTCATCCAAAAGGAATTCAAAGCATACCAGGAGTCACTGAAGTGGGACCTGATCCGCAACAAGATTGCCGACGACCACAAGGTGACCGTCACGAACGAAGAAGTAAAGGAGAAAGCGAAGGCGCTCATTGCTGAACAATTCGGTGGCCCTGGCATCGCTGAACAGCTCGGCGATCGTTTCGACGCCATTGCAGACAACTACCTGGCGGGTCAGGATGGTAAGGGAGAAAACTACATGCGTCTGTACAACCAACTGCGCACCAGTAAGATCCTTTCTATCATCCGCGAAGGAATCACCATCAATGAAAAGAGCGTAAGCCTCGAAGAATTCCGCAAGCTGGTTGCCGAACACAACCACTAAGGGAACTTTTTCCGGGCGGGTCGGTCTTTTTTATTGGGGAAATCCTGACTAACATTGATCAGGTTTCGTACAATAAAGGAATGTCGTTTTGCGACTTCCTGAAATAACACCTTCATAAATAACTACGCTATGTCCAACCAAAATGAGTTCAGAAAATATGCCGTTCAGCATCTCGGGATGAGCGGAAACACTATTGACAGCTACGCACAGAAGATCGACAACATGACGCAGTACGTGATCGAAGAAAGGCCCGGGAACTTCCGCGCCATCGACGTGTTCACGCGACTGATTTCCGACCGCATTATTTTCCTGGGCATGGCCATCGACGACCAGGTGGCAAACCTCCTAACGGCACAGCTGCTGTTTTTGGCTTCAGCAGATCCCAAGAAAGACGTTGTGATGTACATCAACAGCCCGGGTGGGTCCGTATACGCTGGACTTGGCATCTACGACACGATGCAGTACATCGATCCGGACGTAGCCACGATTTGTACCGGTCTGGCAGCATCCATGGGTGCCGTTTTGCTGACGGCCGGCAGCGCTAAAAAGCGGTCTGCACTACCCCACGCACGGATCATGATTCACCAGCCCATGAGCGGCATGCAGGGACAAGCCTCGGATATGGAGATCTCCCTGCGCCAGACGCTGGAAATCAAGAAGGACCTCTATAATATACTAGTGAAACACAGTGGTCAGAAGTATGACAAGGTGGAAAAGGACTCCGACCGTGACTACTGGATGCGAGCCGGTGAGGCCAAGGAATACGGCCTTATCGACGAGGTACTCGACAAAAAGAAGTAGCCGAACCTGGCTAAGGCCTAATGGCTAGCGGTTAATTGGGCGCCCGTCGGCGGGATGGCCCGGTCAACTGCTAGCCCCGCCCGACCGAAGTCCGTTCGGGCGGGCATTAACTATTAACTTTTAGGTATCTTTGTCTCTTGGTTAGGCCCATCTGAATCAATACCATGGCAGAAGTAACGTGTTCATTTTGCGGCAGGAGTAAAAAAGACGTTGACCTGATGATCTCGGGCATTCATGCCCACATCTGCGACAAGTGCGTCACGCAAGCGAACCAAATCCTTTCGGAAGAGAAGAAAAACAAGGTTGAATCCGGATCGCTCCCGAATTTCAAGCTGATCAAGCCACGGGAAATCAAGAAATTCCTCGACGAGTACGTTATCGGGCAAGACGAGGCGAAGAAGATCATTTCCGTAGCTGTATATAATCACTACAAGAGGCTCATGCAGCGTAAGGTGGACACCGATGTGACCATCGAGAAGTCGAATATTATCATGGTGGGTGAGACCGGAACTGGCAAAACCTACCTGGCACGCACACTGGCCAAGATCCTGCAGGTTCCCTTCTGTATCGCCGATGCTACTGTTCTTACTGAAGCCGGGTATGTGGGGGAAGATGTAGAAAGCATTTTGACGCGACTCCTGCAGGCAGCAGACTACAATGTCGAAGCAGCAGAGCGAGGCATCGTTTATATCGATGAGATCGACAAGATCGCGCGCAAGTCAGACAATCCTTCTATTACCCGCGACGTGAGCGGTGAAGGCGTTCAGCAGGCATTGCTGAAGTTACTGGAAGGTACAGCAGTCAATGTTCCTCCCCAGGGAGGAAGAAAGCACCCGGATCAAAAGATGATCACCGTCAACACGGAGAACATTCTCTTTGTCTGCGGTGGTGCATTTGAAGGGATCTCAAGGTTCATCGCGCGCCGTTTGAACACCCGGCCATTGGGATTCGCTGCCGTTGGCGACACCACCAAGCCGATCGATCTCGATAACCTCCTTCAATTTGTTTCTGCACAGGACCTCAAGAGCTTTGGACTTATTCCTGAATTGATTGGTCGTTTGCCTGTGGTTTCATTCCTGAACCCGCTGGATCATAGCGCCCTGCGCAAGATCCTGACAGAACCGAAGAACGCCCTCGTTAAACAATACAAGAAACTCTTCGAGATGGAAGAGATCGAAGTGGAGTTCAAAGAAGGCGCCCTGGACTTTATCGTAGACAAGGCTGTCGAATTCAAGCTCGGCGCACGCGGGCTGCGTTCCATCTGCGAGGCGATCATCAACGACGCTATGTTTGAATTGCCATCGGAGAAGACTTCCGACAAGCTGATCATCAACCGCGCTTACGCGGAAGAGAAGTTCAATCGCTCACAGTACAGCAAGCTGAAGGTGGCCTAACGCCAGCTTCGGGTAAGCAGCTATTTATCGTTTTTCAGGTAGGACACCATCAGGCGCGCTGCGTTCTCCGACGCTGAGCCCTGGTCAAGGATCTTCAGGATCCGGTCATACTCACTCAGCATCGCTCCCCGGTACTGTTTATCCTCAAGTAGCTGTTCGAGTTCATGGGAAATGCCTTCCTCACTGAAGCCTTTTAGAAAAAGTTCTTTGACGGCCTCTTTGCCAGCGATAAGATTCGGAAGAGAAATGAAGCTCACCTTGGAGAATAATCTGAACAACGTTGCTTCTATCGTGCTCGCCTTGTACACCACGGCCTGTGGCACCCTGAACAGCGCAGTCTCGAGTGTCGCCGTGCCCGATGTCACTACCGCGGCATCACTCACTGCCAACAGATCGTAGGTCGATTCAAATACAAATTTTACGGATGGAATATCCCGCAAAGGACGATAGAGTTCCTCTGGCAAAGTCCTGACGGCAGCAACGACGAATTGATATTCCGATTTTCGTCTGGCGACGGCAGCCATCGCGGGTATCACCCGCTTCAGCTCGATCGCGCGGCTACCAGGCAAAAAAGCCACGATCTTTTTGCCGGCTTCCAGCCCCTTGCTCTTCCGAAAATTTGTGTCGCCCCTAAAGGCTTTCACAGCATCCATCACAGGGTTGCCGACGTAGTCAACATCCCAGTCGAATTTCTTGTAGAACTCTTTCTCGAAGGGCAGAATGCAGAACATCCGGCTCACGAGACGTTTAAGCTTCCATGCCCTGCCTGTGTTCCATGCCCACACCTTTGGAGATATATAATAGTATACACGGATGCCGAGTGTTCGGGCATACCGGGCCATCCGCATATTGAAGCCGCCAAAATCGATAAGAATGATGACGTCGGGTTTGAACGATGCGATGTCCTCCCTGCAAACCTTGAGCAACCTGGCAATGGAGCCGAGGCTCTGGACGACTGCCGTGAGGCCCATAATTGCCAGCTGATCGTAGTGCACGGTGACCGCCATACCGGCGTCCTTCATGCTGTCGCCGCCAAAGCCTTGTGCAACCAGATCTGGATCATGCTTCGATAAACTGCGAAGCAGATTTCCGCCGTGCAGATCACCTGATCGTTCGCCTGCAATCAGATAATATCGCATGATGGATTATTCACCAAAATAGTCGACGAAGTTGCGAGGCGTTTCGTACAGCCGCACGCAGTGCAGTTGACCGGACTTGCTGATGGCCCGGATCCGGGGAGCCAGTATTTTCCAGATTTCGATAGCGAGGTTCTCGCAGCTTGCCAGCTTGTCCTTCATAAAATCCACATCGAGATTCAGGTTCTTGTGGTCCACTTTTTCCGTCACCTCGTTGCGGATGAGCGTGCTGAGCTTCTTCAGGTCGATCACGAATCCTGTTTCAGGATCGGGGTCGCCTTTTACAGTGACGATGAGATCAAAATTATGGCCATGCCAATTCTCATTCGCACATGCGCCAAATACTTCCTGATTCTTCTCTTTCGACCAGGCAGGATTGTACAGCTTGTGTGCGGCGTTGAAATGTTCTTTGCGGCTGACGAATATCATTTTGAAAGACTGTGGTTGGCAACAACACCGACCACAGGCAGGTGCTGCTACAACTTCGTTGGGGGGCAAATATAAGCTAACTTGTCCTCAAATTTTTGTTCCATGATCGTTGTGACCGGTGCGGCCGGGTTCATTGGCAGTTGCCTGATCAAACGCCTCAACCAGGATAACTTCAACCACATCATTGCTGTTGATAAGTTTGACTCGTCCCAAAAAAATCGCAACCTCGACGGAGCGCGGATCCTCAGACGGATCGAAAGGGATCAGTTCTTCCCATGGCTGGATGCGAATGCGGACCAGGTGGAGTTCATTTTTCACATAGGCGCCCGGACGGACACTACGGAATTTGATAAATCCATTTTCGACGATCTGAATGTCCGGTACTCGCAGGAGATCTGGAAGCGATGTGTTAGTCACCAGATCCCATTGGTTTACGCTTCGTCGGCTGCGACCTATGGACTTGGCGAACAAGGATATATCGACAAGGATGACCCGGCCTACCTCGAAAAACTGCACCCTCTAAATCCTTATGGCTGGTCGAAACTCGAGTTCGATCTGTGGGCTGTGCGTCAAAAGGAGAAACCATTTTTTTGGGCCGGGCTGAAGTTTTTCAACGTTTATGGGCCTAATGAATATCACAAGGGGCGTATGGCATCAGTGATTTGGCATGCCTACAAACAAATCCGAGAGACAGGCAAGGTGAAATTGTTTCGTTCCCATCGACAGGACTATGAACACGGGAAGCAGATGAGAGACTTCGTTTACGTCAAGGATGTCGTGAACGTATGCATCTATCTCATGGAATACCGTCGTGAGAACGGGATTTACAACCTGGGCTCAGGAAAGGCGAGAACCTTCCTTGATCTCGCCAACACAGTTTTTCACTCCCTGCAACAGACGCCTAACATCGAGTTCATCGACACACCGGCTGACATCAGGGATAAATATCA
>JADMIO010787636.1_pt1 | contig 20243 bp, 15 predicted proteins | sample 8958161 | NCBI WGS metagenome assembly JADMIO01 (sample SAMN16585339, study PRJNA669376) | soil metagenome | isolation source: Crop rotation soil | place: USA: Cullars Rotation, Alabama | collected 2011 | reverse complement strand
CTTTCCCAGGCGGTGGCGACGAGCGAGGCCGAAGCCAAGCCGCCGGCCACTGCCGCCGCGCAGGCTGCCGCCCCGGCGGCGGCGACGGCAGCCAACGCGGAGCGCAAACCCGGCGAGCACCAGGTGCGCCTGGTATTCGAGAAGGAGTCGTGGGTCGAGATCCGCGATCGCAGCGGACGCAGGATTTTTTCGCAATTGAACCGCGCCGGCACCACGCAGCTGGTGACCGGACCGCCGCCGCTTACGCTGGTCGTGGGCAATGCATCCGGCGTTCGGCTCACGCTCAACGACAATCCGGTCGACCTCGCGCCGCATACCAACGTGAACGTTGCGCGCCTGACGCTGGAGTAAAGCACCCATGTACGGAGTTGAGCCGCGCCGCGTGGCGCGCGAGGTGATCATCGGCAACGTCGCGGTCGGCGGCACTGCGCCGATCGTCGTGCAATCGATGACCAACACCGACACCGCTGACGTCGCGGCGACCGTGGCGCAAGTTGCGGCGCTCGCGCGTGCCGGCTCGGAGCTCGTGCGCATCACCGTGAACACCGCCGAAGCGGCGGCCGCGGTGCCGCACATACGGGATCAGTTGGCCGCGCAGGGCGTGGGCGTGCCGCTGGTGGGCGATTTCCACTTCAACGGCCACCGGCTGCTCACGCAGCATCCCGCGTGCGCAGAGGCGCTCGCCAAGCTGCGCATCAATCCCGGCAACGTCGGGCACGGCAGCAGGCGCGACGAACAGTTCGCGACCCTGATCGAATTCGCGTGCCGCTACGGTAAAGCGGTGCGCATCGGCGTCAACTGGGGCAGCCTCGACCCTGCGCTGCTTGCGCGCATGATGGACGACAACGCCGGCAGCGCCGAGCCGCAGGAGGCGGCAGTAGTCACACGCCAGGCACTGGTCGCCTCCGCGCTCGAAAGCGCGCAGCAGGCGGAAGAGCTCGGGCTGCCGGGCGACAAGATCGTGCTGTCGTGCAAGGTGAGCGGAGTGCAGGACCTGATTGCGGTTTACCGGGATATCGCGGCGCGCTGCGACTATCCGCTGCATCTGGGCCTCACGGAGGCGGGGATGGGATCCAAAGGCATCGTGGCATCCACCGCGGCGCTGGCCGTGCTGCTGCAGGAAGGCATCGGCGACACGATACGCATCTCGCTCACGCCGCAGCCGGGCGGCGACCGCACGCGCGAGGTCGTCGTAGCGCAGGAGATCCTGCAGACCATGGGCCTGCGCTCGTTCACGCCGCAGGTGATCGCGTGCCCGGGGTGTGGCCGCACGACCAGCACGTTCTTCCAGCAGCTCGCTGACGACATCCAGACGTATCTGCGGGTGCAGATGCCGGTGTGGCGCGGCCGCTATCCGGGTGTCGAGAACATGCATGTCGCGGTGATGGGCTGCGTCGTGAACGGGCCGGGCGAGAGCAAGCATGCCAACATCGGCATCAGCCTGCCGGGATCGGGAGAGAACCCGGTCGCGCCGGTATACATCGACGGCGCCAGGGCCGTAACGCTCAAGGGCGACAACATCGCCGCGGAATTTCAGGCGCTGGTCGAACAGTACGTGCACAAAAACTATACTGCCCGCGAAGCGGCGGCCGAGCCCGCTGCGACCGCGGGCTGAAGCACAGCGTCATCCATGTCGACCAAAATCCAGGCCATCCGCGGGATGAACGACGTCCTGCCGGATCAATCGTCGCTGTGGGAGTTTTTCGAGGACACCGCGCGCGCGGTGTTCCGGCAGTACGGCTATCGCAATATCCGCACGCCGATCGTCGAGCACACCGAGTTGTTCGTGCGCGGCGTCGGACAGGTGACCGACATCGTGGAAAAGGAGATGTATTCGTTCACCGACGCGATGAACGGCGAACAGCTGTCGTTGCGCCCGGAAGGAACCGCGCCCACGGTGCGCGCCGCGCTGGAGCACAACCTGCTTTACAACGGACCTCAGCGCTTGTGGTATAGCGGGCCGCTGTTTCGCCATGAGCGCCCGCAGAAGGGCCGTTACCGGCAATACCACACGTTCGGCGCCGAGGCGCTCGGTTTCTCCAGTCCCGACATCGATGTCGAGCTGCTGGTGATGGCGCGCCGGCTGTGGCAGAAGCTCGGCCTCGACGGCGTGCAGCTGCAGGTCAACACGATCGGCAGCGCCGACGAGCGCCGCGCGTTCCGCGCGCAGCTGATCGCGCATTTCGAGCGTCATCACGAGCTGCTCGACGCAGACGCGCAGCGGCGGCTGCACGCGAATCCGCTGCGCATACTCGACAGCAAGAACCCGTCGATGCAGGAGCTGATCGAAGCGGCGCCCAGACTGATCGATGCGATCGGCGATGAATCGCGCTCGAATTTCGAGGCCGTGCAGACGGGACTGCGCGCGGCCGGGATCGACTTCAGCATCAATCCGCGTTTGGTGCGCGGGCTCGACTACTACAATCTGACCGTGTTCGAGTGGGTGAGCGGCCAGCTCGGCGCGCAGAATGCGATATGCTCGGGCGGTCGCTACGACGGGTTGTTCGAGCAGCTCGGCGGCAAGCCCACGCCCGGGTGCGGCTTCGGCATCGGCGTCGAACGCACGCTGCTGCTGCTCGAAGCGCAGCACGACGCGGCGCAGACGACGCCCGACGCTTATCTCGCGCACCACGGCGAAGCAGCGGCGCGGTTTGCGTTTCGGGTCGCCGAGCAGTTGCGCGATCGCGGCCTCGCGGTGGCGCTCGATTGCAGCGGCGCGAGCTTCAAGTCGCAGCTGAAAAAAGCCGATGCGAGCGGCGCGCGATACGCGGTGATCGTGGGCGAGGACGAGACCCAGGCGCAGGAGGTGAGCGTGAAGCCGTTGCGAGAGACGGCGGAACAAAGGCGCTGCACGGTCGACGAGGCGGCGGGCTTGATCTCCGGGTCCGACGTCCAGGCCCGTCGCCCGGTCCTGACCTGATTCGGGGCACGAGCGCGCGCAACTTCGCGGCGCCGAGGCGCCGGCGATTCCTTCAACATTCGGTAGTGCTGAACGAGGATAAACGATGGCAGTCTACGATCTGGAAGAGCAGGAACAGATAGACGAGATCAAAGCGTGGTGGAAGCAATACCGGTGGCTGATCTTTCTGGTGGTCGGTGTGGCTGCGGCAACCTTCGCCGGGATCCAGGGCTGGCGTGCGTATTCCGGCAAGCAGTCATTCGAGGCGGGCGAGCTGTATTCACAGGTGCAAGCCGCCGCGGCGAGCGGAGACCAGAAGAAGGTTCAGGATATCGCGGCGGCGCTGAGCGACAAGTACCCGCGTACCGCATATGCATCGTTTGCCGCGCTGGCTGCGGCCAAGGCTGCTTCGGACACCGGCGACACAGCAGCCGCCAAAACGCATCTGCAATGGGTGATCGAGCATGGCCGCGACGAGGAAACGCGCGATATCGCGCGGCTGCGCACGGCGGCCGTCCTGCTCGACGAGAAGAAATACGATGAGGCGCTGAAGCTGCTCGAGGCGAAACAGGCCGAGAGCTTGAGCGCGCTTTACGCCGATCTCAAGGGCGACGTTCTGGTGGCGCACGGCAAGCCGGGCGAGGCGCGCGCCGCCTACCAGCTCGCGCTCGATAAGAGCGATGCCAGGAGCCCTTACCGCACGCTGGTCCAGCTCAAGCTGGACGCGTTGGGCGAAGTGAAATGACCTACCGCGTGCTGAGCGGCGGCGCGCTTGCGCTGCTGCTCGTGACGGCGGGCTGTTCAGTCCCGACGATTCCGGTCGGCGACTACATCGACCGATGGTTCGGCGCGGCGCCTGCGATCAAGCCCGCGGAGCTGGTCGCGTTCAAATCGACTGCGACCGCCAAGATCGCATGGCAGGCCAATGTGGGCAGCGCCGAGAGATACGTGTTCACGCCCGCGCTCGATCGTCAGACGGTGACGGCTGCCGGCGCGGCGGGGCAGATCGCGCGTTTCGAAGCCGGCTCCGGCAAGCTGTCGGCACGGCTCGACGTCAAGCACCGCCTGTCCGGCGGGGTCGGAACCGACGGCACCCTGATCCTGCTGGGCACGCCCAAGGGCGAGGTGATCGCGCTCGACAGTTCCGGCAAAGAGCTGTGGAAAGCACAGCTCACGAGCGAGGTCCTGGCCGCGCCGCAGTCTGACCAGGGCGTCGTGGTCGCACGCAGCGGCGACGGGAGGATCTATGGGCTCGACGCCGCGACCGGCGCTCGCAAATGGACTTACCAGCGCTCGCTGCCGGCATTGACGGTGCGCACCCATGTCGGCGTCGTCATCGCGCGCGGCGCCGTGTTCGCGGGCTTCCCCGGCGGGCGGCTGGTGGCGCTCTCGCTTAGCAACGGCAACGTCGGGTGGGAAGCCGCGGTCGCCCTGCCCAAGGGCGCGACGGAGCTCGAGCGCGTGGCCGATATCTCGAGCCCGCCGGTATTCGACAGCAAGCAGATCTGCGCGGTCGCGTTCCAGGGCCGCGTCGCATGTTTCGAACTCGTCAAGGGCACGCTATTGTGGGCGCGCGATATTTCGAGCATATCCGGGATGGCGATGGACGGGCGCAACGTTTACGTCGCCGACGACCGAAGCGCCATCGTCGCCTTCGACAAGAGCGCCGGCGCGAGCCTGTGGAAGCAGGACAAGCTCTATGGGCGCCAAACCAGCGGCCCCGCGCTCACCGGCAGTTATATCGCAGTTGGCGACTATCAGGGCTACGTGCATTTCCTGTCGCGCGAGGACGGCTCGTTCGCGGCGCGCATCGCAACCGACGGCAGCGCCATCATCGCCCAGCCGCTCGCGCTCGACGACGGTGTGCTCGTGCAAACCCGCAATGGAGGGGTTTATGCGATCACTATCCAGTGATCGCGCCAATGAGGAATGATGAATGCGGAATGATGAATAAGATCGCTTAGGCCGATTCCTCGCCCGCGGCTGCGGCCGGCATTTTTGCACTCATCATTCATAATTCATCATTCGGCATTCAGCATTTAATGATCCCCACCATCGCCATCGTCGGCAGGCCCAACGTCGGCAAATCGACGCTGTTCAACCGCTTCACTCGCAGCCGCGATGCGATCGTTGCGGATGCGCCGGGGTTGACGCGCGACCGGCATTACGGCCGCGGCCGAGTCGGCGGCAAGCCGTTCATCGTGGTCGACACCGGGGGGCTCGAGCCGGCAACGGCAGACGGCATCCTGCCGGTGATGGCGCGTCAGACGCTGCAGGCGGTCGACGAGGCGGACGCGGTTATTTTTCTCGTCGACGGGAGGCAGGGCGTGACGGCGCAGGATCGTACCGTCGCGCAGCATCTGCGGGAAACCGGCCGCCGCATCTGGCTCGTGGTAAACAAGGCCGAGGGCCTGCAGCCGTCGGCGGTGAGCGCCGAGTTTCACGAGCTTGCCTTGGGCGATCCGCTGGCGATTTCCGCCGCGCACGGGGAGGGCGTAAGCGATCTGGCCGATCTGATCCTCGCCGACTGCGATGGAGACACGGAGGACGCTGCCGATGACGATGCCGAGCGCGAACGCGACCAGCATCCGCACATCGCCGTCGTCGGGCGCCCCAACGTCGGCAAGTCGACCCTGGTGAACCAGCTGCTCGGCGAAGAGCGCATGGTCGTATTCGACCAGCCTGGCACGACCCGCGACAGCATCTACGTCGATTTCGAACGCGCGGGCAGGAAATACACGCTGATCGACACCGCGGGCATGCGGCGTCGCGGGCGGATCTCCGAAACCGTGGAGAAGTTTTCCGTCGTCAAGACCCTGCGCGCGATAGAGGATTGCAACGTGGTGGTGCTGGTGCTCGATGCGGGCGAGCCGATCGCCGAGCAGGACGCCCATATCGCAGGCTATATCCTCGAGGCAGGGCGTGCGCTCGTGGTCGCCGTCAATAAATGGGATGGCCTGTCGGCCGAGCAGCGCAATGCGGCGAAATCGGGGCTCGAGCGCAATCTGGGTTTTCTGGATTTTGCCGCGATCCACTACATTTCCGCGCGCAACGGCACCGGGATCAGGCCGCTGCTCGATTCGGTGAACCAGGCGTATGCCGCCGCGATGATCAAGATGTCGACGCCCAAACTCACTCGTGCGCTGATCGCGGCGACGACGCGCCAGCCGCCGCCGCGCGCCGGCATCGACCGGCCTAAACTGCGCTACGCGCACCAGGGCGGGAGCAATCCCCCGCGCGTTGTGATCCACGGCACCGCCACGAAGCACGTTTCAGACAGTTATCGGCGCTATTTGGAACGTTTCTTTCGCGAGGCGTTCAAATTGCAGGGAACACCACTCAAAATCGAGCTGCGGCAAGGGGCAAATCCCTATGCGCCGCGCCGCCGCAAACGCTGATCGCGCTATGGCGTTATGTGGAAAAATGCAGTAGAGTGTTGTTGCCAATACCAAAAAAGATGGAGCAAACATGAGCGCTAAAGGGCAGCTGCTACAAGACCCGTTTTTGAACACGCTGCGCAAAGAGCATGTTCCGGTATCCATCTATCTCGTCAACGGCATCAAGCTGCAGGGGCAGATCGAATCGTTCGACCAGTATGTGGTGTTGCTCAAAAATACCGTAACGCAGATGGTTTACAAACATGCGATTTCGACCGTCGTTCCTGCGCGGCCGGTCAATCTTTCGCTCGAGCATTCGGCTGAAAGTTAAAGTGCGTTACGAAATGAGGGGATGCGTCCTCTCATACCCCCCCATGCGGGCGCCGTTTCAGATCGTTCTGAAACTGCCTCTTTATCACTGAATGTTCGAGCGTCCGGGAAGCGGTTCCCAGGCGGTCCTGGTCAGCCTCGATTTCGGCGACGATGATTTCGCCGAGGCGACTGCTGAGCTGGTGCAGCTTGCAGAAAGCGCGCGCATCGGGGTAGCGGCGGTGCTGCAGGGCAGGCGGCAGCGCCCGGACCCCGCGTTCTTCGCCGGCAAGGGCAAAGTCGACGAGCTCGCGGCGCTGCTCGAGCGCACCGGCGCCAGGCTCGTGATCTTCAACCATGAATTGTCGCCGGCCCAGGAGCGCAATCTCGAGAAGCGTCTGCAATGCCGCGTCGTCGACCGGGTCAGCTTGATACTCGATATCTTCGCGCAGCGCGCGCAAAGCCACGAGGGCAAGCTGCAGGTCGAGCTGGCGCAGCTCGCGCACCTGGCAACGCGCCTGGTGCGCGGCTGGACCCACCTCGAACGCCAAAAGGGTGGCATTGGCTTGCGTGGTCCGGGCGAGACCCAGCTCGAGACCGACCGCCGTCTTTTGGGGAAGCGGGTAAAGCTGCTCAAAGACAAGCTCGCGCGACTCGCGAATCAGCGCGACGTGCAGCGCCGCGCCCGCCGTCGCGGCAGTATGCTGTCGGCATCGCTGGTCGGATATACGAATGCGGGCAAGTCGACGCTGTTCAATATGCTCACGGGCTCGAGCGCCTTTGCCGCCGACCGGCTGTTCGCCACGCTCGACACCACGACGCGCCGCGTTTACGTGCCGGCCGGGGCGCCGCTGGTGCTCTCCGACACCGTCGGCTTCATCCGGCGGCTGCCGCACACGCTGGTGGCGGCGTTTCGAGCGACGCTCGAGGAAGCGGTACAGGCCGATTTGCTGCTGCACGTGATCGATGCCGGGAGCAGCGTGCGTGACGCCCAGATCGAAGCCGTCAACGCGGTTCTGGCCGAAATCGGCGCTGCGCACATACCGCAGCTCATGCTCTACAACAAGATCGATCTGACGGGCGGTACGCCGCGATTCGAGCGCGACGAATATGGTAAGATCAATGCAATCTGGATCAGCGCCAGGACCGGAGCGGGACTCGATCTCGTGAAGCTGGCACTGGAAGAATATGCCGCTGCCGCAGCCCGTGTACCGGATGCGCGTTCCGCGGCAGCCTGACACGGAAACATCTCAATCATGGTTACCCACTGGCGGTCGTTCCGCGGCTTCATATCGGAGCGTTTTCGCCGCCCCCTGAGTGCGCGCTCCGAGCGCCAATCAGGAACGCTCGAGACACTCAGCGACCCTTTGACCGATCTGGGATCAGCACCGCCGGCAACGGCCACACCCGAGGGGACCGAGCCGGGCGCGCCACCGCACGCGGCTGGCAAGCGCGGAGTGTTTTCGCGGCTCGCGGGTGCGCTCATGTCGCTCAACGACCCGCAATGGGGACGCCGCGGCGGCGGCAACCAGGGGCCGCCCGATCTCGACGAGCTCATGCGCAATTTCAACCAGAAGCTCGGCTCGTTGTTCGGACGCAAGGGCGGCGGAAACGGCGAACGGCCGGGCGGGCCGGGACTCGCGCAATTCGGCGGCGGCGCCGGCATTCTGCTGCTCCTGATCGTGCTGGTGTGGCTCGCGAGCGGATTTTATATCGTCGACGCGAGCCAGCGCGGCATCGTGCTGCGCTTCGGCAAGTACGTCGAGGAAACGCAACCTGGCCCGCGCTGGCATTTGCCGTATCCGATCGAGACCGCCGAGGTGGTCAACGTATCGCAGGTGCGCACCGTGGAAATCGGTTACCGCAACACGGTCAAGAGCAAAGTGCCGAAAGAATCGCTGATGCTGACCGACGATGAGAACATCGTCGACATTCAGTTCGCGGTGCAGTACGTGCTGAAAGACCCGCGCGACTATCTGTTCAACAACCGCTTCCCCGACGAGAGCGTGCTGCATGCCGCGGAAACCGCGATCCGCGAAATCGTCGGTAAGAGCACGATGGACTTCGTGCTGCAGGAAGGCCGCGCGCAGGTCACCGACCAGGCGCAAAAGCTGATGCAGGAGATACTGGACCGCTACAAGACCGGCATCAGCATCAGCAAGGTGACGATGCAGAATGCGCAGCCGCCCGAGCAGGTGCAGGCCGCGTTCGACGACGCAGTGAAATCCGGCCAGGACCGCGAGCGGCAGAAAAACGAAGGCCAGGCGTACGCGAACGACGTAATACCGAAGGCGCGCGGCACGGCGGCGCGGCTCCTGCAGGAGTCGGAAGGATACCGCCAGCGGGTGGTCGAGCGCGCGGAAGGCGATGCCAGCCGCTTTCGACAGGTCTTCACCGAGTACGCAAAGGCGCCCGGCGTGACGCGCGACCGCCTGTATATCGAAGCGATGCAGGAAATCATGAGCAACAGCACGAAGGTCCTGATCGACCAGAAGGGCGGCGGCAACAACCTGCTCTATCTGCCGCTCGACAAGATCATGCAGATGACCGGTCCGATTGCGCCGGTGGATGCGATGACCAAGCCGGCGGAGCCGAGCCCGGGCTCCGAGCAGCTGCCTTCGGCATCGCGCTCGCGCGATGCGCTGCGCAGCCGCGAGCGGGAGCCGCGATGAGACAGAACCTCGGAATTGCCCTCGTGGCACTGGTGATCGTGCTGATCGTGCTGTCGCTGTCGCTTTTCGTCGTCGATCAGCGTCAGAACGCGATGGTTTTCCGCTTCGGCGAGATCGTGAGCATCAAGCGGGCGCCCGGCCTGTATTTCAAGCTGCCGGTGATCGACAACGTGCGGTTCTACGACGTGCGCATATTGACGATCGATTCCGCCGAGCCGGAGCGCTTCCTCACCTCCGAAAAGAAGAACGTGCTAGTGGACCTGTTCGTCAAATGGCGGATCGCGGACGTGGAAAAGTATTACATCAGCGTCGGCGGCGACGAGTCCCGCGCTCAGACGCGGCTGCTGCAAACCATCAACGACGGGCTACGTGCGGAGTTCGGCAATCGCACGGTGCACGACGTGGTGTCGGGCGAGCGCGACAAGATCATGGATCTGATGCGGCAGAAGGCGAACGAGGACGCGCAGCGCATCGGGGTGGAAGTGCTTGACGTGCGCCTGAAGCGCGTGGACCTGCCGCAGGAAGTCAGCGAGTCGGTATACGGGCGCATGAAAGCCGAGCGCACGCGCGTCGCCAACGAGCTGCGGTCGACCGGCGCCGCCGAGTCGGAGAAAATCCGCGCCGACGCCGATAAGCAGCGCGAGGTGATCATCGCAGAGGCGTACCGCGACGCGCAGCGCATCAAGGGCGAGGGAGACGCCAAGGCGACCGCCATCTATTCGCGCGCGTACGAGCAGAATCCCGAGTTCTACGCGTTCTATCGCAGCCTGGAAGCGTACAAGCAGAGCTTCAAGAACAAGGGCGACGTGCTCGTCCTCGAGCCCAACTCCGAGTTCTTCAGGTACTTCAAGAACAGCAAGTCCGGCAAGTAGCCGGCGCCGTTGCCGGTATGGGTAATACTCTGCTGACCGCACTCGCGCTGATGCTGATCATCGAAGGTCTGATGCCGTTCCTCGTGCCCGGCTTTTGGCGCGAGGCTTTCCGCCGCCTCACCGAACTGTCCGATGGCCAGGTGCGCTTCATCGGCCTGACGTCGATGCTGGCGGGGCTGTTTCTGCTGCTGTTTCTGTCGAAATGACGCTGCATACGCCGCGTCGAGCGGCCACGGGCACGGTCGGCGGCCGCCGCTGATTTTCTTCCGTCCGACGCCCATTTTCAACGCGCGCAGGAACCGGGCTGGCCGCTCTAGGACTGTATGCCGTTCGCGTGTATGCTTCGACAGTCTTTTTTTTGATGACCGCAAGACCCCCCATGCGCAAGTGGTTGTTGCCCGAATACATCGAGGACATTCTGCCGGCCACGGCGCGGCGTATCGAGGCGCTGCGCCGCGCGCTGCTCGATCTGTTCGCCGTGCACGGATATCAGCTCGTGCAGCCGCCGCTTCTCGAATACGTCGACTCGCTGCTGACCGGCACCGGACACGATCTCGACCTGCGCACGTTCAAGCTCGTCGACCAGCTGTCCGGCCGCATGCTCGGCGTGCGCGCGGACATCACCCCGCAGGTAGCGCGCATCGACGCGCATCTGATGAATCGCAACGGCGTCAATCGCCTGTGTTACGCGGGCAGCGTGCTGCATACGCTGCCCGCGGGACTCGACCGCACGCGCGAACCGCTGCAGATCGGCGCGGAGATCTACGGTCACGCAGGCATCGAGAGCGACCGCGAAGTGCAGCGTCTCATGCTCGATGCATTGCGCCTCGCCGGCATCGGTCAGCTGCAGATCGACATCGGGCACGTTGCGGTATTCCGCACGCTCGTGCGCAAGTCGGGAGTCGCCGCCGAGGCGGAAGCGGAGCTCTTCCGCGCGGTGCAGGCGAAAGACGTGCCGTCCCTGCGCTCGCTCGTGCGCAAGCTCGACCGCAAATCGCGCGACGCGCTCCAGCTGTTGCCGGAGCTCGCGGGCGGGACCGAAGTGCTGGCGCGGGCCGGCCGCGAGCTGCCCGCTCACGCGGAAATCCGGCAGGCGCTCGCGCAGCTGCGCGCAATCGCTGCGGCGCTCGAGGATGCAGGTGTGGAAATCTGTTTCGATCTGGGCGAGCTGCGCGGGTATCACTACCACAGCGGCGTCGTGTTCGCCGCGTATGCAGCCGGCTGGTCGAACGCGCTTGCGCTCGGCGGACGCTACGACGAAGTCGGAAAGGCTTTCGGCCGCGCGCGTCCGGCGACCGGATTCAGCATGGATTTGCGCGAGATGGCGGCCGCCGGACCCGCCGCGGAGCCGCGCGCCGCAGTGCTTGCGCCGTATACGCCGCAGGATGCTGCCTTGCAGCGCCGCATCGCCGCGCTGCGCCAGTCCGGAGAAATCGTGGTAGTGGATCTGCCCGGGCATGACGACGCACGCGATGAGCTCGGCTGCGACCGCAGGCTGCAGCGCGTGAACGGACAGTGGAAAGTGGTGCGCAGCGGTCGGGCTTGACGCTGCGCTAGACAGGGAACCGGATTGATATGTCGAAAAACGTAGTAGTCATCGGCAGCCAGTGGGGCGACGAAGGCAAGGGCAAAATCGTCGACTGGCTGACCGATCATGCGCATGGCGTGGTGCGCTTCCAGGGCGGGCACAATGCCGGCCACACGCTCGTCATCGGCGGGAAGAAGACGATCCTGCGGCTCATACCGTCGGGCATCCTGCGCGACAACGTGGCGTGCTACATCGGCAACGGGGTCGTGCTTTCGCCGACAGCGCTGCTCAAGGAGATCGACGAGCTCAAAAGCGCCGGCGTCGACGTCGAGAGCCGGCTCCACATCAGCGAGGCGTGTCCGCTTATCCTGCCGTATCACGTGGCGATCGACCAGGCGCGCGAAACCGCGAAAGGCGCCGGCAAGATCGGCACGACCGGACGCGGCATCGGCCCTGCATACGAAGACAAGGTCGCGCGCCGCGCGATCCGGCTGCAGGACCTGCTGCACCGCGAGCGCTTCGCGGCCAAGTTGGGCGAGGTGCTCGACTATCACAATTTCGTGCTCAAGCATTATTTCAAGGCTCCGCTGCAGGACTTCCAGCAGATACTGGACGGCACGCTGGCGCTCGCGGAGCGCATCCAGCCGATGGTGGCCGACGTGCCGCGCATGCTCTACACGGCGCAGCGTGCCGGCAGGAATCTTCTGTTCGAGGGCGCTCAGGGCACGCTGCTGGACGTCGATCACGGCACTTATCCGTACGTGACTTCGAGCAACTGCGTGGCGGGCGCGGCGTGCGCCGGCGCCGGGGTCGGTCCCCATATCCTCCATTACGTGCTGGGGATCACCAAGGCTTACACGACTCGGGTCGGCTCGGGGCCGTTCCCGACCGAGCTCGACGACGATATCGGCAAACATCTTGCCACGCGCGGCAATGAATTCGGATCCGTGACCGGCAGGCCGCGCCGCTGCGGCTGGTTCGATGCCGCGGCATTGAAGCGTTCGATTCAGATCAACGGCATTTCCGGCCTGTGCGTGACCAAGCTCGACGTGCTCGACGGCGTCGAGACGCTGCAGCTGGGCATCGGTTACACGATGAACGGGAACGAGAGCGATATCCTGCCGGTGGGCGCCGAGGAACTCGCCGAATGCGAGCCGGTATACGAGGAAATTCCGGGCTGGAGCGCGAGCACGATCGGACTGACGCGATTCGAGCAGCTGCCGTCGGAAGCGCAGCGTTACCTGCGGCGTATCGAGGAGATCTGCGAAGTCCCGGTGGATCTCATCTCGACCGGCGCCGACCGCGAGCAGACGATCGTGCGCCGCCATCCATTCGAGTGAAGCAGGCGCCCGGATCGCGGATCGAGAATTGAGTTTTAATGCGGTGAGGAGCGTAGGATCGCGATGGCCACGCTTGATAACAGGTGCGGGTTGAGTCCTCGATCCTCAATCCGCAATCCGCAATCCTGAACTACTGGTGCCGAGAAGAGGACTCGAACCTCCACAGTGTTGCCACCGCCAGGACCTGAACCTGGTGCGTCTACCAATTCCGCCATCTCGGCCTGCAAGGCGGGCAAATTTAATCACAAAAAGGTGGCTTGTCAATGAAAAAGCTTAAAGTCCGGGCAGCAAAACGCGCTCCCCCGCGCGCAGCCGCCAGCACCGGCCGCACGCGCCGCAATGCTGCGCGAGTCGAAGGTCCTGGCGCCCCGCGCGCCAAGATCGGGAAGCCCGCGCGCAGGGAAGTTGCGCGCGAGGCACGCGGCGCGCCGCGCAACGACGATCCTTTCCTCGAGCGCGAGCGCGGGAACTACGAAGAGCCCGTGCCGAGCCGCGAGCTGATACTGCAGACGCTGGAAGCGCAAGGCGTGCCGGTGAGCAGCGAAAAGCTCGGGCAGCTGCTTCGCATCACCGCGTCCGAACAGGAAGGCTTCGACCGCAGGCTCGCCGCGATGCAGCGCGACGGCCAGATCATGCGCAACCGGCGCGATGCGATTTGCGTCGTCACCAAGCTCGACCTCATCACCGGCACCGTGCAGGGACATCCCGACGGCTTCGGTTTCGTCGTGCGCGACGGCGACGGCCCCGATCTCTTCCTCGGCCCGCAGGAAATGCACAAAGTTCTGCATGGCGACCGTGTCGTCGTGCGCGAAGCGGGAATGGATCGGCGCGGCCGGCCCGAAGCGAAGATCGTCGAGGTGCTGGCGCGCGCCAATCATCGGGTGGTCGGACGGCTACACAACGAGCGCGGGGTTTGGTTCGTCGTCGCCGAGAACAAGCGCATCAGCCAGGATCTGCTGGTGCTGGCCGGCGACGCGATGGACGCCGAGGCCGGACAGGTCGTGGTGGCGGAAATCACCGAGCAGCCGGGCAAGCACGCCCAGCCCATCGCCCGGGTGGTCGAAGTTCTGGGCAACTACGCGGATCCGGGCATGGAGATCGAGATCGCGCTGCGCAAGCACGATCTGCCGCATGTTTTCCCGCGCGCGGTCGAGAAGGCAAGCGCAGCGTTCGACCGGCATGTCACCGCGCGGGACAGCGAAGGGCGGGCAGACCTTCGCAAGCTGCCGCTCGTGACCATCGATGGTGAAACCGCGAGGGATTTCGACGACGCCGTCTACTGCGAGCCGCAAGGGAAGGGTTTCCGGCTGGTGGTGGCGATCGCGGATGTCAGTCACTACGTGAAGCACGCCGACGCGCTCGACCTCGAGGCGCGCGACCGCGGCAATTCGGTGTATTTCCCGCGGCGCGTGATTCCGATGCTGCCGGAGGCGCTCTCGAACGGCCTGTGCTCGCTCAATCCGGAAGTCGACCGCCTGTGCATGGCCTGCGACATGACGATAGACGCGCACGGCGCCGTCACCGGTTACCGCTTCTACCCGGCGGTGATGTGGTCTCATGCGCGGCTCACCTATACGGAGGTGGCCGCAGTGCTCGCGGAGCCGCGGGGCGCCGCCGCGGAGCGCCTGCGCGTGCTCGCGCCGCATCTGCAGAACCTGCACCGGCTCTACCAGGTGTTGGCGAAGGCGCGTTCCAAGCGCGGCGCCCTCGATTTCGACAGCACCGAGACGCGCATGATCTTCGACGAGCATGGCAAGATCGAGCGCATCGTGCCGGTGAAGCGCAACGACGCGCATCGTCTGATCGAGGAGTGCATGCTGGCGGCCAACGTGTGTGCGTCGGATTTTCTGCAGAGCCGCGAGCATCCGACGCTCTACCGCATCCACCAGGGTCCGACGCCTGAAAGGCTGCTCGCGCTGCGCGAGTTTCTCAAGGGCTTCGGACTGCAGCTCGGCGGTGGTGATACGCCGCACGCCACCGACTACGCGAAAGTGCTCGCCCGCTCCAAGGACAGACCCGACGCGCAACTGCTGCAGACGGTCATGCTGCGCTCGTTGCGGCAGGCGGTATACAGCCCCGAGAACGTCGGACACTTCGGGCTTGCCTACGAAGCCTACGCCCACTTCACCTCGCCGATCCGGCGCTATCCGGATCTGCTGGTGCATCGCGCCATCAAGGCCGTGCTGCGGGACAAGCGCTACGATCCGGGCGACTGGCACGAGCTCGGTGTGCATTGCTCGCAGACGGAGCGGCGCGCCGACGAAGCGACGCGCGACGTCGAGTCGTGGCTCAAATGCTATTACATGCGCGATCGCGTCGGCGAGACCTTCAGCGGAACCATCAGCTCTGCGGTGCCGTTCGGGATTTTCGTCGCGCTCGACGAGGTTTACGTCGAAGGCCTGGTGCACGTATCGGATCTCGGCAACGACTATTTTCATTACGACGCGGCCAAGCACCTGCTGCTCGGCGAGCGCACTGCCAAGCGCTATCGGCTCGGCGACCGTGTCACGGTGCGAGTGGTGCGTGTCGATCTCGAAACCAGCAAGATCGATTTCGTTATCGAGGAGCAGAAAGCGAAGTGAGCGCGACGCGCCTGATCTACGGCTTTCATGCTGTGGTGAGCCGCCTGCGCCAGCGCGCGCAGGGCGTGCATGAAGTCTATGTCGACACTGCCCGCACCGATGCGCGCTCGCAGAACCTGGTGAAGCTCGCCGGCAGTCACGGCGTGCGCGTGATTGCCGTGGATGCGCTTCGGCTCGACGGTCTGACCGGGAACGCGCGGCATCAGGGCGTGGCGGCTCGCGTCGAGGCTGGGCTGCCGCTGCGCGACGTGGCGGAAGTGCTCGACGGCATAAGCGGCCCGGCGCTGCTCCTCGTGCTCGACGGCGTGCAGGATCCCCATAATCTCGGTGCGTGCCTGCGCGTGGCGGACGCATTCGGCGTGCACGCGGTCATCGCGCCCAAGGATCGCGCCGTTGGCGTCACCGCGGTGGTATCGAAGGTGGCAAGCGGCGCCGCCGAAACCGTGCCCTACATCGCGGTCACCAATCTCGCGCGCACCCTGCGCGAGCTGAAGGAGCGCAACATCTGGCTCTACGGCGCCGACGAGACCGCGACTGCGTCGCTGTGGGATGTCACGCTCGAGGGCGCTCTCGCGTGGGTGCTCGGGGCGGAAGGCGAAGGCATGCGTCGCCTCACGCGCGAGCATTGCGACGAGCTCGTGCGCGTCCCCATGACAGGGTCGGTGCAAAGCCTCAACGTGTCGGTCGCAGCCGGTGTCTGCCTCGGCGAAACGGCGCGTCAGCGCAGTCTAACTCATTGAAAGATAGGGCATAGATCCGTGCTGGATGGGCGCAGCCCCGGGCGCTTTCGCGCAGCAGTTAACGATATTTGCGAACTAGTATATATAACGCTATGATGTAACACTAAAAAATACATCATCGCGGAAGGCGAATGCGGGCGCGACCACGGCCATTGCGTACCAGGCGTAACCGCCGAGAAGGGCCGAGCGCAGTGAGCTGGGCGCTTGCGGTACCGCTGCTCCTGCTGGCGTTGCTGGCGGCACCAGCGAGTGCACAACCCCAATCCGCGGCCGCACCCACGCTGCGCTTCGACGTCGAGCGCTATCAGGTCGAAGGCAATACGCTGCTCGAGCCCCGCGTCATCGAACGCACAGTCGCGCCTTACATCGGCAAGAGCAAGGACTTCTCCGACATCCAGCGCGCACTTGCGGCGCTCGAAGTCGCGTACCGCGATCGTGGCTACGGGACAGTCCAGGTCATCCTGCCCGAGCAGAACATCGGCACCGGCGTCGTCCTGTTCAAGATCGTCGAGCCGCAGCTCGCGCGCGTCACGATCGAAGGCGCCGAGCGTTCCGATGCGGCCAATATACGGCGCAGCATCCCGGCTTTGCGCGAGGGCTCCACGCCCAACTCCACGCAGATCGCGCGCAACCTGATGCTCGCGAACGAAAACCCCGCGCGCTCCGCGACCGTGCTGTTGCGCGCGGATGAACAGGCCGAAGACAAAGTAGAAGCCACCATCAAGGTGGTCGAGGACAAGCCGTGGAAGGCAAGCTTCACACTCGACAATACCGGGACGGATGCGACCGGCGACTACCGGATGAGCGTCGGGTTTCAACACGCCAACATGTTCAACCTCGACCATGTATTGACGATGCAATACATTACGTCGCCCGATCACATGGGCGACGTCAAGGTCTACGGCCTGGGCTATCGCATTCCGTTCTATAACCTCGGCGGCTCGCTCGAAGCGGTCGTGGGTTATTCGAGTGCGAACAACGGCGTGGTGCAGGACCTGTTCACGGTCAGCGGCAGCGGCACGATCGCGGGACTGCGCTACAACCAATATTTGCCCAAGCTTGGCAGCTATGAGCAGAGACTGGTCTATGGACTGGATTACAAGGCGTTCCAGAATCAGGTGATCACAGCAGGCGAGAGCGTGGTGCCGGATATCACGGTGCATCCTGCCAATCTGACCTATTACGGCACATTCCGGCGCGAGGACGGCGAAACCGGCTTTTACCTCAGCTACTCACAGAATATTCCCGGCGGCAGCGACGGCACGGACAGCGATTTCAAGGCTTCGCGCGTGGATGCGAGAGCGGCGTTCCGCGTCTATCGTTATGGCGCTCATTTCCTGCGCGCGTTGCCCGCCGATTGGCAGTTGCGCGCCGTATTGACCGGTCAATACACGCCCGACGCTCTCGTAACGGGCGAGCAGTTCGGCATCGGGGGCGCGGAAAACCTGCGGGGTTTCGGCGAGCGCGAGGTCGCCAACGACCGTGGGTACCGGGCGAACGTCGAGGTGTATACGCCCAACTTCGCAGCACAATTGGGCTGGCGCGATGTGCAGTCCCGGCTGCTAGCGTTTTACGATTGGGGCACGGTCTCGCGCAACAGCCCGCAGCCGGGCGAATCGCTCGGGCAGTCGCTCGCGGCCGCTGGCTTGGGACTGCGTCTGACGGCCGGCAAATATTTCAGCATGCGCTCCGACTACGCATACGTGCTCGATGGCGGAGGCACTCGCGACAAAGGCCATACGCGTGTGCACGCGAGTTTTTCACTCGTGTACTGACGAACGTCTGCGAGTGTGATTTTTGTCCTTGTTTACACGTGATTTTCCGCGGCAACTACGCCTTTAGGTTAATGTGCCGCGCCGCGGCTTTTCGGCTAGAATTTCCAGTAGCCGAGTCGCCTTTGGGCGCGCAGTCCGGGCACCCGTGAAAAGCGTGGTGGGCGGCTGATGCGCTGGCCCGTCGACGGCTCGGGATTCAAGCGCAGGCGGCAATGCAACTGCCGTCCCCGCAGTTCTCACTCTGGAGGGGGTGGAGGCTCAAGCGCAATGCGGTTACCTGAGAGCGGGCGGCAAACGCGCTGGCAGCGCAAGCTCATTCCGCTCGCGGTCGCCGCCTGTTTCGGTCCCGAATTTTCGTACGCCAATCCCACCGGACCGGTGGTGGTAAATGGACAGGCCGGCTTCGCCCAGCAGGGCAAGCAGCTGACCGTTACCAATACTCCCGGCGCGATCATCAACTGGAAAAGCTTTTCGATCGCGCGCGACGAGGCTACCCGCTTCGCCCAGCAGTCGCCTTCGAGTGCCGTTCTCAACCGCGTCGTCGGGGCAGATCCGTCGCAAATCCTCGGCGCGCTGCAATCCAATGGCCGCGTTTTCCTGATCAATCCGAACGGCATCGTGTTCGGCGCCGGCGCGCAAATCGATGTCGGCGGTCTAGTCGCATCGACGCTCAATCTTTCCAACCAGGACTTTCTCGCCGGCCGGCTGCGCTTCAGCGAAACGCCCGGCGCAGGCAACGTGGTCAACCAGGGCGCGATCAACGCGCCGGGCGGCCCCGTGTACCTGATCGCGCCCAACGTCGAGAACCACGGCATCATCACCGCGCCGGGCGGCGACATCATCCTCGCGGCGGGCAAGACCGTGCAGCTCGTCGATCCGCAATCGCCAGACGTGCGCATCGAAATGACCGCCCCGGAAAACCAGGCGGTCAACCTGGGCAAGCTGATCGCCGACCGCGGACACATCGGCATCTATGCCGGCATGATCCGCCACGGCGGCACGATACGCGCGAACAGTGCGAGCCTGAATGAGAAAGGCGAAGTCGTCCTCATTGCGAAGAAGGACATCAAGCTCGAAAAAGGCAGCGTGATCACGGCCTCCGGGCCCGCGGCAGGCAAGGTCACCATACAGTCGGAAGCAGGCACGGTGGCGGTCGCCGGCACCGTCGAGGCAAATTCCACGCAGGGCAAAGGCGGCACGATCAACATCGCCGGGCCGCAGGGCGTGAACGTGGAGGCGACCGCGCGCATCAGTGCCGACGGTATCGAAGGCGGCAGCGTGACGCTCACGGCGACGGCAGGCGGCGTGACCGTCGCAGCGCCGGTGACGGCGAACGCCACGTCCGGCCGCGCAGGAGAAATTGCCGTGAAGGCCGCGACTACGGTAACGCTTGCGCGCGGCGCACAACTCAGTGCGAGCGGGGGCCACGGCGAAGGGGTCGTCACGGTGAAAGCCGTCGAAGCCGTGAAGCTCGAGGCGGAGAGCGCAATACAGGCAAGCGGCGATGCCGGCGGCGCCGTGGTCGTGAAGGCAGAAGAGGGCACCGTCGTTTCACAGGGCGCGATCGAAGTCACCGGCGTCGAGCAACGCGGCGGCACCGTCACCATTGCAGCGAAATCGGATATCACGCTCGACATCGCGAGCCGCGTGCTGGCGCGCGGGCGCGCGGGCGGTGAGATCCGCGCCGAGTCGCGCGAAGGCTCGCTCATCGTGTCGAGTCTGCTCGACGCGCAAGGCGGTCACGGCCCGGGCGGGCTCGTGTTGCTGCTCGCCCCGCGCGTGGCGCTGATCCGAAGAGCGCTCATCGACGCGTCGGGGCGCACCGGCGGCGGCACGGTGCTCGTCGGCGGCGATTATCAAGGCGCGAATCCCAACGTTCGCAATGCGTCGCGCACTTATTTTGGAGCCGATGCGATGGTTCGCGCGGATGCCATCGACCGCGGCGACGGCGGCAAGGTGATCGTGTGGGCCGACGACACGACACGCGCTTACGGCACCATCTCGGCGCGCGGTGGCGCGAGCGGCGGTGATGGCGGGTTTGTCGAAGTGTCGGGCAAACACCACCTCGATTTCGGCGCGACGGTCGATACCCGCCTTTCCAGCACAGTGGGATCCGAAGCTTGGAATTCACGTGACTTGAAGTCGCGGC
>JADMIO011426236.1_pt1 | contig 20244 bp, 20 predicted proteins | sample 8958161 | NCBI WGS metagenome assembly JADMIO01 (sample SAMN16585339, study PRJNA669376) | soil metagenome | isolation source: Crop rotation soil | place: USA: Cullars Rotation, Alabama | collected 2011 | reverse complement strand
CGCGACAACTTGTCCACGTGGAATTCTAAGCTTAGGATCCCAATGTGCTGGAAAGCAGCGGATAGCGCGACCGCGCAGCGCCGGCTTCAGCGTGGGGCGCGGAACGCCATAACAACTCAACATCCGTTCATTATTTATTTTGCCATCCAACATTTTATTTTCTACATTTATTAAAACAAAATTATGAACAATGCAATCGACCAGCAGCCGGGTGAATTGAACATCAAATCGCCGGCTATTAAATACGGCCTTATAGGCGGATTGGCGAGCATCATCGTCTCTCTCATACTTTATATTGCCAATATGCAATTTGAAACTTGGTCACGCTGGCTATCGACCGGCGTGATGGTGGCGATGATCATCTTTGGCTGTAAGGGCATTGCGGATGCGAACCGCGGAAAAACGATTCACTTTGGCAAGCTGTTCGGCGGCGGAATGATCGTAACGCTGATCATTGCGGTGATGTCCATCATTTATTTTTATATCTACATGAATTTTATTGAAACGGATTTCACCGGAAAAATACTCGAGATCTCGCGCCAGCAAATGGCGGAAAAAGGATTGGGCGAAGAACAGATCGACCGGGCGCTGGAGATGTCGAAGAAATTTATGTCGCCTGCTATCATGATGGCTTTTTCCCTTCTCGGCATGACAGTGGTAGGCACTATCGCTTCGTTAATCGGTGCTGCTATCTTTAAAAAAGATAATTAATCACGCGAATTATTTATCATTGCAGCATGAACGCGCTTCAGCTCATTTATCCCGAACATTGGAAAGATTATGAACTGATCGATTCCGGCGATTTTGAGAAGCTGGAACGGTTTGGTGCATACATCACTATTCGCCCGGAGCCGCAAGCTGTTTGGAATAAAAATCTTTCCGAAAAAGAATGGCTTTCTCAAGCGCACGTAAAATTTGAAAGTATCTCTTCTTCCAGCGGCAAGTGGAATTTTTTAAAGCAAATGCCGGAGAATTGGGAAATTGGTTATACGTTATCCGTTAAAAGTTATCCGGCAGTCAATTTAAAATTCAACCTTGCGCTTACCAAGTTTAAACATGTCGGAATATTTCCCGAGCAAAGCGTGAATTGGGATTTTATTTTTGAACGAACGAATGAAATCAAAAAGAAAGTAGCTGTACCAAAAGTATTGAATTTATTCGCCTACACGGGCGGTGCGAGCCTGGCGGCGTGTGCTGCGGGAGCAGAAACGTATCACGTCGATTCGATCAAGCAGGTGGTATCGTGGGCCAACCGGAATATGGAATCATCAAATCTCAAAGATATTCGCTGGGTGGTGGAAGACGCAGTGAAATTTGTGAAGCGCGAAGTTAAGCGCGGAAAAATTTACCAGGGAATTATTCTCGATCCGCCGGCGTACGGCCACGGCCCGAATGGAGAAAGCTGGAAGCTCGAAGACCAGGTCAACGAGATGATCGCCGATGTATTAAAGATCCTCGATCCGGAAAATCATTTCTTTATTCTCAACACATACTCGCTCGGTTTTTCTGCATTAATTATTGAGAACCTGATGCACGACAACCTGAAGAAAGCCGGACTAAAAAAGGAGAACGCTGAATTCGGTGAATTGTATATCCCCTCTTCTACCGGGCAAAAACTGCCGCTGGGTGTTTACTGCCGCTTGTAAAAAAAAAGATTGCCCGAAGGCAACCCTAATAACTTAAGCGCATTTATGAGATATATAATTAACGACGGTTGTACAGCATTAGTATAATTTAAATGCAAAAATATGTTATTGGTTAAAAGTCCACGGTTGACTGTCGACAGTCGACTGTCGACTTTTACTAATGATAGGCAATCTTTTCAAAGAATTCTTTTTTCTTTCTTCGTGCAATTTCAACGTTCGTTCCATCCGACATCTTAGCGAAATAATTTCCGCTTTCATGCTCGATGTTTTTGATCTTGGTGAGATTGATCACGAACGAGCGATGCACGCGCGCAAAGTTGAGCTCGTGGAGCATTTCCTCGAAAACAGAAAGAGTTTTGGACGCGATGATCTTCTTACCTGATTCGAGATATAAGACCGTGTAATTGCTTTCAGATTCGAGCTTGATGATTTCTCCTACCTTGACAAAGATCGCGCCGTCGTTGGTGTTGATCATGATCTTGTTTTCCTGGAGATTTTGTTGCTTCAGTTTAGTCACATAAGCATTCAGTTCATCCACCTGCAATAATTTCGAATATACTTCGAGGCGCTTTTTCACCTTTGCCAGCGCTTCGTTTAATTCCGGCAGCTTGACCGGCTTCACAATATAATCGGCTGCATTTTTTTTGATGGCGTCGATGGCGTATTTGTCGTAGGACGTAATGAAGATCGTTTCAAAATTCCCAAACTCTTCATCCTGGTTGAGCAGGTCCATACCCATGCCGTCTGGCAGTTCTACATCTAATAACAATAATTGCGGATTGTGTTCTTCAATGGCTTCGCGCGCTTGGCGAATGGTGGCGCTGGTGGCTAGTAATTTTGTGGGAATGCTGGCTTTCGGCAACATATCCAGCAGCATATCCCGGAAAATAGGATCGTCCTCAACAATAATAGTAGAAATCATAGTTTTATCGAATACATCTAAAAATAAGGTAAAAATTTGATATATTTCTCATATGATCGCAAATATTGAAACTGAAAAAGACGCAGAAGATTTTATCTACAATTATTCGCTGTACCAGAGTAAGGCCGATAATCAAACTGATCTTTATGACATATTAAAGAAGTGCGAAGCTTTGGCGATTCAGCATAACAATAAAAAGCTCCTATGTACGACTTGGATATTCATTACCGCCTATTACACTCAAATTAATGATCTTGAAAATGCTTTACAATTATGTTTAAAAAACAAGTCATTTTCGCAGGCTGAAAATCTGGAAGCTGAAAACCGAAGGATTTGCATGCGCCTGATCGAAATATATCTTTCACTGGGCGATTATGCCAACTTAGAAGAAAATATTATTGCATTCGAAAAGAAATTATCCGATCAACGTGACTATGGTAAACTATGTAGTCTTAATATCATTAAAGCCATTCAAGCCAGCAATCTAAAAGATTATAAAGCGTGCCTGGAATATAATAACAAGGCTGTTGAATATGCGAACTTATCTGGCAATCTGAACCTGGTTATCTATGCCTATAACAACACCGGCCATCAACTCATGGAAGCGGAACCGGATGTTGCCCGCATCGCTTTGGAAAAAGGATTAGAAGTAATCAAAAAAAACAAAGGCAAAATTCCTGTCTACTCAGAAGCTATCGTTCAATTAAATTCAAGCAGGTCTTATTTGAAGCAGCTAAATATTTCACTTAGTAAGAAACTGATACACTCGTCCATCCGCAAACTACAATCTATCAACAATAAGAATGAAATCAATTATGCCTTGTTAGTACAGGCTGAGATATACATGTCATTAAACCAATTTAAAAAGGCAATTTCTATTTTACAAGAAGTAGAAAAAAATTGTGTTGAACAAAACAATCGAAGTGTTTTAATTACCTGCTATAAAGATTTTATTCAATTGTATGAAAATAAAAAGAAGTACAAGGACGAATTAGCTTACTACAAAAAATTTCAGGCGTTAAACGAAGAGCTGTTTAACGAAGAATCCAGCAAGAAGATTCGAAACTTACAGATCACCAATGAAGTCGAGAGCATCAAGAGGCAACGCGACCATGCAGAAGCAATTGCCAATCTAAAACACGATTTCCTGGCAAATATGAGCCACGAAATCCGTACACCGATCAATAGTGTGCTCGGTATTTGTTATTTATTGCAGCAGGATGAATTGAACGAAAAACAACTGAACTATATTCACCGCTTGCAGCGAAGCGGAGAAAACCTATTGGGGCTAATCAACGATATCCTCGACATTTCCAAAATCGAAGCGGATAAAATGGAACTCGTGCCGGTGGACTTTAACCTCAAGGTTTTACTGGAAGATGCATGGAATCAAATGGAATACAAAACAAGGGAGAAAGGTTTAAATTTTATTCTCGATATAGATCCCTCACTTCAAAAAAATATTAAGGGCGATGCAGGACGGTTAATGCAAATATTGATCAATCTGCTTTCCAATTCCATTAAGTTTACGAAAGAAGGGTCTATCACCCTGAAAGCATTTCCTTTAAAGAAAGAGAAAGATTCGTCCACTATTCGATTTGAAGTTATAGATACCGGTATCGGTATCGCGGCGGATAAACTTGACAAAATATTTGAACGGTATGAGCAGGCTGCAGCAACTATCAAAACTCAATTTGGAGGTACCGGCCTTGGTTTGTCGATCTCCCGGAAATTAACGGAATTAATGGGTGGAAGAATAATTATTGAAAGTGAAGAAGGAAAAGGTACTATATTTTCAGTGGAAATACCATTTGAAAAATCAGATAAGCAAGCGACACAGGCTGTCAAATTAAAAGGGAATAATGCTTTTCTGCAGGGAAAGAAAATTCTTATCGCCGATGATATGGAAGAGAACAGGATTGTGATGAGAGATATTCTCACGACGTTTAACAAGGAAATCATCATTGAAGAAGCCCGCAACGGAAATGAAGTTCTGGAAAAAGTGGATCGAAATTATGACCTGATTTTAATGGACCTTGACATGCCGGATAGAAATGGCTTAGAAGCCATGCAGGTTATTAGGAAGTCCGGCAAGTACCATCCAAAAATTATAGCGCATACAGCAAGTCTTTTGTCCATGACGAGAGATGAATTAATTGAATGTGGATTTAATGAACTGCTCACTAAGCCATTTAAACCTGAGAAATTACTGGAGCAATTGCATACATTAATAAAATAAAAAGAGCCGGAAAAATCCGGCTCTTATTTTAATAATAGATAGGCGTTTCTATTTATTTTTTTCTAAATCTTTATCATCTGGCACCATACTGCAATTAGTACGATAACTTTCCGGTCCTTCATTCAAAATAGGAATGATTTCTACTCTTCGTATGTAATTTTTAGGAGTAGGTAATCCAGGCGGAATCGAGTGATAAGCACAATTATTGTCAGTTGACGAATTATAATAATATGCATCCGGTAGCGTATAAACGTTCGTATTCGGAGTTCCAAATTTATTTTCGATTTTCACATAGAGTGTATAGGACCAAGAGCTGGGAGGAACTCCGCCATTATGCGGACTTTGAATAAAGTTTGCACTTCCATCCAACGTAATGGGTGTGAAAGTGACATTATCAAACGAGATAGACACTTTGTATCTATTAGGCAAATTATTTGAGTTGTTAACTACGGCGTCAACTACGTAAAAATTATTGGTGAATGCTTTATCTGAATACGTTTGTGCGTCATGCCAAATAATGGAATCCCAACTCATCGCAGAAGCGGTTCTTCCTGCAACAGAATTATCAGAATCACCTTTACATTTACATTTACATTGCGTAAACACCAGCGCAACAATTATCATTATTGCGCCTAAAATAATTTTGTTCTTTTTCATAATATTGGTTTTATTGATTAGGAATATTTAGCGAACTGTATCAGGTACCATACTGCATGTGGAGCGCATGTCTCCCGTTACAGGATCTGTACTGATCACCACCTTTCCCGACCTGAAATAATCTTTTCCACCGGAAGAATTCGGTAACGTCAGCACATTACAAGTAGAAGTAGGCGGATTCGGGCAGGAAATAGCATCCAGCTTAATATAATCCGTGTACGACGGTTTTTCGACACCATTCACCTTGACGGTAATTGTTACTAACTTATTCGTGCCGGCAGGAAGCGCTGTGGGAATTGTAAATGGAAATATAGATTCTGTTCCCAATGTAAAGCTCCGTATGGTGTCAGATTGTGCATCTATTTTGACGATCACATAATTAATGGTTCCCCGGCCATTGGTGCTGTCGATGGGTGTTAATTTATAAAGAATATGAAATGCCGGGAAATTATTGTGGGAAGTATCTGAAGTGGGTATGGTGTCAATATGCGGAGGCAGGATATGCTGATTATCTGTACCTACTTTATTCTTTAGAACCCAAATGAATACGATGGCAGCCAAGATAGCCGCAATAGCTGCCGCTAATTTTTTGTTTTTCATAATACTGGTTTTTTGAATAAGAAATATAATCTATTTTTTTAATATTCTTATCTTATTAAATAAAATTGTCGATCAATTTCCACGAGTTATCTTCTTTAAAAACGCCTCATACCGGTCTTCTTTCTTCACTATTACCGAGTCGCGACACAGTTTGCTATTAGCCGAGGATCCCGGCTTCCCATGCATATTCACGCGGCAAGCAACCAGCAGAATTAAAAATAAATCAGCGATAAGAATGAGTAGTGTGCGATTCGATACCATAGTTCAAGTTTTCCTGAAACTATGCAGAGATGGGCTGAACACGAAAATAAGTGAGTAAACGGCAGTAGGTATGAGTAAGCGGTTAGTAACGCTGTACGACTTCGATAAAATACTTTGCCTTTTCGAAATCGACGTCGGGATAAACACCGTGGCCGAGGTTGCAGATATAATTTTGCCGCCCGAAAGCCTGCAGCATTTTTTCAGCTTCCTGTTTGATCACTTCCTTATCGGCATACAGCACGCACGGGTCGAGATTGCCTTGTAATACTTTACCCGGTGCTTCACTCCTCGCCTGCTGCGGCTCGATCGTCCAGTCGAGCCCGATGACCGCGCATTCCGTTTGTGCAAACTCTTTTAATATATAATGCGCATCTTTCGCAAAGAGAATCACCGGCGCTTCTTTTATTTCTTTAGCGATGCGCTGCATATAGGGCAATGCAAACTCCACGTATTGCGCCTTGCTGAGCACACCCGCCCAGCTATCGAACACCTGCACGATATTGGCGCCGTTCTTTATTTGTTCTTTTAAATAGGCTATAGTTGCCGAGGTAATTTTATCGAGTAATGAATGCGAAAGCATCGGATCTGTGTACAGCATTTTTTTTGCCTGCGAAAATGTTTTGCTGCCCTTTCCTTCGATCATGTATGAAAAGATGGTCCACGGCGCACCGGCAAACCCGATCAACGGAACACGATCGTTTAATTCCTTTTTAGTAAGCCGGATCGATTCGAAAACATATTGAAGATTTGGAATTACCTCTATTGTGAGATCTTGTATATCCTTTTGATTTTGGATCGTCTTCGGAAAAAACGGCCCCTTGCTCTCCACCATTTCATAATTCAATCCCATCGCTTCCGGGATCACTAAAATATCTGAGAAGATGATGGCTGCATCCACGCCCAGGATATCGACGGGCTGGATGGTCACTTCACAAATCAATTCGGGATTTTTCACAAGCTCTTTAAAACCGTTGACGCTGCTGCGCACCGCGCGGTATTCCGGCAAAATCCGCCCTGCCTGTCGCATTAACCAAACGGGAATGCGTTCCGTTTTTTCTCCCTTCGCCGCTCTCAATAACAAATCATTCTTCATACAAACTTTTACTCGTCATAAATGAAATACACATTTAACGCATATTTCAACACAATGGGCAAAAATACGCATTTATCCGATTTAATTTTGGCGTACTTTTGGTGCGAAGTTATAAGTTATAGGATATGTTATCCGTTACTGCCTATATCGTATAACCTATAACATAACTTATAACGGACAACGAATATCAAATGGCTGGAGCTGTAGAAATAAATAATCCGAGTGTGTCAAAGATCATGCCGCGCGTGGTGGATATCAAGAATGGGAAGATCATGCACAACGACCAGCTGGTGCTGGATAATGTAAACTTCGAAGTGCGCAAGGGCGATTTTGTTTATTTGATCGGAAGAACGGGCAGTGGAAAAAGCAGCTTGCTGCGTACGCTGTACGGCGACCTCGAATTCAACAACGGTGAAGCGGATGTATGCGGATATAACCTGAAATCACTGAAACGCTCGGATGTGCCTAATTTGAGAAGAAGATTAGGTATTGTATTCCAGGATTTTCAATTGCTGAGCGACCGCACCATTTACGACAATCTCGATTTTATGCTGCGCGCGATCGGGTGGAACGATGCATCGAAAATTAAAAGCTCCATCGATGAAGCTTTGGAATTGGTTACATTGACCAATAAAGTAAAAAAGTTTCCGCATCAACTGTCCGGCGGAGAACAGCAACGTGTATCCATTGCCCGCGCCTTGCTCAACCATCCTGAATTGATATTGGCAGATGAACCGACCGGCAATCTCGATCCTGAAACGACGGACGAGATCATGAACTTGTTTTATTCTATTTTCAAGAAGACGCATACACCCATGATCTTCGCGACGCATAATTATCAGCTCATCGAAAAATTCCCGGGCATTATTTACATGTGCGCATATCATTCGATCAGTCGTGATGATTCACATTTCAGATAGATAAATGGGATTTCCTGCAGTATTAGCATTTATTGGATGCGGAATATTCGTTGCAGGTGTAGCGTTAAGAACAATTGCTCATACATATTTATCAGCAACTTTGGAAATCTTAAAATTAGATTCGAATCCATTTAAGGATCATCCAAATTTTTTCTGGCCGTGGAAGTGGCGCGACATCGCCAACTACTATATCAGGAAGCCAGTATTTCGTCGCCACCTAAGTACCGGGTTTTGAAAAAATAAAGCGGTTTATTTGGATGGAAAACATCAGCTATATCCTAATGCTTAGTCTATTATTATTTTTAGGATTAGCTATTATAAATGGAAAGTGAATATCTCTCACAGACTACACAGATTTTCACAGATTAATTTCTCTGCATCAAAGGGAAAGCAATTCGTATTGCTACGAACCGCATTTATTATTTAAAATCTAAAATTTAAAATAGAGATTAGCCGTTTCCTAAAGCTTTAGCCAAATCATTCAATTGACTTTTCCAAAGTTCTTTTGCAGAATCTATATCTTCTTTATAGGCAAAATCCGTAACGGTGAGAATTGTTTCTTTAGTAATATCGGTTACGCGAATACGGTATTCGTAATACGCTTTCTCATCTTCTTCATCAGTCCAGCGCAGCTTGATAAATTCATCATCTTCGTAAGCGAGCACGTCAGCCGTCTGCTCTTCACCATTCCATTCAAACGTAAATATTTCGCCGTTCGGATCGAGGTCGACATAATCCGCAAACCATTGTACTAAACCGGAAGGCGTTGTTAAAAAGGAATATAAAATAGCAGGGGAAGACTTGAATGTCCGCTCTACTGTAAATGGAATTTTTCTCGCCATAATCACTTATCTCGGCACAAATTAAACAAAAAAATGATTTAACCAAATATTACTTATTTTTTTTGATTACAATATTTCCCCAACTACAAAAAAGCTGCCTGTAATTAAGATGAGATCATTGTCGGCAGCCCTTGATTTTGCTACTCCTAACGCGTCTTTAGGATGTAAAAAGACATCGCCTTTCAAATGATGATTTTGTGCCATTTGCTGTAACGCAGAAGCATCTAATTTACGTGGAATCGGAGGTTCTGTAAAATAGTACGATGCATCATGCGGCAACAATTGCAATACACTTTCTACATCTTTATCTTTTACAAAACCCAGGACAATATGTAAGTTTTTATATTGTTCCGATTGTAATTGCGTGATCATTTTTTGAATACCATCTTCATTATGCCCCACATCTGCGATCACTTTCGGATGCGATTCGAGCAATTGCCAACGCCCTTCCAGGTTCGTATTCCTTTTCACATTGGAAAAACCCACCTGTATCGCTTTCTCTTTAATTTCTAAAAGAGAGCGTTCATTTAAAAGATGAACGGCCGCTAAAACCAATCTTACATTCTCCGCCTGGTAAGATGCAGAGAGATCGCTGCAAATATTGTAATGTGTTGCATCGATCTTCGCATCCATCATCAAGAATCTCCCGGTGCTTTTGGATTTTTCATCTTTCACTACATCTTCTGCAAAAAGTATATCTGCCTGCATACTTTTCGCTTTCTGCATAAATACACTATCGGTTTCATTATTTCTTCTCCCGATCACCACGGGAATATGTTGCTTAATGATACCCGCTTTTTCCGCTGCTATCTCGGGAAGCGTCGCGCCTAATAAATGCTGGTGATCGAAACTGATGTTCGTAATAACAGATAATATCGGAGTGATGATATTGGTGGAATCCAATCTCCCGCCCAAACCGGTTTCTATAATAGCGATATCGACTTTCTTTCTTGCAAAATAATCAAACGCCATCGCGACAGTGATCTCAAAAAAAGAAGGCTCGAGCTCTTCAATTTTCGGTATTATTTTTTCCGTAAACTTCACAACAAACTTTTCCTTGCACGGCTTGCCATTGATCTTGATGCGCTCACGAAAATCTTTTAAATGCGGCGAAGTGTACAACCCGGTTTTGTATCCCGCTTCCTGCAGGATCGACGCAAGCATATGCGCAACCGAGCCCTTGCCGTTCGTTCCGGCGATATGTATAGAAGGAAAATTATTTTGCGGATTGCCCAGGAAGTCGCACAGCGCAATGGTATTCGTCAGATCTTTGCGGATCGCTTTGTCGCCGATGCGCGAAAACATAGGAAGCTTGTGATAGAGATAGTCGAGCGTTTCGGCATAGTTCATGCCCAAAGATAATTATTCTTTGATTGCATGAAAACTATGCAGTACCGGCTTACGCCAGGAAGGCTGGTCGTGAATGGTGACGTTCTTAAATCCGTTTTGCTCCAGCAACGATTTTATTTCGGAAGGATTCAAAAATTTGATGACGCTTTTTACCAGATAGGAATAAATGGCTGAAGAACCGGAAACCAGCGTGCAAAACGGCACAATAAATCCGTATCCCAACACCTTCCAGTAAATTCTTGAAAAAGAATTATTGCTCAGTGAATAATCATGAATAACCAATTGCCCGCCGGGCTTTAATATTTTATAAAGATTCGCTACACAGCGCCCGTAGTCCGACATGTTTCGCAGTCCGTATGCCATGAAGATCGCATCGATACTATTTTCTTCAAAATCCAAGCGCATTGCATCTTGCAAAGACGTAACAATCGTTTTCTTTTCAATTTGATTCAGAAATTTTTCATGCAACACCGCCAGCATTCCTTCCGAATTATCGACGCAAATAATTTTGCCTGAAGTTATTTTTGGAAGAAGAGCGCGCGTCGATTTTCCGGTACCACAGCAAAGGTCGATTACGGTCTCATCTCCTTTCAACACTAATAAATCCGCACTGCGATTCAGATCTTCCTGGTAACCCTGGCTCATGAGCGTAGCGAAATCATAACGCCTCGCTACCCGGTTAAACTCCTTGGGTACGATATGCTTGTTGGCAAATAAACTGTCGGATGTATTTTTCAGCACTACTCTTAAACGCTGCGATGGTGTAAATGTTTATTGCATCAATATTTGAAGTGGATCGTGATGTATCCTTTTTGTTCTTCTTCTGCAGCAGGATCTGCATTGAACTTTGTATCGCGGGCAGCTTGCTCCGCTTTCTTTATTAAACCAAGATCCGTGATCGTACTTCCTTTTTGCGTGTACTGAGCAAAAATTACATTTCCTGATCGATCCACCGTGATTAAAATTCTGACATCACCCGTTACTTGTGAATGATCCACCACCGGCGGGCGGCTCTTTAAAATTCGCGCTGAAAAATCGTGGCCGGGGCCGCTGCCGGGGCCACTACCTGAACTTCCGCTTCCCGGTCCGGAATTATTACCTGTTCCACTTGGCCCGGATCCATTGCCCGTTCCACTGCCGCTGCCGTTTCCATTGCCAGTACCATTTTTTCCACTCTTAAACACGCCTGCTACTTTATCTCTTGCTTCCTGCTCTGCTTTCTCGCGCGCCACGCGTTCTGCTTCCGCTTTCTTTACGCTTTCGGCAATTTGCTTTTGCTTGGCTTCCCACTCCTTCTGTTGTTTTCTTATAGCTACGGCATTCGGATCTTCTGCAATAATTTCTTTTGATGGTGTAGTAACAGTGGACGAAGTCTTAACCGTTGCTGCCGGCTTAGGCGCAGGTGACGATTTTTGCGGTATCTCCTGGGGTGTCGCTGAACTTTCTCCACCCGGGTTCGGATTATTATTGCCCATTCCTTCTTCCTGGTTGTCGCCAAAATCGATCAACACCGCTGAAATCGGAATTTCTACCGGAGGATGCTGTAATTTTAAAAAGATGAGCGTAATGAGCAACAGCGCTAATAACGACGTTGTAATAGCAAAGGATTGCTGGTTGGATTTACGCTGCTGTATTTCTGCTATATGCATTTTCTTGACGATTGTGTATGAAGTATCTTTTCTTCGTACTTAATTATAACCTTAAACTTATTTCAATTAACTCAAATTTCATTCCAATATTGCGTTAAAAGAAGTTAGCGACCAGTACTTTGTCAATCTTATCTATCAGTTCATCAGGCGTTAAAGCCTGTTTTTCTAATATGAATTTCGCCACCAGCTTGTTCGGCACTTCTTCGATATAATTAAAAATGACTTCCACATTTTCCGGTGGATTTTTCCATATCTGCCCGCTTGGCTTATCTTCTTTACCGATAAATGTTCCGACGACCGACTGCGGGAAAAATTTCTTGTTGAGAATTTTGCGGCTATCGGCCAGCACATACACGGGTATTCCATATGTGCGTGCAGCGGCGGCAACCAGGTGTGCGCCCGAGCTCGTGATGAATGTTTCGTGCATAATGATATCGCATCCCAGCAAGATCACGTCGATCGTCGGCAAATATTTTCCAAGCGATGAATCGTCGATCACCTTGATATGAATGCCCTTGGATGCAATTGTTTCCGCCTGCTCCTTTCCTATCTTATCCTGGATGGAAATTAATTGAATGAGATTAAATTTCTTTTGATTGACTTGCAACAGATCTACCAGCGACTGAATGTTGAGGTCGTTGCCGTGCAGCAAGATGGTTTTATTTTCAAAATTGAATTGCTGGTTGGCGAGCTCCGCCGTTTTACGGTCGACATTCTTCCAGCGCTCGTGAAAAACCTCCAGCAATTCCTTAATAACGATCGGCTGATTTTCCGGATCGATCTTTAATAAAAAGTGATTGATGTAGTGATTAACCGAAGTAATATTGGGCTTCTCAACGATCACGGTACGCAAGCCTTTCAGCATTTCGCGCACGGAATTCGAAATTTTATTATCGGAAATAAGAGAAATAAGATTATTGACGGTCTTCGTATTGTTTTGCAATGTCTGAACACTTTCGACCAGCTTATTCTCCTTGAATATTTTAAAAATGTCCATTAATTTTTTTTCGTTATTAGTTATCTGTTATAAGTTATTAGTAGAGGATAAAAACATTTACTAATAGCGTATAACCATTAACCTATTTCCATTTAATATTGCAACCCATACTCGGGAATTGCGTAACGCTCACCGGAACGCCTTCTAAAATATTATCGAGCGCAATGCGAATATCTTTACCATCCGAAACGCTGTTGTTCTTCGGGCGCGAATCGTCGAGCTGTCCGCGATACACACATAACAGGTCTTTATCAAAAATACTGAAGTCAGGAGTACACGCTGCGTGATACGCTTTCGCCACTTCCTGTGTTTCATCGTAGAGATAAGGAAAAGGATAATGTTCCTGCTTTGCGTTTTCCGTCATGAGTTCCGGCGAGTCTTCCGGGTAATTCGCCACATCATTCGAACTGATCGCAATAAAAGAAACACCCTTCGGCAAATAATCATTCGCCAAGCTGACGAGCTGCTTGTTTACATGCTTCACGTACGGACAATGATTGCAGATAAACATCACCACCGTCGCCACTTCTCCCTTCAGGTCGTTCAGCGATAGATCTTTTCCTGAAACCGTATCGGGCAATGTAAAATCCGGGGCTTTAAAACCGAGCGGGATCCGTATTGTTTCTGTTGCTGCCATAATTGGTCATTCGTCATTCGTAAGGTGACGTTTATTTTTTATAATTTCAAGGTGTGGCCTGCGGCCAAGTATTATTGCGGACAAGTATGCCGCGATTTATTCTCAAAATTACTCAATCACACATTCCCAAATTATTGTCTTTTCCACACTTTTGCATAAATCGGATGCTTGGGGCGAAGCGTTACCAGCGAATCTAAATCCGGGACGAAATTATCATCCACTTCAATTACAAACTTTTGCAATATCATCGTTAAGCACACCTGCATTTCCTGGATGGCGAAGTTGTTGCCGATGCACAATCTCGGGCCACCGCCAAACGGGAAATACGAATATTTATGCTTGTCTTTCAATTTGTCAAAACCAAAACGCTCGGGCACAAAACTGTACGGATCATCCCATACTTTTTCATCGTGATGCACAACATAGATCGGCATGATCACATTCGTATACGGCGGAATTTCATATCCTGCAATGTTATCTTTTTCGATCGTCCTTCTGCCCATGATCCAAGCCGGCGGAAAACACCGCATCGATTCATCCACCACTTGCTTCAGATAATGCAATCCGCGCAGCGATTGCGCCGTCGGTTGCTCTCCTTTCAATTCATTCTTTATTTCATTCGCTAAAATTTTAGCCTTGTCGGGATTTTGCGTCAACAAGTAGAATGTCCAGCCCAATGCAATTTGCGTCGTTTCATGTCCCGCCACAAAGATCGTCAGGATCTCGTCGCGCAATTGGCGGTTATCCATCGCTTCGCCTGTTTCTTCATCGCGCGCTTCCATCAGCATACTCAGCAAATCGTCGTGCTGCTTGTTTTCTTTTCTTCGATTGTCGATCACCGAATAGAAAACATCATCCATCGAATGCAGTACGCGGCTTTCTTTGAGGTTGTGCGGCGTCGGCACCCAGTTCGGTAAACGCAGCGGATTGTCGATTCGCTGCGTGATGTATTCGCTTCCCTGCGACACGAGCTTGTATATCCGATCTGTCGTATCACCGATCTCGTTGTAGAAAAGCGTGCTGTTGACGATATCGAGTGTGAGCTTGTACAATATTTTCGACAAATTAACCGACTGACCGGTATCTGCCACTTTCTCCAATTCTTCAATACACTTCTCAGTTTGCTCGACCATATTCTTGAACATCAGGTTCAGCTTTTCTTTATGAAATGCCGGCTGTGCCAATCTTCGCTGGCGTTTCCAGAATTCACCTTCGCTCGTCAGTAAACCATTTCCCAAAAACAAGCGAATGGAATCGTACGCAAAACTCTTCGTGTAATTTTTATTGTTGTCGACCAATACATATTTGATCCACTCCGGATCCGTTATCACGACAATCTTTCTTGTGGGAACTTTGATACGGTATATATCCCCCATCTCTTTTTTCTGCTTCACAAAAAAAGCGATGCGTTCTTTTCGAAGCTGCGTAAGATTTCCCAGGAACACATTCGCGATATTGGGATGCGGCATATTTTCGAAAGTCTTTGTCATTAACATAGCGTGGATATTTCAACTTCAGAAAGTTACGTTAGTTTTAGAACTTTGAGTTTATCTTAAGATGAAAAATCTGGGGAGTAAATTGTGGAAGTGGACGAAGCGGCTGGTGATCGCCTTCTTTGTTTTGAGTATTGTCTCTACTATTTTATTCCGTTTTATTCCCGTACCTCTTACACCTTTAATGTTGATCCGTTGCGTGGAGCAAATCTTCAGCGGCGAAGCTCCGAAGATCAAAAAGGATTGGGTGAGTCTGAAAGAGATGTCGCCGAATTTAGTGCTCGCCGTAATTTCTTCCGAAGACCAGAAATTTTCCGAACACTTTGGCTTCGATTTTGAAGCGATAGAGAAAGTGTCGAAGCAAAATGAAAAACTGAAGAAGCGCGGCAAGCCGATCAAGGGCGGCAGTACTATCAGCCAGCAGTGCGCGAAGAACGTTTTCCTGTTCCCACAGCGCAGCTACATTCGCAAGGCATTTGAAGTTTATTTCACATTCCTCATAGAAGTGTTCTGGAGTAAGAAGCGTATTATGGAAGTGTATTTGAACGTGATTGAAATGGGCGACGGCATTTACGGTGCGCAGGCCGCTTCGAAAATTTATTTTAAAAAGGATGCAAAGAACCTGACTGCATCGGAAGCTGCACTGATCGCGGCGGTATTGCCGAATCCGCGCAAGTGGAGCCCGGCGAAACCAACAGGATATATCAACAAAAGAAAAAACTGGATAGTGAGGCAGATGGGACATTTAAGAGGAACGGTGCAATTATGAGAATTTTATTTTTTTTAGTGATGAGTGTGGTATTTGTCTCGAATGCGGGCGAATTGTATTTGTGTAAATCGTATTCGGCAAAAGGCGGGCCGCAGCAAAACAAATATGAATGGAAGGCGAAGACGGACAAGATATGCATCGCGTATCACCATGATAATTATTACGCCGACACGGCTACCTACAAGCTGAGTATTGCTAAGCGCGTGGAGAAATATTACTTTGCGCGCTTTATCAACAAGCAACTCAAGGTGGCAAAGGGTACCAACTGGACGGTTACCTATGAGAAGATCATGGAGCCCGGAGATTATGTGATCTCCATTATCGACAACAAGGGATATATTGTTGCCGAACACCCCTGCACCGTAAAATAAATGATTAAAGATTAAAGATTGAAGATTAAGGATGTGACCGAATATCCATCTATAATTTTTCATCTTTTATCTTTAATTATACGTACTCACTACAATCGACTAATAACTATTAGTAACAGTATTTTCCCTGAATAATGCTATTTTTGCGGGCGCATGAACTTTCCTGATTCAGCAGTTTATTATTCACGCTTGCGGACGCACTTTCGCTTCCTCTATTTGCACTGTATAAAGTATTTTACCGTTCGCCGCTTTTTTGTGGGATTGTTATACATTTTCACGGTAACCGTTGTCGGATTGCTCAATGCCGTTTCCCGTTTTATCGACGAAATCCTCTTCCCCAATTACAAAAAAATCGAGATCCACCGGCCCATCTTTATCATCAGCAATCCGCGCAGCGGAACGACGTTCCTGCATCGCATTATGTGCAACGATCAGGACCGCTTCGTGACGAACATTTTGTATCAAACCCTTTTCCCTTCGATCACTTTTTACCGGATGGTGCAATTCTTCAGCGCGATCGACAATAAGACCGGAAAACTGCTGCACAAGCTGCTGCAATTTATCAACTCTAAATTTTTCGGCGGATGGGATGAAATTCATGCGACGGGATTTGATAAGTCTGAAGAAGATGAAGGCATGCATTTTGTTTCCGGCATTTCTCCCAGCGTTGGCCTGGTGACGCCTTTCTTAAAACACTTTCACGAGTTATATATTCCCGATCGATTAGATGATAACACGCGGGAGAATATTAAAGGCTTTTACAAGGCTACAATACAGCGATGGATGTATTGTTTGGGAAGCGATAAAATTTTTCTCAGCAAAACCGTCATGAGTTCCGGGCGATTGGAAATGCTGCATGAATTATTTCCGGAAGTGAAAATTATCTTCCTCATTCGAAATCCATACCAGGCGATCCCTTCTTTTACGTCGATGTTTGCAGAGCCGTGGAGCGCATTACATCCGGATATTCCGCAGAACTCGGAAGAATACCGCGAATGGGGCGAGCTGGGCATTGAGTATTACAAATATTTCTATGAGCAGAAACAAAAATTTCGTCCTGAAAATTTTGTAACGGTTAAATACACAGATCTTGTTTCCAACCCAAAAGCGACGGTCGTTCATATTTACGATCAGCTGCAACTGGAGATGACACCCGAATTCTTACAACGGCTCGAAAAGGAAAAAGCACGTGCGGAAACTTATACGAGCAAACACTCCTATACACTTGAAGAATACGGCTTCAATAAGGATCATATTTATGAAGAGCTGAAATTTATTTTCGATGATTACGGCTTCGAGAAGTGAGTTTATGCCAGTATCTTGATCACTAATTCTTTCAACAGGTCCGATTCCTTCGTATTATTGGTAGCATACAAACCCTTTGCCTTCGCATCATATTCGCAGAGCATTTGCATGATCTCTTTTGTTTTCAATGCAGAATAATATTTGGTACCTACGCGCAGATCGTCGGGCATCCATCCATTTTTAAAGCCCATCGCTTCGGATGCTTTGCGCATGTCCTGCGTGTGATGCACGACAAATAATTTGCTGAAGTGATTGTATAAAAATGCGAGTATCTGGATAAGTGGCCCCGCTTTTGGATTCTTTTCAAAGTACAATACCATCTTCATCGCCTGCGAAAAGTTTTTCGTGATAATCGCCTTGTTGAATTCAGTGACGTTGTACTCTTTTGAAATGCCGATATATTTTTCGATGATCTCCGGTGTGATCTCCGCGTCGCTTGCCAGCATCAGCGAAAGCTTATCGATCTCATTTGAAATCCGCGTGAGATCGTTTCCCAGGTTTTCCGCCAGTATTTGCGCAGCTTCATGCGTGATCTTGTAATTGTGCTTCTTCACATATTTCGAGATCCATCCGGGCAATTCTTCATCCGACATCTTCTTCGATTCAAAATAAACCGAATTCTTTTCGATAGTCTTCGCGATCTTAGTCCGCTTATCAAGCGTTTTATTTTTATGGGAGAAAACGAGGATCGTCGAACCGACAGGATTCTCAAAATATTTTTCAAACGATTCCCAATCCTTCGCCCGGAAATCCTGTGCTTCACGGACCACTACTAATCTTCTTTCTGCAAACGTTGGGTATTGCTTGGCATCGTTCAGCACACTGATAGGATCGGAATCCTTTCCATAAAACATAGAAAAATTAAAATCTTTTTCGTGCGGCTGCAGTGCATTCTCTTCGATAAAATTCGCGATGCGGTCGATATAGTACGACTCTTCCCCGCATAAAAAATAAACAGGCTCAAATTTCTTAGCCTGCAGATTCTTCCATATCGTTTCGAGCGTTGCCGCCATAGTGGACTAGTTACTTTTCAAAATATCCATAATATCCTTTTGCATCTTCTTCGCAATATTGTTCGCTGTTTTTTCCGTCGAACTCTCCGCATAAATGCGAATGATCGGCTCAGTGTTCGAGCTGCGCAAATGCACCCAATCCTGGTCGAGGTCGATGCGCAGTCCATCAATCGTATTTTGCGGATACTTGGTATATTTCAGTTTGATCTTATCAATGATATCAACTAAGTTCATTCCATCTTCGAGCTGAATCTTATTTTTAGAGATCACATAATTCGGATACAAGGCGCGCAGCGAATGCATGTTTTTATTGGAAGTGGCTAAGTGCGATAAAAACAAAGCAATTCCCACGAGTGCATCGCGGCCGTAATGCAATTCAGGGTAGATGACGCCGCCGTTGCCTTCGCCGCCGATGACCGCATTCACTTCTTTCATCTTCTCTACGACATTCACTTCTCCGACAGCAGAGGCAAAATATTCGCCGCCTCGTTTTTGGGTAATTTCCTTCAATGCCTTTGTGGACGAAAGATTCGAAACAGTATTTCCTTTTTTCTTCGACAATACGTAATCTGCGACTGCCACCAATGTATATTCTTCACCGAACGGCATGCCCTGATCGTCGATCAGCGCGAGGCGGTCCACATCAGGATCGACTGCAATACCGATATGCGCATTTTTTATTTTGACTTCGGATGCGAGATTTGCTAAATGCTCCGGAAGAGGTTCCGGGTTGTGTGCAAATTTCCCAGTGGGCTCGCAGAACAATTCGTGTATTTCTTCTACGCCCAGTGCTTTCAGCAATTTCGGTACGGCAATTCCGCCTACACTATTCACTGCATCAACCACAACTTTAAATTTCTTTGCCTTAATCGCTTCCGCGTTGACGATCGGCAGCTTTAATATTTCTGCGATGTGATAATCGAGATAATCTTTTTGTGTAACCACACCGAGTTTGTCTACTTCCACAAATTCAAACTTTCCCGAATTCGCGCGTTTCAACACATCCTGCCCGATCTTATCCGAAATAAATTCGCCCTTGCCGTTTAAAAGTTTTAACGCATTCCATTGTTTTGGATTGTGGCTCGCAGTAATGATAATACCCCCATCCGCTTCTTCTGCAACCACAGCCATCTCTACGGTTGGAGTCGTTGCCAACCCTAAATCGATAACATGTAAACCTAATCCAATTAAATTTCCAACAACGATGTGATATACCATTTCACCTGAAATGCGCGCATCTCTTCCGACGACAATTTTTTTTGCATCGTTTTGCTTGAGAATCGTGCCGAAAGCGAGTGTAAATTTTGCGATGTCGACGGGCGTGAGTGCATCACCGGATTTACCACCGATCGTACCGCGAATGCCGGATATGGATTTAATGAGAGACATAAATTATCAGAGTGGCAAAGGTAAATAATATTCAATTACGGGCTGAAGATAATTCTAACAGCTGTTAAAAATAATATTTGGAAAAGAAAAT
>JADMIO010930501.1_pt1 | contig 20244 bp, 21 predicted proteins | sample 8958161 | NCBI WGS metagenome assembly JADMIO01 (sample SAMN16585339, study PRJNA669376) | soil metagenome | isolation source: Crop rotation soil | place: USA: Cullars Rotation, Alabama | collected 2011 | reverse complement strand
CCGCCCTACTACGCGGTGAAGGAAGCGGTCTTCCCGTTCATCAAGTTCCCGGGCGTCGACACCATCCTCGGGCCCGAGATGAAGTCGACCGGCGAGGTGATGGGCGTGGGCGAGAGCTTCGCGGAGGCGTTCGTGAAGAGCCAGCTCGCCGCCGGCGTGCAGCTGCCGCGGGGCGGCAAGGCCTTCCTCTCGGTGCGCTCGGCGGACAAGGTGCGCGCGGTGGAGATCGGCCGCGCTCTCGACGAGCTGGGCTTCGCGCTCGTCGCCACCCGCGGCACGGCCGCCGCGCTCGCCGCCGCCGGCCTCAAGGTCCAGCCGGTCAACAAGGTGCAGGAAGGCCGCCCGCACATCGTCGACATGCTGAAGAACCGCGAGGTCACGTTGATCATCAACACCGTCGACGACGACCGCCGGTCGATCAAGGACTCGTGGTCGATCCGCAACACGGCCCTGCAGAACAAGATCACCTACTTCACAACGCTCGCCGGAGCGCGCGCCGCATGCCTGGGCATGCGCTACCTCCAGGAGCTCAAGCCCTACGACATCCAGTCGCTGCACGCGACGCTGCGCGAGGCACTCGCCGCATGAGCACGATTCCCGTCACCTCGAACGGCGCCGAGCTGCTGCGCCAGGAGCTGCACCGCCTGAAGACCGTGGACCGGCCGAACGTCATCACGGCGATCGCCGAGGCGCGCGCCCAGGGCGACCTCTCGGAGAACGCCGAGTACGACGCGGCGCGCGAGCGGCAGGGCTTCATCGAGGGCCGCATCATGGAGCTGGAGTCCAAGCTCTCGAACGCCCAGATCATCGACCCGAAGCTGCTGGACGACGACGGCCGCGTGGTCTTCGGCGCCACGGTGGAGCTCGCCGACACCGAGGGCGGCGAGAGCGTGACCTACCAGATCGTCGGCGAGGACGAGGCCGACATCAAGCTCGGCAAGATCTCCTACTCCTCGCCGATCGCCAAGGCGCTCATCGGGAAGTACGCGGGCGACGTCGCCGAGGTTCGGGCTCCGGGCGGGGTGAAGGAGTTCGAGATCGTGGACGTGAAGTATCTTTAGCCGCCTCGGGGGCCTTCGGGTTTTCGCGGTAGAGCACGAAGATCTTCCCGATCTGCTGCACCGGGTGCGCCTGCAGCCGCTCGCAGATGGTCTCCAGCCACACGTCGCGCGCGTCGCGCTCGCCGGTCGCGGCGCGCACCTTGATGAGCTCGTGCGCCCGCAGCGACCGGTCGATCTCGGTCACGACCTCCTCGGTGAGGCCCTTGTCGCCGATGATCACGATGGGATTCAGCTTGTGCGCCTCGGCGCGCAACTCGCTGCGCTTCTTCGGGGAAAGCGGATTCATCGGGGCAGTATAGGCGAATGAAGAAGTCCCACTCCTCGAAGCAGTGGCTGCGCCGGCACGTGAACGACCCTTACGTGCAGCGCAGCAAGCGCGAGGGCTACCGCAGCCGCTCGGCCTACAAGCTCACCGAGATCGACGAGCGCGACAGGCTGCTGCGTCCGGGCCAGGTGATCGTGGACCTGGGTGCGGCGCCGGGCGGATGGACGCAGGTCGCGGCCCGCCGCGTGGGCTCCGCCGGTCGCGTCATCGGCATCGACCTGCTGCCGGTGGAGGAGGTGCCGGGCGCCACGCTGATCCAGGCGGATTTCACCGCGCGCAAGGGGCTGGAGGCCCTGGACGCGGCGCTCGGGGGACGCCGCGCCGACCTGGTCCTCTCGGACATGGCGCCCAACCTTTCCGGGATCGCGGTCTCCGACCAGGCGCGCTCGATGGCGCTCGCCGAGGCGGCGCTCGAATTCGCGCTCGCGCACCTCCAACCGGAAGGGGCCTTCCTCGTCAAGGTCTTCCAGGGCGCGGGGTATGATGAGTTCCTGCGCGCGATGCGGGCGGGTTTCGCGAAGGTGTGGGTCCGCAAGCCCGATGCCTCCCGCGGCGAGAGCGCGGAGCAGTACCTCCTCGGACGCGGCCTCAAGACCGCGCCAATCGATCCGATCAATAAATAAAATCGCCCGCCCGCCCCTTGCAAAGCCCGGGGCGCGCCCGAACTTTGCTAGAGTAGATCGTGTCCATCCCCCTGAAATCAGGGGATTTTTTCGCGGAAGGATTTGCCTGTGAACAACACCATTCGGACCATCATGGTCTGGCTCGTGATCGGAGTCATCCTGACCATGGTGTTCATGCAGGTGGGGAACCGACAGTCGAGCCAGAACGTGCTCGAGTACTCCACCTTCATGGAGGAGGCGCGCCAGGGGCACATCGGCAAGGTGAAGCTCGACAGCGGCCGCACCGTCAAGGCGACCACCCGCGACGGCAAGACGTACACCGTCTACACGCCGGGCATCCAGGATCCCTGGATGGTGGGCGACCTCATGAAGTACGGCGTGAGCGTCGAGGCCAAGCCCGAGGAGGAGCCCTCGCTCCTCATGAACATCTTCGTGTCGTGGTTCCCGATGCTGCTGCTGATCGGCGTGTGGATCTTCTTCATGCGCCAGATGCAGGGCGGCGGACGCGGCGGCGCGTTCTCGTTCGGCAAGTCGCGCGCGCGCATGCTCGACGAGAACCAGAACCAGGTCACCTTCGCCGACGTGGCGGGCGTGGACGAAGCGAAGGAAGAGGTGGGCGAGCTGGTCGACTTCCTGCGCGACCCGTCCAAGTTCCAGAAGCTGGGCGGGCGCATCCCGCGCGGCGTGCTGATGGTGGGCTCGCCCGGGACCGGCAAGACGCTGCTCGCCCGCGCGATCGCGGGCGAAGCCAAGGTGCCGTTCTTCTCGATCTCGGGCTCCGACTTCGTCGAGATGTTCGTGGGCGTGGGCGCCGCGCGCGTGCGCGACATGTTCGAGCAGGCCAAGAAGAACGCGCCCTGCATCGTGTTCATCGACGAGATCGACGCGGTCGGCCGCCAGCGCGGCGCGGGCCTCGGCGGCGGCAACGACGAGCGCGAGCAGACGCTGAACCAGCTGCTGGTCGAGATGGACGGCTTCGAGGGCACCTCGGGCGTGATCGTGATCGCCGCGACCAACCGCCCGGACGTGCTCGACCCCGCCCTCCTGCGGCCGGGCCGCTTCGACCGCCAGGTCGTCGTGCCGCTGCCCGACATCCGCGGCCGCGAGCAGATCCTCCTCGTGCACATGCGCAAGGTCCCCATCGCGCCGGACGTGGACGCGTCGATCATCGCGCGCGGCACGCCGGGCTTCTCGGGCGCGGACCTCGCCAACCTCGTGAACGAGGCCGCGCTCTTCGCGGCGCGCTCCAACAAGCGCCTCGTCGACATGGACGACTTCGAGCGCGCCAAGGACAAGGTCATCATGGGCGCCGAGCGCAAGTCCATGGTGATGCCCGAAGAGGAGCGCAGGAACACCGCGTACCACGAGAGCGGCCACGCCATCGTCGCGCGCCTGCTTCCGGGAACGGACCCGGTTCACAAGGTCACGATCATCCCGCGCGGCCGTGCGCTCGGGGTGACGATGCAGCTGCCGGTGGAAGACCGCTACAGCTACAACCGCACGTACCTGCTGAACAACATCGCGGTGCTCTTCGGCGGACGCATCGCCGAGGAGCTCTTCATGAACCAGATGACGACCGGCGCCTCGAACGACTTCAAGCGCGCGACCGACATGGCGCGCCGCATGGTCACCGAGTGGGGCATGTCGGACAAGCTGGGCCCGATGGTGTACGGCGAGAACGAGGGCGAGGTCTTCCTCGGCCGCACCGTCACGCAGCACCAGAACATCTCCGAGGAGACGATGAAGACGGTGGACCAGGAAGTGCGCCGCATCATCGACGAGCAGTACGCGCTCGCGCGGCGCCTCCTCGAGGAGAACCGCGACAAGGTCGAGTCGATGACCCGGGCGCTGCTGGAATGGGAGACGATCGACACCAATCGAGGACATCATGTCGGGGCGGCCCCCGCGTCCGCCGAAGCCGGCCGCGACCAACAAGCCCAGCGCGCCGCCCAGCGACGGTGGCAGCCGCGGCCCGGAGCCCACCACGAATCCGGTGGAGAACACCTGAACGCGGTGCCGCGCGCCGACGCGAAGGGGTGGCCATGCGCCACCCCTTTTCCTTTGCACGGCCGGCCCTGGGTGATGGGCGTGGTGAACGTGACGCCCAACTCGTTCTCCGACGGCGGACGCTACCTCGGCACGTCGGCGGCGATCGCGCAGGGCCTCAGGCTGAGGGACGAGGGCGCGGACGTGGTGGATGTCGGCGGCGAGTCGACGCGTCCGGGCGCCGAGCCCGTGCCGGCCGATGAAGAGCTGCGGCGCGTGATCCCGGTGGTCGAGCAGCTCGCGAAGGAGGGCGTGCGCGTCTCGGTCGACACGCTCAAGCCCGAGGTCATGCGCGCGGCGATCGACGCGGGCTGCGCGGTCGTGAACGACGTGAACGGGTTCCGCGCCGAGGGCGCGCTCGAGGCGGTGGCGCGCTCGGGCGTGGGCGTGGTGGCGATGCACATGCGTGGCACCCCGCGCACGATGCAGGAGGCGCCGCAGTACGACGACGTCGTGGCGGAGGTGCGCGACTTCCTCGCGGAGCGCGCGCGCGCGCTCGAAACCGCCGGGGTCGAACGCGGTCGGATCGTGCTCGACCCGGGCTTCGGCTTCGGCAAGACGTTCGCGCACAACGTCGCGCTCTTCCGCGGCCTGCCCGCGATCGTGGCGCTCGGCTATCCGGTGCTCGCCGGCGTCTCGCGCAAGAAGATGATCGGCGACCTCACCGGCCGCCCGGTCGGGGAACGCACCGCCGGCAGCGTTGCCGCGGCGCTGCGTGCGGTCCAGAATGGGGTGCGCATCGTGCGGGTGCACGACGTGCGCGAGACGGTCGACGCGATCAACGTTTGGATGGGATTGGCATGAGCAGAAAGTTCTTCGGCACCGATGGCGTCCGCGGCCGCGTGGGGCAGATGCCCATCACGCCGGAATTCGTCCTGAAGCTGGGCTACTGCGCGGGCAAGGTGCTGTCGCGCGCGGACATCGCGCCGCCCCATCGCGAGCGCCCCGCGGTGCTCATCGGCAAGGACACGCGCATCTCCGGCTACATGCTCGAGTCCGCGCTCGAATCGGGACTCTCCGCCGCCGGTGTCGATACCCTGCTCACGGGCCCGATGCCCACGCCCGGCGTGGCGTTCCTCACGCGCGCGCTGCGCCTGTCGGCCGGCGTCATGATCTCCGCTTCGCACAACCCGTTCGAGGACAACGGCATCAAGTTCTTCTCGCAGGACGGGCTCAAACTGCCCGACGCGGTGGAGAGCGAGATCGAGTCGCTCCTCGATGCGCCGCTGCAGCTGCCGGCTTCGTCGGCGCAGCTCGGCAAGGCGGAGCGCTCGCACGACGCCGAAGGCCGCTACCTCGAGTTCTGCAAGGGCACGTTCCCGAAAAACCTCACGCTGCGGGGCCTCAAGCTCGTCGTCGACTGCGCGCACGGCGCGAACTATCGCGTGGGCGTGCGCCTCTTCCAGGAGCTGGGCGCCGAGGTCGTGGCGGTCGGCAGCCTGCCCAACGGCACGAACATCAACGACGGCGTCGGCGCCACGGTGCCCAAGGCGCTCGCGCACGCGGTGGGCGAGCACAACGCGCACTTCGGCATCGCGTTCGACGGCGACGGCGATCGGCTCGCCATGGCCGATGCCGACGGCACGATCTTCGATGGCGACCAGCTGCTCTACGCGATCGCGAAACGCCGGCACGAGGCGAACACGCTGCGCGGCGGCGTCGTCGGCACGCTCATGACCAACTTCGCGCTCGAGCGCCGGCTGAAGGAGATGGGCATCCCGTTCGAGCGCGCGAAGGTGGGCGACCGCTACGTCCTCGAGTCGCTGCTCGCGCGCGGCTGGGAAGTGGGCGGCGAGAATTCGGGCCACCTCATCTGCCTCGACTGCCACACCACGGGCGACGCGATGATCTCGGCGCTGCAGGTGCTGGCCGCCGTCGTGGGCTCCGGCAAGACGCTCGCCAAGTACACGCGCGAGCTCACGCTGCTGCCGCAGGTGCTCGTGAACGTGAAGCTCGCCGGGAAGGTGGACCTGCAGGCCTCCTCGGTGCGCCAGGCCGTGGCGGATGCGGAGTCGGCCCTCGCCGGCAAGGGCCGCGTGCTGCTGCGCCCGTCGGGCACCGAGCCCGTGGTGCGCGTCATGGTCGAGGGCGAGGATCGCGCGCACGTCCAGAAGCTCGCCGACTCCATCGCCGCCGTGGTGAAGAGCGCCGTCGCCGTGACCGCCTGACCGTCCCCGGCGGGTGGCCGGGGTGACGAGGGGACGGTTTTCGCGCTAAAATCCCTTGGTTTTGAGGGTCGCGATGCGTTCCAAGCTCGTCGTCGGCAACTGGAAGCTCAACGGCAGCCTGGACGCGAACCAGAAGCTGTTGTCGAGCCTGCTGCGCGAAGTCTCCGGCGATGGCGCCGGGTGCGCGGTGTGCGTTCCGGCGCCCTACCTCGCGCAGGCCCGTGAGCTGCTGTCCGGCTCGGCGATCGCGTGGGGCTCGCAGGACGTGAGCCGCCACGACCGGGGCGCGTACACCGGCGAGGTCTCGGGCGCGATGGTCGCGGAGTTCGGCAGCCGGTTCGCGATCGTGGGCCACTCGGAGCGCCGCACGCTGTTCGGCGATACCGACGCGATCGTCGTGGAGAAGTACGCGGCGGCGCGCCGCGCGAGGCTCACGCCGATCTTCTGCGTGGGCGAGACGCTCGAAGAGCGCGAGCGTGGCGCGACCGAAGCGGTGCTCGCGCGGCAGCTGGATGCGCTGCTCGCGGCCGGCGTGGGCGAGCTGGCGCACGGCGTCGTGGCGTACGAGCCCGTGTGGGCGATCGGCACCGGACGCACGGCGACGTCGTCCCAGGCGCAGGAAGCGCATGCGTTCCTCCGGGAGCGCATCGCGCGGCAGGACAAGGTGGTGGCGGGCGCGGTGCCGATCCTCTACGGCGGCAGCGTGAAGGCGGGCAACGCCGCGGAGCTTTTCGCGATGCCCGACGTCGACGGCGGCCTCGTCGGCGGCGCGTCGCTGGTGGCGGATGAATTCGTGGCGATCTGGCGAGCGGCCGGCGCCGCTCGATGAGGAAGTCCTAAGGCAATGTTGACGCTGGTTCTGGTGCTCCACGTTCTCGCCGCGATCGGCATCGTCGTGCTCGTGCTCCTGCAGCACGGCAAGGGCGCCGACATGGGCGCGGCCTTCGGCAGCGGCTCGGCGGGAAGCCTCTTCGGCTCCGCGGGCGCGGCCAATTTCCTCTCGCGCACCACCGCGATCCTCGCCACGGTCTTCTTCGTGACGAGCCTCGGGCTCACTTATTTCCGGTCGGCACCGTCGCGCGGCGGCGGGGTCACCGAAAGCCTCACCGCCCCGGCGGCGAGCACCGATGTCAAACCCGCGACGCCCGCTGCTCCCTCGGCACCGGCGCCCGCGGCTCCGAGCCAGCCGCAAAGCCCGGAGATCCCGAAGTAGCGTCCGCGTTTGTCCGCGGTCAAGGCAGTGGCAGTGGAAGTCCAGTGAAATGCCGTCGTGGTGGAATTGGTAGACACGCTGTCTTGAGGGGGCAGTGCCGAAAGGCGTAAGAGTTCGAGTCTCTTCGACGGCACCAATGACCTGAGTGACCCCGCTCGCGCGGGGATCCGACTTGCTCGCAAACTACTTCCCCATCCTGCTGTTCCTCGCCATCGGCACCGCCGTCGGCGTGGGAGCGCTGGTGGCGAGCGGCGTGCTCGCCCGCGTCACCGGCTCCCAGAATCCCGACAGCGAGAAGCTGTCTCCCTACGAGTGCGGCTTCGAGGCCTTCGAGGACGCGCGCATGAAGTTCGACGTGCGCTACTACCTCGTGGCGATCCTGTTCATCCTCTTCGACCTCGAGATCGCCTTCCTCTTCCCGTGGGCGATCGTGCTGCAGGAGATCGGCTGGTTCGGCCTCGTCGCGATGTTCGTCTTCCTCGGCATCCTGGTCGTGGGCTTCATCTACGAGTGGAAGAAGGGCGCGCTCGAATGGGAGTAACCGGAGTGATCGATGTCTGACCTGTCCCAAGGGGTGTCGCAGAAGGGCTTCGCGGTCGCGAAGGTCGACCAGGTCCTCAACTGGGCGCGCACCGGCTCGCTCTGGCCCATGACGTTCGGCCTCGCCTGCTGCGCCGTGGAAATGATGCACGCGGGCGCCTCGCGCTACGACCTGGATCGCTTCGGCATCGTGTTCCGGCCGAGCCCGCGGCAGTCGGACCTCATGATCGTGGCCGGCACGCTGTGCAACAAGATGGCGCCGGCGCTGCGCAAGGTCTACGACCAGATGGCGGAGCCGCGCTGGGTGGTGTCGATGGGCTCGTGCGCGAACGGCGGCGGCTACTACCACTACTCGTACTCGGTGGTCCGGGGCTGCGACCGCATCGTGCCGGTCGACATCTACGTGCCCGGGTGCCCGCCCACCGCGGAATCGCTGCTCTACGGCCTCATCCAGCTGCAGAACAAGATCCGCCGCACGAACACGATCTCGAGGCGTTGATGGCGACCGTCGAAGAGCTCCAGGCCGCGCTGCAGTCCGCGCTCGGCGCGCGGTTGCGCCGCACCGAGGTCGACCGCGGCCAAGTGATCGTCGAAGTGGCGGCCGCCGAGCTGCCGGCCGCGCTCGCGCAGCTGCGCGACGAGCCTTCGCTCGCGTTCAGCATCCTCATCGACCTCGTCGGCATCGACTACCAGGGCTGGGGCAACGCCTGGGACGGGCCGCGCTACGCCGTGGTCTACAACCTGCTCTCGATCACGCACAACACCCGCGTGCGCGTGCGCGCCTTCTGCCCGGACGACGACTTCCCGGCGCTCGATTCGGCGATCGGCACCTGGCCGTCGGCGAACTGGTACGAGCGCGAGGCGTTCGACCTCTACGGCATCGTCTTCCGCGGCCACCCGGACCTGCGCCGCATCCTCACCGACTACGGCTTCGTGGGGCATCCCTTCCGGAAGGACTTCCCGGTGTCCGGCTATGTCGAGATGCGCTACGACCCGGAGCAGAAGCGCGTGGTCTACCAGCCGGTGACCATCGAGCCGCGCGAGATCGTGCCGCGCGTCGTGCGCGAAGACAGCTACGGCGAAGCCGGGAAGCACTGATGGCCGAGATCAGGAACTACACGATGAATTTCGGGCCGCAGCACCCCGCGGCCCACGGCGTGCTGCGGCTGGTGCTGGAGCTCGACGGCGAGGTCATCCAGCGCGCCGACCCGCACATCGGCCTGCTGCACCGCGCCACCGAGAAGCTCGCCGAGACGCGCACGTACCTGCAGAGCGTGCCGTACATGGATCGCCTCGACTACGTGTCGATGATGTGCAACGAGCACGCGTACGTGCTGGCGATCGAGAAGCTGGTCGGCGTCGACGTGCCGATCCGCGCGCAGTACATCCGCGTGATGTTCGACGAGATCACGCGCATCCTGAACCACCTGCTGTGGATCGGCTCGCACGCCCTCGACGTGGGCGCCATGACGGTCTTCCTCTACGCATTCCGCGAGCGCGAGGACCTCATGGACATGTACGAGGCGGTGTCCGGCGCGCGCATGCACGCGGCCTACTATCGGCCGGGCGGCGTGTATCGGGATCTGCCGGACCGCATGCCGCAGTACCAGGAGACGAAGGTCCGCTCCGACGCCGACGTGAAGCGCCTGAACGCCAACCGCCAGGGCTCGCTGCTGGATTTCATCGAGGACTTCACGAAGCGCTTCCCCAAGTACGTCGACGACTACGAGACGCTCCTCACCGACAACCGCATCTGGAAGCAGCGCACGGTCGGCATCGGCGTGGTCACCCCCGAGCGGGCGCAGGCCCTCGGGTTCACCGGTCCCATGCTGCGGGGCTCCGGCATCGCCTGGGACCTGCGCAAGAAGCAGCCCTACGAGGTGTACGACCGGATGGACTTCGACATCCCCATCGGCACCAACGGCGACTGCTACGACCGCTACCTCGTGCGCGTGCACGAGATGCGCGAGTCGAACCGCATCATCCAGCAGTGCGTCGCGTGGCTGCGCGCGAACCCGGGCCCCGTGATGAGCAGCAACCACAAGGTGACGCCGCCCTCGCGCGAGGAGATGAAGAGCTCGATGGAGGAGCTCATCCACCACTTCAAGCTCTTCAGCGAGGGCATGCACGTGCCGCCGGGCGAGGCCTATGTCGGCATCGAGCACCCGAAGGGCGAGTTCGGGATCTTCCTCATGTCGGACGGCGCCAACAAGCCATGGCGGCTCAAGATCCGCGCGCCGGGCTTCCCGCACCTGGCCGCCATGGACGAGATCGCCCGCGGCCACATGATTGCCGACGTGGTCGCCATCATCGGCACCATGGATATCGTGTTCGGGGAGATCGACCGATGACATCCGCGGGCGTGATCAAATGACGCGCGTGATCGACCAGCGCGTGGTCAACATCGACGAGCTCGAGCTCGAGCGCGGCGAGAAGGGCGCGCAGTACGCCTGGAGCAGCACCCGCGTCGGACCGAAGCTGGGCGCGAAGGACCTGGGCTACTCGTACGACGTGATCCCGCCGGGCAAGCGCGGCTGCCCGTTCCACAGCCACCGGGCGGAGGAAGAGATGTTCTTCATCGTGCGCGGCGAAGGCACGCTGCGCTACGGCAAGGAAACGCGCCGCGTGCGCGCCGGCGACTTCATCTGCTGCCCGGTCGGCGGTCCCGACACGGCGCACCAGATCGTCAACGATTCGGACGCGGAGCTCGCGTACATCTCGGTGTCGACGATGATGCCGGCCGAGGTCTGCGAGTACCCGGACAGCGGCAAGGTCGGCTCCTTCGGCGGCAGCGGCGACGACCGCCTGCGCCACATGACCGAGGCGCGCGCCGCGGTCGACTACTGGAAGGGCGAGATCTGATGGGCCTGCTCACCGCCGAATCGCTCGCGGCGATCGAACGCGAAGCGACCAAGTACCCGCCGGAGCAGCGGCAGTCGGCCGTGATGTCGGCGCTGCGCATCGCGCAGGAGCAGCACGGCTGGCTGCCGAACGAGCTGATGGAGGAGGTCGCCACCGTGCTGCGCATGCCGCCGGTGTGGGTGTACGAGGTCGCGACCTTCTACGGCATGTACAACCTGAAGAAGCTCGGCAGGTACAAGGTGACGATCTGCACCAACCTGCCGTGCGCGCTCTCGGGCGCCGAGGAGGCCGCCGAGCACCTGAAGCGCCGCTGCGGCGTGGCGGACTTCAACGAGACCTCGGCCGACGGCCGCTTCACGGTGAAGGAAGGCGAATGCATGGGCGCCTGCGGCGACGCGCCCGTGATGATCGTGAACAACCACCGCATGGTGAGCTTCATGACGCCCGAGAAGATCGACAAGCTGATCGACGAGGAATTGCAGTGATGGCCGGCGGACCCCGGAGCTCCTTCGACTACGGCCCCGACGCCGTGATCATGAAAGGCCTCGACGGCGCCAATTGGGGCCTCCAGGCGTACCAGGATCGCGGCGGCTACCGCGCGATCCGCAAGATCGTCGAGTCGAAGATGACCCCCGACGCGGTGATCGCCGAGGTGAAGAAGTCGGCGCTGCGCGGCCGCGGCGGCGCGGGCTTCCCCACGGGCCTCAAGTGGTCGTTCATGCCGAAGAACTACCCGGGCCAGAAGTACATCGTCTGCAATTCCGACGAAGGCGAGCCGGGCACGTTCAAGGACCGCGACATCCTGCGCTACAACCCGCACGCCCTCATCGAGGGGATGATCATCGCGGGCTACGCCATCGGCGCCACGGTCGGCTATAACTACATCCACGGCGAAATCTTCGCCGAATACATGCGGTTCGAGGAGGCGCTGCAGGAAGCGCGCGACGCGGGATTCCTCGGCAGGAACGTGCTGGGCGGCGGCTTCGATTTCGAGCTGCACGCGCACCACGGCTACGGCGCGTACATCTGCGGCGAGGAGACGGCACTCCTCGAGTCGCTCGAGGGCAAGAAGGGCCAACCGCGCTTCAAGCCGCCGTTCCCCGCGAGCTACGGCGTGTACGGCAAGCCCACCACGATCAACAACACCGAGACCTTCGCCGCGGTGCCGTGGATCATCACCGAAGGCGCGGACTGGTTCCTGGGCCTCGGCAAGCCGAACAACGGCGGCACGAAGATCTTCTCCGTGTCGGGCAACGTGAACAACCCCGGCAACTACGAGATCAGGCTCGGCACGCCGTTCGCGAAGCTGCTCGAGATGGCGGGCGGCATGCGCGGCGGCAAGAAGCTGAAGGGCGTGATCCCGGGCGGCTCGTCGATGCCGGTGCTGCCGGCCGACGTGATGATGTCCCTCGGCATGGACTACGACTCGATCGCCAAGGCGGGATCGTTCCTGGGCTCGGGCGCGGTCATCGTCATGGACGAGGACACCTGCATGGTGCGCGCGGCCGAGCGGCTCGCGTACTTCTACTTCGAGGAATCGTGCGGCCAGTGCACGCCCTGCCGCGAAGGCACCGGCTGGCTCTACCGCATCCTGCATCGCATCGAGCACGGCGAAGGGCGCCAGGAGGACCTCGACCTCCTGCTGAACCTCGCCGACCAGATCCAGGGCCGCACCATCTGCGCGCTGGGCGACGCCGCGGCGATGCCGACGCGCGCCTTCGTGAAGGTGTTCCGCGACGAGTTCCAGCACCACATCGACCACAAGTGCTGCGCCGTCCGGGGGGGTGGCTACTCCACGCCCGCGCGGCAAGCCCACAACGCCGCGGCGCACCAGCTCGCCGCCGACTGACCATGGCCGAAACCAAGCCCGCCGAAGCCAAGGCGATCACGCTCGAGATCGACGGCAAGCCCGTCTCCGTCGCGCAAGGCGCCACGGTGATGGACGCCGCGACCAAGCTCGGTCTCTTCGTCCCGCACTTCTGCTACCACAAGAAGCTCTCCATCGCGGCCAACTGCCGCATGTGCCTCGTGCAGGTGGAGAAGGCGCCGAAGCCGCTGCCCGCGTGCGCCACACCCGCCACGGAAGGCATGAAGGTCTTCATCCACTCGGAAGCCGCCATCAACGCGCAGAAGGGCGTGATGGAGTTCCTGCTCATCAACCACCCGCTCGACTGCCCGATCTGCGACCAGGGCGGCGAGTGCCAGCTGCAGGACCTCGCCGTGGGCTACGGCGGCTCCAACTCGCGCTACCAGGAAGACAAGCGCGTGGTCGTCAACAAGAACCTCGGCCCGCTCATCGCGACCGACATGACCCGCTGCATCCACTGCACGCGCTGCGTGCGGTTCGGCCAGGAAGTGGCCGGCATCATGGAGCTCGGCATGGCCGGGCGCGGCGAGCACTCGGAGATCCTTTCCTTCGTGGGGCGCACGGTCGACTCCGAGATCTCGGGCAACGTGATCGACCTCTGCCCGGTGGGCGCGCTCACGTCGAAGCCCTTCCGCTACCGCGCGCGCAACTGGGAGCTTTCCCGCCGCAAGTCCGTGAGCGCGCACGATTCGCTCGGCTCGAACCTCATGGTGCAGGTGAAGCAGGATCGCGTGATGCGCGTGCTGCCCATCGAGAACGAGGCGATCAACGAGTGCTGGATCTCGGACCGCGACCGCTTCGGCTACGAGGGCCTCAACACCGAGGACCGCCTGGTGCGGCCGATGGTGAAGCGCGCGGGCCTTTGGGCCGAGGTCGACTGGCCCGAGGCGCTCGAGGCCGCGGCGCAGGGCCTGAAGGACCTCGTCGCCCGCCATGGCGCGGACGCGCTCGGCATGCTGCTGGCGCCCAACCTCACCACCGAGGAATACCACCTCGCCGCCGCGCTCGGCCGCGCGCTCGGCACCGAGAACATCGACCACCGCGTGCGGCAGTGCGATTTCCGCGGCAAGCCTTCGGGCGCGCCGTGGCTCGGCATGGACGTGGCCGACCTCTCCGGCCGCGAGTCCGTGCTGCTGGTGGGCTCGACGCTGCGCAAGGAGCAGCCGCTGCTCGCGGCGCGCCTGCGCAACGCCGCCAAGCGCGGCACCGCGGTGAGCGTGCTGCACGTGGCCGACGACGACCTGCTCATGCCGGTCGCCGCGCGCGCCATCGCCGCGCCGTCCGCGCTCGTCGGCACGTTCGCGGGCATCGCCGCCGCGGTGGCGCAGGCCACCGGCAAGTCGGTGCGCGGCGAGCTCAAGCGCGCCATCACCGACGCGGAGAAGGCGATCGCCGCGACGCTCGTCGGCAAGGCGCGCGCCGCGATCCTGCTCGGCACGTACGCGCAGCAGCACCCCGATTACGCCGTCCTCCTCGCCATGGCGCAGGAGATCGGCCGCATCACCGGCGCCGCGGTGGGCGTGATGCCCGATGGCGCGAACGCCGTCGGCGCGCATCTCGCCGGGGCGGTGCCGCGCGGCACTGGCCTCGATGCCCGGCGGATGGTGCGCTCGCCGCGACGCGGCTACGTCGTCATGGGCGTCGAAGCGGAGCTCGACATGGGCCCCGAGGCGCTGGCGGCGATCGAGGGCGCGGAGTTCACGGTCGCGCTCTCGGCATACCGCAACGCGACCACCGACGCGGCCCACGTGCTGCTGCCGATCGGGACGTTCACGGAGACCGGGGGCACCTTCGTCAACATGGAAGGCCGCGCGCAGTCGTTCAACCAGGTCGTGAAGAGCTTCGGCGATTCGCGCCCGGGCTGGAAGGTGCTGCGGATGCTGGGCGCGCTGCTCGAAGTGCCCGGCTTCCACGCCGAGCGCATCGAGGATGTCCGCGCGGCGATCGCGCCCGACCTCGCGGGGTGGGCGCGCGCGGGCCTCGGCGGCACGCTCGCGGACTTCGCGTGGGAAGTGCGCGAGGCCGCGGGAGGCCTCGAGCGCATCGCCGAGTTCTCGATCTACGGTGGCGACCCGGTGGTGCGTCGTTCCGGCCCGCTGCAGAAGACGCAGGATGCGCGCATCGCACGCTGCGTGCGCCTCAATCCCGCGGAGGCCGCGAAGCGCGGGCTCGCGCAGGGCGATCGCGTCGCCGCGCGCGGCGATGGCGGCGAAGCGCGCCTCAACGTCTGGATCGACCCGGCGGTGCCCGAGGGCTGCGTGCGCATCGCGCGCGGCATCCCCGAGACCTCGGCGCTGGGCGAGGGCGCGGTGACCCTGGAGCGCATCGCGGAGGCGGCGGTCGCATGAACGGCTGGATCGACGCGATTCGCAGCTACGGCCAGCAGAAGGCCAACTGGGCCTTCGGGTCCGAGTGGGGCCCGCACGCCTACACCGTCGGCAGCACGCTCCTCATGATCGCGATGGTGCTGGTGCCGGTGCTCCTCACGGTGCTCTATTACCAGCTCGTGGAGCGCTGGGTGATCGGCTGGATCCAGGTGCGCAAGGGCCCGAACCGCGTGGGCTACAAGGGCATCCTCCAGCCCATCGCCGACGCGATCAAGCTGCTCATGAAGGAGCAGGTGATCCCGTCGGGCGCCTCGAAGGGCCTGTTCCTGCTCGCCCCGGTGATCGCCGTGGCGCCCGCGCTCGCCGCCTGGTCGATCATCCCGTTCACGCCGAACTGGGTCATCGCCAACGTGGACGCGGCCATCCTGGTGATGCTCGCGATGACCTCGATGGGCATCTACGGGATCATCATCGCCGGGTGGGCGTCGAACTCGAAGTACGCCTTCCTGGGCGCGATGCGCGCCGCGGCGCAGATGGTGGCTTACGAAATCGCCATGGGCTTCGCGCTCGTGGGCGGCCTCATGGCCGGCCAGTCGATGCGCCTCACCGAGATCGTCGCGCGCCAGGACGGCGCCTACGGCTTCCTCGAGTGGTTCTGGATCCCGCTCTTCCCGCTCTTCCTCATCCACTACATCGCCGGGCTCGCGGAGACCAACCGCCACCCGTTCGACGTGGCCGAGGGCGAGAGCGAGATCGTGGCCGGCTTCCACGTCGAATACTCGGGAATGATGTTCGCGGTGTTCTTCCTCGCCGAATACGCGAACATGATCCTCATCTCGACGGTCTCGGCGCTGATCTTCATGGGTGGGTGGCTCTCGCCCTTCAACTTCGCGTTCCTGCGCGACGGGGCGCTCTGGTGGCTGGCGGCCCCCGGCGTCTGGTGGCTGTTCGCGAAGATCGCCTTCCTCATGTTCGTCTTCCTGTGGGTGCGCGCCTCGTTCCCCCGGTACCGCTACGACCAGATCATGCGGCTGGGCTGGAAGGTGTTCATCCCGATCACGCTGGTCTGGATCGGCGTCGTGGGCATCCTCATGATGGAGCCCGTGGCGAGCTGGCCCGTGATCAACATCTGGTTCGGAAAGTAGCCATGCTCTCGCGCGTCAAGGAGATCGCCTCCAGCCTCATGCTCTCGGAGCTCGTGAAGGGCCTGCAGCTCACGGGGCGCCACCTCTTCAAGAGCAAGATCACCGTGATGTACCCGGAGGAGCAGACGCCCCGGAGCGCGCGCTTCCGCGGGCTGCACGCGCTGCGCCGCTATCCCAACGGCGAGGAGCGCTGCATCGCCTGCAAGCTCTGCGAGGCGGTGTGCCCGGCGATGGCGATCACCATCGAGAGCGAGCAGCGCGAGGACGGCACGCGGCGCACGACCCGCTACGACATCGACCTCGTGAAGTGCATCTACTGCGGCTTCTGCGAGGAGAGCTGCCCGGTCGACTCGATCGTGGAGACGAACATCCACGAGTGGCACTTCGAGTCCCGCGGCGAGACCGTGTACACCAAGCCGATGCTGCTCGCGATCGGCGACCGCCACGAGGCCGAGATCGCGCGCGACCGCGAGGCCGACGCGCGCTTCCGCTGACCATGACCTTCAACCTCTTCCTCTTCTACGCCTTCGGCGCCGTGCTGCTCGCTTCCGCGCTCGGCGTGGTGCTCGTGCGCAACCCGGTGCACGCGGCGCTCCTGCTCGTCCTGTCGTTCGTGTCCGCGGCGGGGATCTGGCTGCTCCTCTACGCCGAGTTCCTCGCCATCACGCTGGTGCTGGTGTACGTGGGCGCGGTGATGGTGCTCTTCCTCTTCGTCGTGATGATGCTGGACATCGACATCGAGAAGCTGCGCGAGGGATTCTGGGGGAACCTGCCCGTGGCGCTCCTGGTGGGCGTCCTGATGGCGGCCGAGATGGGCCTGCTGCTGTGGCGCACGCTCGCCGGCGAGGCCGGCGGTGGCGCGCCGCCGCCGCCCGGGTTCTCGAACACCAAGGCGCTGGGCCGCGTGGTGTACACGGACTACGTGTTCGCCTTCGAGATCGCCGCCGTGATCCTGCTGGTGGCCATCGTCGCCGCCATCGCCATCACGCTGCGCAGCCGCAAGGAGACCAAGTACCAGGACCCGCGCGTGCAGCTCGCGGTGCGCGCCTCGGATCGCCTGAAGATCGTGAAGATGCCGTCCTCGGGCCCCTCGACGCAGCCGTCGCCGACGCCGCCCACGCCGAGCGGCGAGGGAGCCAACCCGTGATCCCGGTCTCGCATTCCCTCGTGCTGGGCGCGCTGCTCTTCTCGATCGGCGTGCTCGGCATCTTCATGAACCGCAAGAACCTCATCGTGCTGCTGATGGCGGTGGAGCTGATGCTGCTCGCGGTGAACATGAACTTCATCGCCTTCGCGAACGCGTGGGGCGACCTCTCCGGGCAGGTGTTCGTGTTCTTCATCCTCACGGTGGCCGCGGCCGAGTCGGCGATCGGGCTGGCGATCCTGGTCGCGCTCTTCCGGAACCTGCGGTCGATCAACGTGGACGATCTCGGTTCCCTCAAGGGATAGCGCCCGGGCCGCCGCCGACAACAAAAAATGGACCTGTTCACCCTCTCCTGCATCGCCGCCTTCAGCCCCCTCGTGGGGGCCATCCTCGCGGGCTTCCTCGGCTGGAAGCTGGGGCGCGTGTTCGCGCACAGCGTGACCATCCTCTCGGTCGCGATCTCGTTCGCGGCCTCCGTGGCCGCCCTCGTGCAGGTGGTGCACGGCGCGACCCTGGACCAGGAGGTCTACACCTGGCTCGCCGGCGAGAACTTCCGCCTGCAGGTGGGCTTCCTCGTCGACAAGCTCACCGTCACGATGATGTGCGTGGTGACCTTCGTGTCGCTGATGGTGCACGTCTACACCATCGGCTACATGGCCGACGACCCGGGCTACCAGCGCTTCTTCTGCTACATCTCGCTCTTCACCTTCTCGATGATGATGCTGGTGATGGCGAACAACTTCCTGCAGCTGTTCTTCGGCTGGGAAGCGGTGGGCCTGGTCTCCTACCTCCTCATCGGGTTCTGGTTCACGCGGCCCACGGCGATCTACGCCAACCTCAAGGCCTTCCTCGTGAACCGCGTGGGCGACTTCGGGTTCCTGCTCGGCATCGCGATCGTCTTCGGCGTCTTCGGCACCCTCGACTACGCGCCCGTCTTCAAGGGGGCCACCGCCATCGCGGACAAGGCGGTCGCCATCGTGCCCTGGGGCGACTGGTCGCTCGTCACCATGATCTGCATCTGCCTCTTCATCGGCGCCATGGGCAAGAGCGCGCAGTTCCCGCTGCACGTGTGGCTGCCCGATTCGATGGAAGGTCCCACGCCGATCTCGGCGCTGATCCACGCGGCCACGATGGTCACCGCGGGCATCTTCATGGTGGCGCGGATGTCCCCGCTCTTCGAGCTCTCGCAGACGGCGCTGTCCTTCGTGCTGATCATCGGCGCCATCACGATGTTCTTCATGGCGCTCGTGGCGCTGGTGCAGTACGACATCAAGCGCGTGGTCGCCTATTCGACGCTCTCGCAGCTGGGCTACATGACCGTGGCGCTCGGCTCGGGCGCCTACTCGATCGGCATCTTCCACCTGATGACGCACGCCTTCTTCAAGGCCGTGCTCTTCCTCGGCGCGGGCTCCGTCATCATCGCGATGCACCACGAGCAGGACATGCGCCGGATGGGCGGCCTGCGCAAGTACATGCCGATCACCTACGCCACCGTCCTCATCGGCGCGCTCGCCAACGCGGGCATCCCGCCCTTCGCGGGCTTCTTCTCGAAGGACTCGATCATCGAGGCGGCGCACTTCTCCACCACGCCCGGCCACACCATCGCCTGGGTGCTCGCCGTGGCGGGCGTGTTCGCTTCCGCCTCGTCTTCTTCGCCTTCCACGGCAGGGAGCGCTTCAACGAGCCGATCCCCGGCCACGAGCCCGCGGCCCACGACGCGCATGCGGCGGAGGAAGAGCCGCACCACGAGGAGATGCACGGCCCGCCGCACGAGAGCCCTTGGGTGGTGACGCTGCCGCTCATCCTCCTCGCGATCCCGTCCTTCGCGATCGGCTTCCTCACCATCGCGCCGATGGTCTACGGCGACTGGTTCGGCACCTCGGTGATGAAGAACGAGACGCTCCTGCGCATGGCCGAGGAGTTCCACGGGCCGTGGGCGATGGTGGCGCACGCGTTCACGACCCCCGTGCTCTGGATCGCGCTCGCCGGTGTCGCGACGGCGTGGTTCCTCTACATCAAGCGGCCGGACCTCCCGGCCGTCATCAAGAAGAAGTCGGGCGTGCTCGCCGTGATCCTCGAGAAGAAGTACGGCTTCGACGACTTCAACGACTGGTTCTTCGCGGGCGGCGCGCGCAAGCTGGGCTCCGGCCTCTGGGCCTGGGGCGACCGCACGATCATCGACGGCATCATGGTGAACGGCACGGCGAAGCTCATCGGCTGGTTCGCGGGCGTCTCGCGGCGCCTGCAGACCGGCTACATCTACCACTACGCGTTCACGATGATCCTCGGCGTGTTCGCGATCCTCACCTGGTTCTGGCTCACGCTGCAGCGCCTGTAGTCAACGACAACAACGACGATGCCGCTCCTTTCCATCGCCATCTGGCTGCCGATCGCCTTCGGGATCGCGGTCCTCGCCATCGGCCGCGACGGCAACCCGCTGCCCGCGCGCTGGCTGGCCCTCCTGGGCTCGGTCCTGGGCTTCCTCGTGACGATCCCGCTCTGGACGGGCTTCGACCCGGCGGCCGGGCTGCAATTCACCGAGATGAAGCCGTGGATCGCGCGCTTCAGCGTGCACTACCACCTGGCGGTGGACGGCATCTCGATGCCGCTCATCCTGCTGAACAGCCTGATGACCGTGCTGGTGGTGATCGCGCACTGGGAGGTGGTGACCGAGAAGGTGTCGCAGTACCTCGCCGCCTTCCTCATCATGTCGGGGTTCATCAACGGCGCCTTCGCCGCGATGGACGCGATCCTCTTCTACGTCTTCTTCGAGGCGATGCTGATCCCGATGTTCCTCATCATCGGGATCTGGGGCGGGCCCAACCGCGTCTACGCCGCGGTCAAGTTCTTCCTCTACACGCTGCTGGGGTCGCTGCTCATGCTGGCGGCGTTCATCTACCTCTACAACGTGACCAACGGCAGC
>JADMIO010647528.1_pt1 | contig 20244 bp, 17 predicted proteins | sample 8958161 | NCBI WGS metagenome assembly JADMIO01 (sample SAMN16585339, study PRJNA669376) | soil metagenome | isolation source: Crop rotation soil | place: USA: Cullars Rotation, Alabama | collected 2011 | reverse complement strand
GACATCGGTCGCGACCCGTCCGACCGCCGGCCCAATAATGTCGAGCGAAATGCCTTTTCCTTCGCACGCTTCGCGGATGGGCGCGACGTGCTCGAGATTCTTGGCAAAGGCCAGGGCGCGCTGCGGCCGTTCGGGAAGCGTTGGTCCGATGCCAAACCGGCCCGTATCGACCGAATTGAGCAGCACACCCACGCGCTCACGCGCGATACCGCCCTCGCTGATCAGCCGGTCGCGCAGCGCATTGTCCACCGCCAGATGCCGGCGCACGGTCGGCAGATTTTGCGGCGCGTCAAGCCAATGGACGAAATCTTGGTAGAGACAGATCGCCGGTACGTTCGGGAAGTGAGCGACGGCTGCGGCTAGGGTTGGGTGATGCGCCGCGTGAATGATGTCGATCGGCTCTGTGATGGTCGAAAGATCGTTGGTCACGCCAACATAGGCGGCGCGAAGTTGATCGGAAATCGCGCCGAAGGAGCGGGTGTAGACGATGGGCTTGTGACCGGCCCTCAGGAGGCCGACGGCCGTGTCGCGAAGAACGATCTCCGATCCTGTGCGCCCGTTCAGAAACATCGTCGTCAGCAGCACCGACAAGCTCCGGCGCGCGACGTCTCCAGTTACGCCGGAAGAGTCGGAGGGGCACATGACGCGAGCTTCAACACCGCGAATCGGTTCGCTCTCTCCTTAGAGCACGCGCGCAAAAGAGCGGCAAACGCGTACGATGCGGGGACGACAACCGATTGTCCTCCGCATACGGACGATGCTGTGGTGCGTACCAAAATGGCACGCACGTCTTGAGGGCCCAATTATTTCGATCGCTGATGAGAGCGGCCTTGATTGACGTGTTCGGGCTTGCCGGCGCGCTTCGTCTTGGCGAATTCGCGCAGCTGCGATTCGCTCATCGATTTCACCATCTGCCGCGATGCGCCTTTGAGGTCCTTCTTCGGAATATCTCCCCGCTTGGCGGCGAGCGCCGCACCGGCGGCCTTTTGTTGCGCTTTCGACTTTGCGGGCATGACGTCTCTCCTCATGGCTACGCGAGATTGATGCGGGCGTCGCCCGCGCGTCTCCCAACTGCAACGCTTGATCGGCAAACGAGTTTCTTCACCTAGTTCCAGGCTGCCTGCCGCGCCTTCGACCACGCTACTCTTTGGCAATGAAGCGCACGTTCCTCGGCATTCTCGCCCTTTCACTCAGCGTCGCGGCGACCTCCGTCTTGGCGTTCGGCACTATCCGCAGTCTTGGCCAGGACGCCGAGCATGAACGCATCACGCGCCATGCCCTGGCCTGCGAGAAGAAAACACCGAAAGATGCCTGCTTCGAGCCCGACACGCTCGACATACTCGCGGGCAAAAAGGGATCGTTCGGCGCCGTCGGCATCCCCGACTCGGGCACTTTGATCGTCGAGCCCAAGGCGCATTGCGATCGCGGCGACTATCTGGCCATCGCGGGTTATCCGCAGAGCCTCGCCGATGCCAACGCCGCGCTCAGTGCCTGCCGCGCTTGGATGGCAGAGAAGATGGCCGAGGCCGTGAAAGACGCCGACGCGCTCGTCGACGCCAAAGGCGAAATCGAGTCGGATGAGATCCCAGGCATGATCCCCTGCGTCTTCGCCGGCACGAAGAAAGGCCGCGCCAAATGCAACGTTCTCGAGGACCTCGGCATCGTCCTCCACGCGGCGCAGGACTTTTATTCGCACACGAATTGGACCGATAAGCTCGATGCATCACGCCCGGTCGGACCGGAGAATCCGCCGGGCCTGGGCAAAACCGGTCCCGCGCCTTGGATCGATCTGCGAAAGCCGAGCTCGCCCGTTCCCGCCGGGCTCATCTCAGGTTGCTTCGAAATGGTGCCGGAAGGCAGCCACTGCAATTACGGCACGGACGGCAAACTCCATCGCGCCAAACACATGTGGCTCAACAAGGACGAAGGAGCGATCGACCCGAAGGTCGGCACGGGCAAAACCGATCGCGGCAAGGTCAGTGACAATTTCGCCCGTGCCGTGAATGCCGCCATTCTCGACTCGCGCGACAAATGGGCGACGCTCCGCGAACGACTCATCGCAACGTATGGCCAGAAACGTGGAACGAAAATGATCTGCGCGATGACCCGCGACGATCCGGAAGACGATTGCTGAACCCAAAAATCGTTCCGTCTCCTAGGGCAACGAAACCTGGAACCGCCGGGCGAAAAATGCGTTCGCCCAATGACGGGGATTCGTACGCCATTCGCCTAAGGAGGTTGTGATGAAATTTTCCAACGTGAGCTTTGCCGTACCGCTTTTTGCGGCGGCGATGTTTACCGCGGCACCCGCCGTATTCGCAGCGGATCCAGCGCCCGCGCAAACCCAAACGGATAAGTCGACAGCGCCGAAACCCGCGGCCAAGACCGAGAAGAAAGCACAACCCGCGACCGATGCTCAGAAGACGGACCCAGGCGCGAAGGATGAGACCGCAACCGATGCGACCAAACCCTTGGTGAGCGTGAATGTCGCCGCTGTGCGCGATTCCCTCGCGACGCAGCTCGCGGTCAGCGCGCCGCTCATTCCTGACATCATCATGGCGGAGCCCGCCGTTGCCGCTGAGGCGTGCAGCATGGCCGCCAACGATCTCGAAACGGACCTGAAGTCCGACGGTCTCGCGAAGTGTACCGCGATCACGACCTCGCAGTCGCTCCGCGTCGCAGTACAGAAGAAGCTGGCCGAAAGTTCGACCACCGGCTAACGCGTCACAGGTCAGGGAAGCACTTGGCGGCGACTGAAAGGTTGCCGCTTTTCTTTGCGCACCAACCGCGCGGCGGAATGAAAACGCCAGCGGGCTTTCGCTCCGCTGGCGCAAGATTTCTCTGAAGACGTGACGATCAGCGTCCGGCCGAAATCTCGACCGTGATCTCTTCGCCGTCCGCGTCCTTTTGCGTCCACTTGTCGCCGACATTCTTGCCATCGACAAACTCAGAGCACTCTTCTTTCGGTGCAGGCTGACCCTCGACCGCGTTCGGCGTCGAGCAGTATTTGCCGTCCTTGATCACCCATTTTCCGCCGCCCATGATGTCGGTGCCGTCGGCATTCTTACCCTTGGCGGTGTAGCTGCCATCGGCCTCAAATAAGAGCGTCGTCACTGCCCCAGTCTTGGCATTCGTGACCGTAACGGTATTGCCGTAGGTGCTGTCCATCGTGCCGGCCAAAGCGGGCGCAGCCACGAGTACGGCCGCGGCCGCGAGAAGCATCATCCTCATTCCAGACATCTCCCTTGCTTTGCCCCCGTTTTGAAAGTCTATGAGGCGAGGCGCAGATTTAACCATAATTCAAGACACGGGGAAGTCTCATCCGGACTGCACCAATCGGCCCGCTTCGGCTCTCGTGCGGATGCTTACGTGGCGGACTCAAGCGGCAAACGCGCGGATCCGCCTCGGCTTTTTCCGATGAACGTGGAGAGGATGCCCAATGTCCGCGACGAACGCAGCAGCGCCGGCAAGGAAGAAACATGCCGTTCGCGACATCATCGCGGCGCTCGTTCGCCCCAAGGTTGCGATCATGCTCGCCCTGGGCTTCGCCTCCGGACTCCCGTTTCTGCTGACGGGCAACACGCTCGGCTATTGGTTGCGCGATGAAGGCACGACGCTTACCGCGATCGGATTCATCTCCTGGGTCGGAATCGCCTATTCACTAAAATTTCTTTGGGCGCCGATCATCGACAGAGCGTCCGCTCCCTTGCTTGGACGGTTTGGTCGTCGGCGCAGTTGGCTGGTTCTCTCCCAGCTGTTGGTCGGCGTCGGTCTCATCGGCATGTCCGTCATCGGGCCTGATGGCCCCGGCGGTCTCGCACTCCTCGGCGCCCTCGCCCTTGTCGTCGCCTTCGCCTCTGCGACGCAAGACATCGTCGTCGACGCTTGGCGCATTGAAGCCGCCGATGACGGCGACGAGCTTGGCCTACTGTCAGCGACGTACCAGCTGGGCTACCGCATTGCACTGATTGTCACCGACGCGCTGATACTCATTGCAGCAGAACATCTCGGCTGGCCCATCTCCTACGTACTGATGGCAGCCGCGATGTCGGTCGGCCTCTTCGCAACACTCAAAGCCGCCGAGCCCGCGCGCGCTGAAGCCGTGATGGACAGCAAAGCGCAGACGGCCTCGCTTTGGACATTGCGCGGATTCATCGACGCCGTCATCGGCCCGTTCATCCAGTTCTTCCGCGACCACGGCGTCTTAGCGCTGCTGATGCTGGTGATGATCAGCCTTTATCGGTTGCCCGAATTCATGATGGGCCCCATGTCCAATCCCTTTTATCACGACCTCGGTTTGAGCCGGGACACGGTGGGTATCGTTCGGGTCGCCGCGGGATTGACGGCTTCGCTTGCCGGTATCGCTGCGGGTGGACTATGCGCCATCCGCTTCGGCTATTTGCGCACGCTCGTTATCGGCGCAATCGTACAGTCGCTTGGCGTGCTGACCTTCTCGGCGCTCGCGCTTGCCGGTCCCAACATTTACGTCTTCTCCGCCGTGATGGCGATCGAGAGCTTCGCGGCCAGCGTCGCCGGCGTTGCGCTCGTGACCTACATGTCGAGCCTCACCAGTCTCGGCTATACCGCCACGCAATACGCCTTGATGAGTTCGACCTACGCGATGCTCGGAAAATTCCTGAAAGGCTTCTCCGGAGTGATCGTGGACGGCTTGGCCAAGAGCGTGACCCTGATGGAGGCCTATGCGATCTTCTTCGCGTTGGCGGCCGCCATCGGGCTCCCGGCCTTGGCCCTCTGCATCATTCTCATCGACCGCACGAAGAAGCTTGAGAGGGCGAGAAATGTCGTGCCAGCGCCCAAAGCTGCCAACTCGACGTGAGGCTTTGGGTCCAGGAGCCCTGATCCCCGGGCTGTTTACCCCATACCCGGGCTCGGGGTAGACTCCGGTCCAGACCACGAAAAGACCCAGGTCCAGGGAGTCCGCGACTAGGCCGCTGTTAGCGCCCGACGTCTCTGACGGAAATGAAAGACGGCTCCGCTGGAAACGGTGACCAAAGGCGTATGAAGAGCCGCGCATGACCGTTCAACAAACGGGTAGCCAGCCGAAGATCGACAGAGCGCATCTCGCCTGCTCGGGGCAGCTTGAAGCGCGCCTTGCCACGACCAAAGCCGAGATCGAGGCGGTGCAGCGCCTCCGCTATGAAGTATTTTATCGCGAGATGAGCGCCGATCCGTCGCCCGAGATGGCCGCGACCGGCCGCGACTTCGACCGCTACGACGATTTCGCCGACCTTCTTTTTGTCCTCGATCACAGCATGCGCGATGCCGACGGCAAGGCGCCGGTCATCGGGACCTACCGATTGCTCCGCCGCGAGGTCGCGCTAAAGCACGGCGGCTTCTACACCTCGAGCGAATACGACATTTCAAATATGCTCGCGAATGCGCGGCCCGATGCGCGCTATCTCGAGCTCGGCCGCTCCTGCGTGCTCAAATCTCATCGGACCAGCGCGCCGTTTCAGCTGCTGTGGCGCGGCCTAATGGTTTATCTTTTGCGCCACGACATAGAGCTGATGTTCGGTTGCGCCTCACTGCCGGGCACCGATCCCAAAGCGCTCGCCCTGCAGCTCGCCTATCTTCATCACTTCCATCCCATCCCGGCAGCCGAGCGCGTGCGCGCGCGTCCCGAGCTTTACGTCAGCATGGATTTGATGCCGAAGGATCAAGTCAATGAATCAGAAGCGCTGCGCACGCTACCGCCGCTGGTCAAAGGCTACATCCGAGCTGGCGCGTCGATCGGAGATGGCGCTGTGATCGACCACCAATTCGGCACGACCGACGTCTTCATCTACTTCCCGGTCTCGCGCGTCGATCCGCGCTACATGGCGAGATTCAAGAAGGGCATCGTTCAGGGCAGCTGAAGCCCCGGCCCCCGCAGGAAGGACATCAATCGATGAGCGTCGTACTAAGACCGGCCCGGCCGGAAGATGCCGCGCCATGCGGCAAAATCTGCTTTGAAGCCTTCAACACGATTTCGAAAGCGCACAATTTTCCGCCCGACTTCCCATCGCCGGAAGCGGCAACGGGCCTCATGAACTACCTCATTGGCCACCCGAAGGTCGGCTCGGCGGTGGCAGAAGAGGGCGGCCGCGTGGTCGGCAGCAACTTCATCGATCTGCGCTGCCCGGTTGCGGGCGTCGGCCCCATTACGGTCGACCCCAAAGTGCAGAACAGCACGATCGGCCGCAGCTTGATGGAGCGCGTCCACGCTATCGCGAAAGACAAGGGCGTCGATCGCGTGCGCCTGGTGCAGGCGGCTTTCCACAATCGCTCACTCTCGCTTTACACCAAGCTCGGCTACGACGTGCGCGAGCCGCTCTCTTGCGTCTACGGCACGCCGCCTGGTCCCTCCGCTGCTCCTGGACGATCCGTTCGTCAGGCCGTCGAGGCCGATCTCGCGGCCTGCAATCAGCTTTGCACGCGAATTCACGGCCATGACCGGGGCGGCGACCTGGCCGAAGCCATCGGCCAGAAGACCGCGGCGGTCGTCGAGCGCGGCGGCCGTCTCACCGGCTACGCCACGGTCGTGGGCTTCTTCGGTCACGCCGTCGGCGAAGAAAACATGGATGTCGCCGCGCTCATCGCCAACGCCAAAGCGATCGCCGGCTCGGGCTTCTTGCTGCCGACGCGCAATGGCGAGCTCTTTCGCTGGTGTCTCTCGAACGGTTTCCGGGTCGTCCAACCCATGAGCCTCATGAGCCGCGGCCCCTACCAAGACCCCAAAGGCGCCTTCCTCGCCTCCATCCTCTTCTGAAAACATTCGGCCGCTCGCCGATCCCCAAGTATCCTTTGACCCCTCGCCGTTCGTCTAAGGGTCAATCAAACGAGGGGAGACCCATATGAGCGACCCGAATGCCTTTTCCGTTCAAGGAGATGTGAGGCGCCCCTGGCGCCGTTACCTCGACTCGCTGAACGCTATCCGGCCCGAGCTGCACCGTTATTGCTGCCGCCTCACCGGCAATGTCTGGGACGGCGAAGACCTGCTGCAGGACGCGCTTGTCCGCGTCTTCAGCCTCCTCGGCAAGATCGACGCCGACCTCGAAAACCCGCGGGCTTATCTCATCCGCACAGCGACCAATCTCTGGATCGACCGCGTCCGCCGCAATGCGCGCGAACAAGCCGCGCTTCAACTCGAAGCCGCCGCTCCCGAGCCAGCGACGACACCGAGCGACACTGACGCGCGTCCAGCCGCCCGCGCGCTCTTCCAAAAACTTCACCCGCAGGAACGCGCCGCTATCCTAATGAAGGAAGTTCTCGATCTTTCGCTCGATGAAACGGCTGCCGTCTTGAAGACAAGCACCGGTGCAGTGAAATCCGCGCTTCATCGCGCGCGCGATCGTTTGGCTGAAAAGAGGCCGGCCGCCGGCTTTGACGTACCGCCCAAAGAAATGGTCGAGCGCTTCATGGTCGCGCTTCGCGACAAAGACGCGAACGGCCTGCGCGCGATGTGCGCTGCCGACATCAACATTGAACTCGTCGGCGGAGCCGAGATCGACTCCTTCGAGAAAGGCAGCAGCTTCTTCGAGCACGCCCACATGGTCTTCCCGCAGCTCGGCTTCGGCGAGAACCCGCATTGGGAGCTCAAGGAGTATCAAGGCGAGACGATCGTCATCGGCTGGCGCACGCTCGACGGTCTCGAGGGGCTCAACGAGATCCATCGCCTCGAAGTCTCGGACGGCAAAATCACCCGCGTCCGCTGCTACTGCTTCGCACCCGACACATTGCGGGCGGTCGCCGCAGACCTCGGCATCCCCGCCCTCAACCGAGCCTATCGTTCACCGTCGTTTGACTAGACTCTCGAAACCGCTCGCCGTGCTTGACTTTTCTAGCCGCTAAGCTAGTCTGACCAACATAGTCAGACCGAGGTTGAATGGCCAAGACGAAGCGAGCACGGCGCAAGGCGCGGGTCAGCGGGCCGCAAAAAGCCGCACCTACACGGTGGTCGGTCGAGCGTGCGAAGGCGCGCCTCAGTGAATTGATGAAGCGCGCACGCGAGGACGGCCCCCAGCGCATTACTCTCTATGGGCAGGATGCGGTCGTCGTCGTGGACGCAAGCGCCTTTGACGCCTTGGTCGCAGCAAATTCGGCAGTGACCATGCGAGACCTAATTTACCAGTCGCCATTGCAAGATCTGACTATCGATCGCGAGAGCTTCCTCGATCCCGTGCGGCCGGTTGATCTGTGAAGGGTTGGCTCGTCGACACAAATGTTGTGTCGGAGCTGAGGCGCCCCGCGCCGGACCAAAAAGTGCTGGCATGGAGCGATGCTCAATCACGCGCCAGCCTCTATCTGAGCGTTGTCACCATCATGGAGGTTCGCTTCGGTGCTGAAATAGCCGGCCCGGCCAAGAAGACCCAGTTAGAGGCGTGGATCGATCAAACGCTGCGACCTTGGTATGGCAACCGCATTCTCGCCACGGATGAAGACGTTTGGCTCACCTGGCGCCGAATGCAGGACCGCGGCCGCAAACGGGGGCACGTGTTCGGCCAGCCCGATCTTTTCATCGCGGCGCAAGCAGAAGTCTTTGGCCTGTGCGTTGTTTCCCGGGATACCGGCCACTACATCGCAGCAGGCGTACCTGTCCTTGATCCCTGGCGGATGGAGTTCATCGGCCCTGGCGCGGCACCAAAGACCGTGATGCAGGGCTCACTCGCGGAAATCCAGTCACTCTTGACGTGACTTTGAGCCCCGAGATTTTGCTACTCTGCCCACCATCAAGGAGGTTTGGTGTCAGATCAGAGGCCGCAGCGGAAACTAGCGACGATCGTTGCGCTGGACGTCGCGGGCTACTCCGCCCGCAGCGAGGCGGACGAAGCCAAAGCCGCGCGCGAGGTGGCCTCGGTCCGGCTAGTGATCGAGTCGATCGTCGCCGTGCACGGCGGACGCATCTTCAATACCGCCGGCGACGGCTTCATGCTGGAATTCTCCTCGAGCTTGGACGCGGTCGAAGCCGCCGTGGAGCTCGCCGAGCGCTGCGAGCCAAAGGTCCGCGTCGGCGTCCATCTCGGCGATGTGATGGTCCAGCCGAACGGCGACCTCCTAGGTCACGGCGTGAACATCGCAGCGCGATTGATGGCGCAGTCGTTGCCGGGAACGTTCCTCGCCTCCGCCGATGTGCGCCGCGCGGTTCGCGGTCCGCTCGGCGAAAGCCTCATATCGCGTGGCATGCTTCGCCTCGACAAAATGTCCGAAACGATCGAAGTCTTCGCGATCGGCGCCGGCGCGAACCTCGTCAGCGCCAATCCTGCGCGGGCCGAAGCTCTGCTCGCCGTTCTCCCCTTCGACAATCTGTCGAACGATCCCGATCTCCAATTCTTCTCCGACGGCGTCGCCGAAGAGATCCTCCAAGTGCTGATGAATCGCAGCGCCTTGAAGGTGATCGGCCGGACGTCCGCGTTTCAGTATCGCGGCGAACGCAAAGCCATCGCGGCCCGCGAACTCAAAGCCACGCATGTTCTTGACGGCTCCGTTCGCAAGTCCGGCGTCCGGATGCGCGTCAACGCCCAGCTGACGGAAGCCGCAACCGGCGCGGCCCTGTGGGGCGAGCGCTTCGACCGCGAGATCGCCGATGCGTTCGAGCTTCAAGACGACATCGCCTCGAAAGTGGCCGGCGCCTTGCAGCAGACTTTGCAACGCAGCCTCCATCCCGCCCATCGCATTAACCCGGCCGTCTACGAGCTCTATTTGAAAGCGCGCCCGTTGGCGACCCAATGGGGAGAAGACAAAACACGCGACGCCGTATCGCTGCTTGAGGAAGTCGTCGCACGCGAGCCCAGCATTGCCCCGGCCTGGGCCTTCCTGGCTGCTGCGCGCGCCTTTCTTCTGCCGGACGATCGCGATGGAATCGGCGAGCCGGCTCACACGGCCGCACTCGCTGCAGCCAATCGAGCCCTTGAGCTCGATCCCAGATGCGCAGAAGCTTACCGCGCCTTGGCCATGCTCAAGCCCGCCTTCTCCGAGCACGCGGAAAAAATCCGGCTCGTTGAAACCGCCCGCGCCATTGCCCCCAGCGATCCCATCATCGCTTCCGCCTTTACGATTGCGCTCAACAATGTCGGGCGCGCGCGTGACGCGCTCTCATCGTGGGAATCGGCCGTGCATACGGAGCCGCCCAGTCCCTTCACGATGGGCGTGACGGCAAGTCTGCTTGCCAACGCCGGCCGAGTGGATGACGCGATGACCTTGTTGGACGATGCCTGGGCGCATTGGTCCGATTCGGTGCCGCTATGGAGCTTTCGACTGATCGTCCACATGTTCGCCGCAACGCCGGAACATGCCGAGAGAGTGCTAGCCGAGGAGCTGAGACCGCCCCCAGCCGCTACGCCGGAGCTGGTGAACTCCGTTGGTGAAATTCACCGTATGCTTCGTGCCCCTCTCAAGGATCGAGAACCTCTTCTGCAAGCGATGCTCCATCCGTCGCGCGGCCCGCTCTCGATCATCGACTGTCAGCTGGCTGCCCACGGTGGCTACCCCAACATGGCCTATGAGAAATTGTTTGCAGCGCTCGACGCCGGCGCCCCGATCGTCACCCGTTCGTTTTTCACAGGCAAGACCGCTAGAGCCTATACGGCCGCATCCTTGTTCACGCCCTATACCCGGACGCTTCGCAAAGACATCCGCTTCCCGCAACTCTGCGCGCGCATGGGACTTATGGACTATTGGCTCTCGAGCGGGATCTGGCCCGACTGCGCCGACCAAGTCCCATACGACTTCCGCGCCGAAGCGCGCAAATGGACTAAGCGGTAATTCGGTCCCCGGATTTAAGCGGTGATCCCATAGGCTGCCAGCGCGGCCATGTTCAGAATCTCGGACATCTTCGCCCCAATCGGCACAATCTGTATCGACTTCTCGAGCCCGACGAGCAGCGGCCCCACGACCGAAATACCGCCAAGCTCGGCGAGCAGTTTGGTCGAGATCGACGCAGAGTGGATCGCAGGCATGACCAACACGTTCGCCGGCTGCGTCAGGCGACAGAACGGGTAGAGCGCCATCTTCTCGCGATCGAGCGCCACGTCCGCCGCGATCTCGCCGTCATATTCGAAATCGACATTGCGGCTGTTGAGGATTTCGACCGCCTCGATGAGACGCTCGGACCGCTCGCCACGCGGATAGCCGAACGTCGAATAGGCGAGGAGCGCAACATGCGGCTCATAGCCGAAGCGCCGCGCCACGCCAGCGCCCATCGTCGCGATATCGGCGAGCTCTTGGGACGTAGGCATGTCGTGCACGTTCGTATCGGCCACGAAGACGATCCGCCCGCGCGCCAGAATGATCGAGACGCCGATCGTGCATTGCCCTGGATTCTCATCGAGCACGAGGCGAACCGAGTCGAGCGCGACGGAGTAATTGCGGGTCACGCCCGTCACCATCGCATCCGCATGCCCCGCCCGCACCATCGAGGCGGCAAAGACGTTGCGGTCGAAATTCATCAGCCGCAGGCAGTCGCGATAGATATAGCCCTGCCGCTGCAGGCGGCTGTAGATGAGATCTGTATAAGGCTGTGTCCGGTCCGAACGCCGCGCGAAATGGATCTCGAACTCGTCCTCATCGAGCCCGATATTGGCCATCACATTGGCCATACGATCGGGATCGCCAATGAGAATGGCCTTGCCGAGCCCATTGCTCTGGAACGCCGCCGCCGCACGGATAACCGCCTCTTCCTCGCCCTCCGCGAACACCACACGCTTCGGATTGGCGTGCACATGGTCCGTGATGCGCTGGAAGATCGATGCAACCGGATCAAGCCGCGCCGAAAGAGTCTGCTGATAGTTTTTGACGTTGGCGATCGTGTGCCGTGCCACACCCGAACGCATCGCCGCCTCAGCCACCGCCGATGACACGCGCGAGATCAGCCGCGGATCGAATGGCACCGGGATGATATAGTTTGGCCCATACTGCGGCCGCTCCCCGGCATAGGCCGATGCGACTTCGTCCGGCACATCCTCGCGCGCCAGCTGCGCCAGCGCCTCTGCTGCCGCGATTTTCATCTCGTTGTTGATCGTCCGCGCCCGTACGTCGAGTGCGCCCCGAAAAATGTAGGGGAAGCCCAAAACGTTGTTCACCTGGTTGGGATAGTCGCTCCGCCCCGTCGCCACGATCGCATCGTTGCGCACCGCGTGAACTTCTTCCGGGGTGATCTCCGGATCGGGATTGGCGCAAGCAAAGATGATCGGCTTATCCGCCATCTTCTTGACCATATCCTGAGTCATCGCGCCCTTAACCGAGAGGCCGAGGAAAACATCCGCGCCTTTCAAAGCATCCGTCAGGCTGCGGGCGTTCGTTTCCACCGCATGCGCCGACTTCCACTGATTCATGCCCTCCTTGCGCCCACGATAGATCACGCCCTTCGTGTCGCAGAGAATGGCGTTCTCGTGGGGCATCCCCATCGCTTTGACGAGCTCGAGACAGGCAATACCCGCCGCCCCCGCGCCGTTCACGACGAGCTTAGCCGTCTTGATCGAGCGTCCAGTCAGATCGAGCGCATTGATAAATGCGGCTGCGGTAATAATTGCCGTGCCGTGCTGATCGTCGTGAAAAACAGGAATGTCCATCAACTCGCGCAGACGCTGCTCGATGATGAAGCACTCGGGCGCCTTGATGTCCTCGAGATTGATGCCGCCGAACGTCGGCCCCAGATAGCGCACGCAATTGACGAAGGCATCGACGTCGTCGGTATCGACTTCGAGATCGATCGAATCGACATCGGCAAACCGCTTGAAGAGAACGGCCTTGCCTTCCATCACCGGCTTTGACGCGAGCGCGCCCAGATCGCCGAGGCCCAGAATCGCCGTGCCGTTCGAAATCACCGCAACGAGATTGCCCCGTGCCGTGTAGTCGAAAGCTGTCGCGGGGTCGGCCGCGATCGCCCGTACCGGTGCCGCAACACCGGGGCTATAGGCGAGCGACAGATCGCGCTGCGTCGCCATCGGCTTCGTCGGCACGATCTCGATTTTTCCCGGCTTGCCCTGCGAATGAAAATTGAGGGCTTCTTGCTCGGTAAAGGTCTGGCGTTTGGACATGAGATTGAGGCCGCTCGAAGCAGCCGCTCAAAGCATAAGGGTCGCATAGGGTTACTGGGTTTTGCCGGGCGCTCGCAAGGGCGGCTCGCGAAACCTGTTGAGGAATGGCGATCGTGCCCTCGCCAGCCTCGCCAGTCGCGGGGCTGACGATGTAGAAAGGAGAGCCACGCTCGCGAGCGCGGCTCTCCCTCATCTCGAAGACGCTTTCATGACGGCTTTCGCCCAAGACCAGCCATCGGAAGAGCCGCAGGACGCAGGCGTCGCCTTCGCGCCCTCGAGCCCGATGATGGCGCAGTATCTGGAGATAAAGGCCGCGCATCCCGGCTATCTCCTCTTCTACCGAATGGGCGATTTCTACGAGCTCTTCTTCGAGGATGCGGGCACCGCGGCGGCAACGCTCGACATCGCCCTCACCAAGCGCGGCAAGCACAAGGGTGACGACATCCCGATGTGCGGCGTGCCGGTTCACGCGGCGGAGGCCTATCTCGAAAAGCTCATCCGCCACGGTCACAAAGTCGCAGTCTGCGAACAGGTCGAAGATCCTGCCGAGGCAAAGAAGCGCGGCTCGAAGTCGGTCGTGAAGCGCGAGGTGGTGCGCCTCGTGACACCGGGAACCTTGACCGAAGACTCACTGCTCGACGCCCGCCGTAACAATTACCTCGCAGCGCTCGCCCGTGCGGGCGGCGCGATGGCGCTCGCCTGGGCCGACGTGTCGGCCGGAAGCTTTCACGTTGCGAGCATCGCGTCCGGAGGACTTGGCGCCCTTCTCGCGCGGGTCGCGCCGGGAGAGCTTCTCGCCTCGGACTCGCTCTTCGCCGACGATGACGTCGCTCCGCTCCTCAAGGATCTGGGCCGCAGCGTCACGCCGCTACCGGCGCAAAAATTCGACAGTGTCGGCGGCGAGCGGGCGCTCAAGCGCATCTTCTCGCTCGCCGCCCTCGATGCCTTTGGTGAGTTCAACCGCGCCGAACTCGCCGCTGCCGGCGCCGTCATCTCCTATATCGAGCTGACGCAAAAGGGCCGCCTGCCCTCGCTCCAGCCGCCGCGCCGCGAGGTCGATGGCGCGCATATGATCATCGACGCCGCCACGCGTCGAAATCTCGAACTGACGGAGACTCTTTCCGGCGAGCGCAAGGGCAGCCTGATGTCGGTCATCGACCGCACCGTGACGGCGGCGGGCGGACGCCTCTTCGCCGAGCGTCTGGTCGCGCCGCTGACGGCGGTCGCCGTCATTCGCGAGCGCCTCGCAGCCGTCGCAGCCCTCGTCGCCGCACGCGACATGCGCGACACCCTCAGGGAACGGCTCAAGCGCGCGCCCGATCTTGCCCGCGCTTTGGCTCGGCTCACGCTCGGCCGCGGCGGTCCGCGGGACCTGGGCAGCGTCCGCGATGCATTGGCGGCCGCTGCAGAACTCGGCGACCGGCTCGCCGCCTTTGCGTCTCTCGAAGGCGAGCTCAAATCGACGACGAACGATCTTTCAGACGCAGCTGCTGATCTTTCGGGACTTCGCACGCGCCTCACGGCCGTTCTCGCCGCTGAGCTCCCACTCCTCGCACGTGATGGAGGCTTCGTCGCCCTGAGCGCACACCCGCAATTGGACGAGCTGCGCCTTCTCCGTGACGAGTCGAAACGCGTAATCGTTGAGCTCGAAACGCGCTATCGCGGCGAGACCGGAATTACCTCGCTCAAGATTCGCCACAACAACATTCTCGGTTATTACGTCGAGGCGACGCCGACGACGGCCGCCAAACTGCAGCAACCGCCCCTCACCGAGACGTTCATTCACCGCCAAACGATTGGCAGCGCCGTCCGTTTCACGACAACGGAGCTGGCGGGCCTCGCGACAAAAATCATCGAAGCCGGCGATCGCGCTCTGCGTCTCGAGCTTTCGCTCTTCGACGAACTGGTCGCCGCCGTCGAGTCACACGCGCTGAGCCTCCAGCGCATCGCCTCCGCGCTCGCGACCATCGACGTCACCGCCGCGCTCGCTCTCTTTGCCGATGAGAAGAGCTACACGCGGCCCAACGTCAGTGAAACGCCGGAATTCCACATCGAGGGCGGACGCCATCCCGTCGTCGAAGCCGCGCTCGCCGCTTCGAATGAAGGCTCATTCGTACCTAACGACTGCCATCTCGCCGATGATGGCCCAGGTCGTTTGTGGCTCGTCACCGGCCCGAACATGGCCGGTAAATCGACGTTCCTGCGCCAGAACGCCGTCATCGCCATTCTCGCGCAGATGGGCTCTTTCGTGCCGGCGCGCGAAGCGCGCATTGGGATCGTCGACCGCCTCTTCAGCCGTGTCGGTGCCGCCGACGATCTCGCGCGCGGCCGCTCGACCTTCATGGTGGAAATGGTGGAGACCGCGACGATCCTCAACCAAGCCGGTCCACGCGCGCTCGTGATCCTCGATGAAATCGGCCGTGGCACCGCCACCTTCGACGGTCTCTCGATCGCCTGGGGGACGCTCGAGCACTTGCACGAGGTCAATCGCTGCCGCGCGCTCTTCGCGACGCACTATCACGAGCTGACCGCTCTCGCCGAGAAACTCTCCTCGCTCGCGAACGTCACGATGCGCGTGAAGGAGTGGAAGGGCGACGTCGTCTTCCTCCACGAAGTCGCCGCCGGCGCCGCCGACCGCTCCTACGGCATCCAAGTCGCCAAACTCGCCGGCTTACCGCCCGCCGTTATCGCCCGCGCCCAAGAAGTCCTGCGCGCGTTGGAAGCAGGGCACGGCGGCCGCAAAGTCACCTCGATCGTCGACGACCTCCCACTCTTCTCCGCCGCCGCCAAACCCACCCCAACCGTCGCAACGCCCGAACAAAGCGCCGCCGAACAACTGCTGCTCTCAATCAACCCCGACGACCTCACCCCAAAGAGCGCTCTCGAGATTCTCTACAAGCTGAAAACCCTGTTGCCCTAGCAACTCTCGACGCTCCCCAAGGCCAAACCCAAACTTAAAACCCAATAATCGTCATGGCCGGGCATTTTCTCCCGGCCATCCATCTCTCAACGTCGACGGCGATGGGAGTTGCGACTCAGCGTTCCCACACGAAGCCACAAAGCCGCAAAGACGAGGGCATGATCGGCGGAGCATTCGACTTACACAGCGCTGATCGAATGCGCTTCGCGCGGATCACGCCAGGAGTCAGTGATGAACCACGTTCAAGCCGATCGTCTTCGTGACTTTGTGACTTCGTGTGAAATCACTGACTCTCCATCCGCATCGCCGTCGAATTTGAAAAATGGATGGCCGGGACAAAACGCCGGCCATGACGAATCTAGGGATGGAGAAGTGTGCCTAACCCTTGCTCTTCCAAGGATCATAGCTTCCGAACGACCACATATACCCTTCGATATCCTGACAGGTATATCCACGCCCGCCGTAATGCTTGTCCTCGATATCCATCACGATCTTCGCGCCCATCTTCTTGGCGCGTGCGTAGTGGGCGTCCGTATCGTCGACGATCACGTTGATGTATTGCGTCGCGACGTTCCCGATTTCCGACGGATGCTTGATCTTGTCGCTCCCCGGATACTCGGCAACTGAATTCAGCATCACCATCCCGTTCTTGAAGGTGAGCTCGGCATGCGCGATCGTGCCGTTCTCGCCTTCAAAAACCTCTTTTCTCTCGAAGCCGAACGCCTCGCACAGCCAGTCGATTGCCTTCTTCGCATCGCGATAGGCAAGACCGGGTGAGATGGTCGCCCGCATCGGATTCTTCTCAGCCATAGCAAACTCCTACGTCTTCGCCGCCTGTTGCGCCCGCCGCGCGATTTCGGCATCCGAAACATCTTCGATGTGCGTCGCGAGCCACCAGGTCGTGCCGAAAGAATCCTTCACGCCCGCGCTGCGATCGCCGTACATCTGATCGGCCGGCTCGCGTTCGGACGTCGCGCCCGCCGCAATCGCCTTGCGATAAGCGGCATCGACATCCTCGACGTAAAGATGGATCGCCGCCTGCCGCGCCGCGTATTGATCGCCTGCATTGCCGATCATCACCATCGAATCGCCGATGACGACCTCGCCATGCGCGACCGAGCCGTCGGGCATGCTGTGGCGCCGCACTTCTTTGCCGCCGAACGCCTTGATCATGAACTCGATGGCGCGCTCCGCATTGGGCACGACGAGATAGGGCGTCACAGTGTGATAGCCGTCCGGAACTGCTTTGACTTTGCCTGCCATGGCTCGCTCCCCGCGATTGACGATGGCAAGTCTGAACCGAACGCGCCCCCGGGTCTTGGACAAAATTGACCTTCAGGATTTGAGCGAGTGCATTACCTCATCGGCGGCCGGCTTGGTGCGTTTGAAGGCCGGCAAAGCCTCGCATTGCGCCGAAAATCGAACGAGCCCCGGATAACGCCCGCCGGCCAAAGCCTCCGGCAAACGCAGATTCATGTAGCCGAGCATGACCCCAAGCGTGACGTCAGCCTGCGTCATCTTCCCGCCCAACAGCCACTCACCCTTGAGCCGCTCCTCGAGCCAGGCCAACCCACCCGCCAGCTGACTCTCGAACCGGGCAATGAGGTCGCGGTTGACCATCTCCGGGGGATGAAAGAACCGCTCATAGACGATCGCGCCAGCCTTATCGCCCGACCCGATCGCCATCGCGATGAGCTGCAACACCTTGCGCCGCTCCGGCCCTGATCGCGGAATAAGCGTCCGCTCCGCTCCTACCATCTCATCAAGATGATCGAGGATCGCGATACTATCGATCAGCACCTCGCCGTCATCGAGAACGAGCGACGGAATCCGCACCAGCGGATTGATCGCCGCCATCTCCTTGGCATTTGCAAAAACCGAAATCACGTTCCGGTCGAACGGGATCCCGTAGTGGAAAAGTGTGATGCCCACGCGCCGCACAAACGGCGAATCGTATTGGCCGACGAGAATCATCGAAGCGCCCTCTGTTAAGCCGGCACCGGAATATGGTTTTGAAAACGCCCGCGCATCTTCAGATAGGTCGTCGGATTGATGCCGGAGAAGGCGCGAAAGTCCCGAGTGAAATGCGCCTGATCGAAATAGCCGCAATCATTGGCGACCTCCGCCAGTGACACGTCGGTCGCCAGATGGATCTGCTTCAGCACGCGCTGGAAACGATGCACGCGGCAAAAGAGCTTTGGTGTCAGACCCACCTCTTCGTCGAAAATCTCGATAAAACGCCGCGCACTGAGGCCGACGTCTTCCGTCACTTCGGCAATCGTGCGCGCCTGAGGTGCCCGCTGAAACACCTTGATCGCATAGTCGACCGCGGGACGTCGCTCGAGCGGCCGGTTGGCCATCTCCAAAAGAGACTGCTCGATCAACCTGAACCGTTGCTGTGGTGTCCGCGCCTCGATGAGTCGCCAGCGCAATTCGGATGCGAGCTTCCCCCACAGGGCTTCGAGCGGCGCATCGATGTCCCGCAGCTCGCTCGCTTTCATACCAAGAAACGGAAACGCCCCGCCTGTCTTGAACGACACGCCCATGACCGAGACGAGTTCGCTTGCATCGATCGTCACGTAGCCGGACGACGCGCCCGAAACCAAGATCCCCGGAAAGAGCTCCCGATGCTCATCATTCTCGCCGGAAAAATTCGAGAGCTTGTCTTCGTGGAGATTGATGATGAACTGCATTTGCCCGGTCGGCAGCACGCGCTCCTTGCCCGCGCCGGCTGCGACGGTCGCATCGGTCTCGTGCAGCCAGATCGAGTCGACAAAAGCGTCGAGTGGCGGCCCAGGCGTGTAAGCGAGATGCCTCATGCCCTCATGTCACGCCAGAACGCCGTGACACTCAAGTGACGCCTTCAGATGGCGGCCACGCATGCCTCAAATCAGCCAAACTTCCCGCTTTAACGAAGCCGTGCGAGGCCTCATGTTATGCCTATGGCCCAGAGGAAGAGTCACGCCGTGCCCGAGCTGGCGCTGAAAGACCGCCAAGATTTCATCGACGGGGAAGCTTTGCGCCGCGATCTCACGGCGGCCGCGCATGCCAATCGCGGGGATGCATTGGCAATGCGGCGCGAGGCGCTGCTCCTTTTCAAGAACGCGCTCGCCGGCGCGCGCTCCAAAATCCGTCAGCGCCTCGAGTCGGGCGCAGCCAACGGCACCGCGACCGCCAAAGCGCTCTGCCGCGCGCAAGACATCATCATCCAGGCGCTCTACGACTTCGTCGTCTATCACGTCTATCCCGCGCCCAACCCGACCGAGGCCGAGCGCATCTCGCTCGTCGCCGTCGGCGGGTACGGCCGCGGCATGCTCGCACCCGGCTCCGACATCGATCTCCTCTTCCTGCTCCCCTATAAGCAAACGCCTTGGGGCGAGAGCGCGGTCGAATTCATTCTCTACCTGCTCTGGGACTTGGGCCTCAAAGTCGGCCACGCGACGCGCTCGGTGAACGAGTGCATCCGGCTCTCGAAATCCGACATCACCATTCGCACTGCCGTTCTCGAGGCGCGCTACCTCTGGGGCGAACGCAAGCACGTCGACGAGCTGAAGACACGCTTCGACAAGGAGGTCGTGACCGGCTCAGGCGTCGACTTTGTCGAAGCCAAACTCGCTGAGCGCATCGCGCGTCACAAAGCGGCTGGGACCGCCCGCTACACCGTCGAACCAAATCTCAAAGATGGCAAAGGCGGCTTGCGCGATCTCAACACGCTCTTCTGGATCGGCAAATACCTCTATCACACGGAAGATCCCAACGAATTGGTCGCACACGGCGTCTACACCGCCGCCGAGCTACGCCAATTCCAAAAAGCCGAGGCCTTCCTCTGGAATGTGCGCTGCCACTTGCACTTCCTGACGGGCCGCGCCGAGGAACGCCTGTCATTCGACGTCCAGCGCGAAATGGCCAAGCGCCTCGGCTACGGCGACGATCCGCAAAACCACGCGATTGAGCGCTTCATGACGGATTACTTCCGCGTCGCAAAGGAAGTCGGCGACCTCACGCGCATCTTCTGCGCCGCTCTCGAGGATCAGCATAAAAAGACCTATCCGGTCATAGACAGGATGATCTCGGGGCTAACCCGCAAGAAGACGTCATCGCCCGGACTCGTGATCGAAGGCGCCCGCGTCAACATCACGTCGCCCGAAGCGTTCGAGAAAGATCCGGTCGATCTGCTGCGCCTCTTCGCCGTGGCAGATGAGCGCGGCGTGCACATTCACCCCAATGCGTTGAAGGCCTTTCCAGCACATTGGGATCCTAAGCTTAGAATTCCACGTGGACAAGTTGTCG
>JADMIO010830232.1_pt1 | contig 20245 bp, 16 predicted proteins | sample 8958161 | NCBI WGS metagenome assembly JADMIO01 (sample SAMN16585339, study PRJNA669376) | soil metagenome | isolation source: Crop rotation soil | place: USA: Cullars Rotation, Alabama | collected 2011 | reverse complement strand
CTTTCCCCGGGACGGGGAATTCGAAGGCCATGGAGCCGGCGATTTTAGCAGCCTGGCCCGGGCAGACGGCTTCGCCAAGGTGAGCCTTTGCTAAACTGGCCGCTCTCCCTGCTTACCTAGACACGCATGGCCGGCAAAGGCGATTCGCTGCGGACGATCTTCTATGCGCTGGGCGCGAACTTCGCCATCTTCGTGGCGAAGGCCGTCGCCGCCTGGATGACCGGCTCCAGCGCCATGCTGGCCGAAGCCGTGCACTCGCTCGCCGACTGCGGCAACCAGGGCCTGCTGCTGTTCGGCATGAAGCGTGCGTCGCGGCCGCCCTCGCCGAACCATCCGCTCGGCTTCGGCAAGGAAATCTACTTCTGGTCCTTCCTGGTCGCGCTGATGCTGTTCTCGGTCGGCGGCGTGTTCTCGCTGTACGAAGGCTGGCACAAGCTGGAGGCGGAAACGCCGCTGAGTTCGCCGTGGATCGCGATCGGCGTGCTGGCCTTCGGCATCGTCGCCGAGTCGGTGTCGATGCGCGCCTGCATGGTCGAGGTGAACAAGGCGCGCGGCCAGCTGAGCCTGTGGCGCTGGTTCCGCAGCAGTCGCCAGGCCGAGCTGGTGGTGATCTTCGGCGAGGACCTGGCCGCGCTGCTGGGCCTGGTGTTCGCGCTGCTGGCGGTGGGCCTGACCATGCTCACCGGCAACCCGCTGTACGACGCGCTCGGCACGATGATGATCGGCCTGCTGCTGGTCGTGGTGGCCAACGGCATCGCGCGGCAGATCAAGGGCATGCTGATCGGCCAGTCGGTGGAGCCGGGCAAGCGCCAGGACATCCGCGAGTTCCTGCTCGCGCGCCCGGAGATCAAGGACATCTTCAGCCTGATCACCGTGCAGCTCGGCAACGACATCATGGTCGCCGTGCAGGTGGAGATGGTCGATCCGCAGGAATCGCTCGCCACCGCGATCACCCGCATCAACGCCTCCGAGGCGGCGCTCAAGGCCGCTTTCCCGGACGTGAAGTGGATCTTCTTCGAACCCGACGACTCGCCCTGACCTATTCCGAGTCGATGCCGGCGTAGTCGAGCACCCACTGCGGCACCTTCGGCTCGCCGGCGAAGAAATCCTTCGGCTTGCCGGCGCCGATCGCCCAGCGGTGGATCCAGCTCGGCCCCCACTTGCCGGTGTAGGCATCGGGGCGCTGGTAGGCCGGATCCTTCATCGCCGTGTCCAGGTCCACGAAGGCGTAGCCGCGCTGGCGCAGGCCCTCGAGCAGCGCGCCATAGCAGTCGGCGTTGAGCTCGTTGGCGTGCATCAGCAGGATCTGCGGCAGGTTGTAGCCGAGCAGGGCGATCGACTGCTGCTCGTAGTAGTCCACCTTGGCCAGCATGTAGGGCAGGTAGTCGGCGCGCAGCTTCGCCAGCGTCGCCTCGTCCTTCGCGGCGATCGCCTTGCGGTAGGCGGCGGCGTAGACCCAGTCGGAGGTGTCCACCGTCACCGGCGCGATGCGGTAGCCGTGCACGCGCAGGAATTCCGCCAGCGCGGTCTTGTCCTCGGGCGTGCGCCCGGCGCGCAGGTACGGGTGCCGGAACCAGCGCGGTTCCATGCCGCGCTCTTCCAGCAACGGGCGCAGGAAGGTTTCGCCGCGCATGATCTGCGATTCGTATTCGTCCAGGCCGACCGCGTGCAGGTCGGCGTGGTCCTGGGTGTGGTTGCCGAGTTCGGCGCCGGCCGCCAGCCAGTCGCGCAGCAGGTGCACGCGCGCGGTGTCGACCTTGCCGCCGGAGACCAGCTTGCCTTCGTTGACGAATCCGGTCACCGGCGCGCCGCCGGCCTTGAGCGCGGCCACCAGTCTTGCGTGGTACTCAAAAAGAGTCGGAGGAGTCGCGTCGGAGAGTCCCGCGAAGGGAAGGTCATCGATGGTGATGGCGATGCGCCGGTCCACCGCCGCGGCCTTCGACGCCTCCGGCGGCGCCGCCACGACCGCGCCGGCGCACAGCGCCAGCCACAGCGCGGCCGCGCGCAGCCTCACGCCGCCGTCTCCTTCGCAACCTCGCCCGCGAGCATCGCCTGTGCCGCCTCGGTGCGCGCCAGCGCGGCGGTGACGCCGACGTCGGCGGTGACGTTGCCGATGGTGCGGAAGATGTCCGGGATCGTTTCCACCGCCACGAGCAGGGGAAGCGCGCCGACCGGGATGCCCATCGCGCTGCAGATCGGCACGATCGAGGCGAAGAAGGTGACTTCGCCGGGCAGGCCGACCGCGGCCAGGCTGATCGCGACCGCGAGCGCGGCGCCGGCGATGTATTGCGCCAGCGTGGGATGCACGCCGAACAGCGAGGCGCAGTACAGCGCCACCGCCAGGTTCGCCACCGGCGAGGTGATGCGGAACACCGACACCGCCAGCGGCAGGATCATCGCCGACACGCGCGGCGGCACCTGCAGGGCCTTGGCCGCCTCCAGCATCGCCGGCAGCGAGGCGAGCGAGGAGCGCGTGCTGGTGGCGACCGCCTGCGGCGGCGCGACCGCGCGCGCGAACACCATCATCGGCATGCGCGCCCACAGGCGCACGGCCGGGTAGATCAGCACGATCAGCAGCACCTGCACCGCCACCAGCATCGCCAGGTAGTGGCCGAGCGCATGCGCGGCGCCGACGCCGGCGCGCGCGCCGACCACGTACGCCAGGGCGAACACGCCGATCGGCCCGACCAGGATCACCCAGTGCACCACCACCAGCATCGCGTCGACCACGCCCTGGAACAGCTGCACGAGCGCGCGCCCGCGCTCGGCCGGGATGCGGATCACCGCGAAGCCGAACACGATCGCGAACAGCACCAGCGGCAGCATCTCGCCATCGGCCGCGGCCTTGATCGGGTTGCTCGGCACCAGCCCGGACAGCCATTGCGCCAGCGGCACGCCGTGCGGGATCTCGGTGCCGCCGCGGATCGCCGCCTGCAGCGCCGCCGCCGCTTCGGCGGGGATCGGCCAGGCGGCGAGGAAGCCTTCGGAAGCCAGCTCGCCGAACAACCCGACCGCGAACAGCACGATCGCGAACAGCGCCAGCGCGCGCGCCGCCAGCCCGCCGGCGCGCGCGGCGGAAGCGCCCGAGGCGATGCCGGTGACCAGCAGCGAGAACACCAGCGGCACGATGGTCATGCGCAGCGCGTTCAGCCACAGCGTGCCGAACGGGTCGGCGAAGGCGATGGAAGACTCGAGCCAGCCCACCTGCGCCTGCGCGAAAGCGATGCCCAGGGCCAGGCCTAGCAGCAGGCCGAACAGGATGCGCGTGGCCGGCGTGTTCGCCTTCATCTTCATCCGCCTTCCCGTTTCAGCCAGTCCAGCCGCGAGGAGGACTCGCCGTCGGCCAGCAGCTTCGCCAGCACCGGCAGCGCCGGCGCGAGTTCCTGGTCCACCTTCCACGGCGGGTTGAGCAGCACCATGCCGCTGCCGTTCAGGCGCAGCGGCGAATCGTCGGGACGCACCAGCAATTCCGCGCGCAGGATCGACTTGCAGGGCAGGGCGGCGAGCTTGCGCATGAAGGCGTTGAGCGAACGGCGTTGCTTGATCGGGTACCAGACCGCGTAGCAGCCGGTCGGCCAGCGCTGCAGGCCGTCGGCGAGCGCGGCCAGGATGCGCGGGTATTCCTCTTCCTGCGCCTCGTAGGGCGGGTCGATGAGCACGAAGCCGCGCTTCTCCTTCGGCGGCAGCAGCGCCTTCACCGCCGCGTAGCCGTCGCGCGCCAGCACCTGCACGCGCTCGTCGCCGCGGAACAGCAGTTCCAGCGCGCGCGCTTCCTCCGGCTGCAGCTCGCAGGCCACCAGGCGGTCCTGCGCGCGCATCGCGTGCGCCACGAACAGCGGCGAGCCGGGGTAGTTGACCAGCGCGCCGACCGGATTGTCGGCCTGCACGCGCTTGAGGTAGCGGTGCACCGCGCCCGGCAGGTGGCCCAGCACCAGCAGGCGGAAGATGCCCGCGCGCGCCTCGCCGGTCTTGTCCGAGTGCTCGCCCTGCAGCAGGTAGCGGCCGCGGCCGGCGTGGCTGTCGAGCGCGAAGAAGGGGGCCTCCTTGCGCTTGAAGGCCTCGACCATGGCAAGCAGCACCACGTGCTTGAGCACGTCGGCGTGGTTGCCGGCATGGAAGGCATGGCGGTAATTCATCTGCCCCGAGGATATAGTCTTTGCCGGGAGCTTGGACACCGGCCAGGGCCGGAACGGGAACAATGCCGCGCATCCTGGTGGTGGAGGACGAGAACGCGATCGCCGATGCCGTGCTGTACGCGCTGCGCGCGGACGGCATGCAGGCGGAACATTGCCTGCTGGGGCAGGAGGCCCTGAAGCGGCTGCGCAAGGAAGCCTGGGACGTGGCGATCCTCGACGTCGGCCTGCCCGACATCACCGGCTTCGAACTGTGCCGCGAGCTGCGTTCCTTCTCGCAACTGCCGGTGATCTTCCTGACCGCGCGCGGCGGCGAGATCGACCGCGTGCTGGGCCTGGAGCTGGGCGCCGACGACTACGTGGTCAAGCCCTTCTCGCCGCGCGAGCTGGTCGCGCGCGTGCACGCGCGCCTGCGCCGCGCCGGCGAAGGCGCGGCGACGACCGGCAAGGGCTGGCGCGAGGCCGGCGAGTTCGGCATCGATGCCGAGGGCCAGCGCATCCGTTACCACGGCACGCTGCTGTCGCTGACGCGCTACGAATACCGGCTGCTGGCGGCGCTGCTGCGCCGCCCGGGCGCCATCCTCAGCCGCGAGCAGCTCATGGACGATGTCTGGCGCGATGCGCCCGACACCGTGGACCGCACGGTGGACACGCACGTGAAGACGCTGCGCGCGAAGCTGCGCCAGGTGGCGAAGGACGCCGACCCCATCCAGACCCACCGCGGCCTGGGCTACAGCCTGCAGGCCTAGGCGCGCCGCCGTGAAGATAGGCCTGCGCATCTTCCTCGGCTACTTCCTGATCGTCGGCCTGGCCGGCTTCTTCGTCATGCGCGTGTTCGTCGAGGAAGTGAAGCCGGGCGTGCGCCAGGCGATGGAGGACACGCTGGTGGACACCGCCAACGCCCTGGCGCTGCTGGCGGCGCACGACCTGCGCGAAGGCGACATGGCGCACGGGCAGTTTGCCAAGGGCGTGGACGAGCTGGCCAGGCGCGACCTCGACGCGAAGATCTGGACCTACCACAAGCGCCACGCCGACTACCGCATCTACGTCACCGACGCGCGCGGCGTGGTCGTGTACGACTCCGCGCACCGCGACGTCGGCAAGGACTACTCGCGCTGGAACGACGTCTACCTGACCCTGCACGGCCGGTACGGCGCGCGCTCCACGCGCAGCGACCCCAAGGACGATACCAGCACGGTCATGCACGTGGCCGCGCCGATCCGCGACGAGTCCGGCCGCATCATCGGCGTGCTCACCGTGGCCAAGCCGAACGGCCGCATCCAGCCCTTCATCGAGAACAGCCGGCAGGCGATCCTGCGCAACGGCTGGTGGCTGCTCGGCATCTCCTTCCTCATCGGCGTGCTGGTCACGCTGTGGCTGCAGCGCTCGCTCGACAAGCTCGGCCGCTACGCCAAGGCGGTGACCAGCGGCGAGCGCGTGGCGCCGCCGGACCTGGGCAACAACGAGATCGGCGACCTGGGCCGCGCGCTGGCGACCATGCGCGACAAGCTCGACGGCAAGCAGTACGTGGAGCAGTACGTGCAGACGCTCGCGCACGAGATGAAGAGCCCGCTGGCGGCGATCCGCGCCGCCACCGAAGTGCTGGAGGACGATCCGCCGCCGGAGGAGCGCGAACGCTTCCTCGCGCACGTGGGCGCGCAGAGCGCGCGCCTGGCGGCGATGATCGACAAGGTGCTGGCGCTGGCGGCGGTGGAATACCGGCAATCGCTCGACCGCCTGGAGACGGTGGACCTCGCGGCGGTGATGGCCAAGGCCGTGCAGGACCTGGCGCCGCGCCTGGAGCAGCGCCAGTTGCGCGTGGCGCTGGACGCGCAGCCGGCCAGCCTGCGCGGCAACGCCTTCCTGCTCGGCCAGGCCGTCACCAACCTGCTGGAGAACGCGCTGGAGTTCGCCCCGCCCGGTGGGGTGATCGAAGCGAGCCTGCGGCGCGAGGGCGAGCGCCTGCGCATCGCGATCGCCGATCGCGGCCCGGGCGTGCCCGAGTTCGCGCTGGGCCGGGTGTTCGAGCGCTTCTATTCGCTGCCGCGGCCGGACGGCGCGCGCAGCAGCGGCATCGGCCTGAGCTTCGTGCGCGAGGTCGCCGCGCTGCACGGCGGCGAGGTGCGCCTGGGCAACCGCGAGGGCGGCGGCGCGCTGGCGGAGCTGGAGCTGCCGGCGGGCTGAGCGCTTCACCCTGCCCACACAGAAGGCCCGCACGGCGCACACGGCGCCGACCGAGCATTTGCCCAGCGCCGGCCTCCCGCCCGGCGACAGGGAAGATCCATGCCAGTGCGCTACGCGATGAAGGCCTTCGTCATCGGCATCCTGATGGTGGTGCTGCTGATTCCGCTGCAGATGATCAACGCCACCATCAAGGACCGGGCCAACTACCGGCAGGAAGCGGTGGCGAAGATCGCCGAAAGCTACGCCGGGCCGCAGGTGCTGACGGGGCCGGTGCTGGTCGTGCCCTACGTGGACACCGTCCGCGAGCAGGTGGTGGACGCGGCCGGCAAGCACGTGGAAACGGAAACCAGGACCTCGGGCCACTGGCTGTACTTCCCAAAGACCCTGGCCGTCAACGGCAAGCTGCAGCCCTCCGAGCGCAACCTGGGCCTGCACCGGGTGCGCGTGTACGAACTGCAGTCGCTCTCGCAGGCGCACTTCGAACTGACGTTGCCGCCGGCGCCGGTGGACCTGCGTCGCGACCTCGGCCAGCCCTACCTCAGCTACGCCATCGCCGACGTGCGCGGACTGGTGGGTACGCCGGCGCTGGCCGTCGACGGCGCGCCGGTGGCGCTGCGCCAGGGCATCGGCGGCCATCGCGGCGGTCGCGGCCTGCACGCCTTCCTGCCCGGCGTCGCCGAGCACGGCGCGCAGCTGCGTTTCGACGCGCGCTTTTCCAGCAACCTCGGCGGCACCGAGTCGCTGCAGGTGGTGCCGATCGCCGACAGCAACCACATCACGCTCGCCTCGAGCTGGCCGCATCCGCAGTTCAGCGGCCGCTTCCTGCCGCGCAACCGCCAGATCAGCGAGCGGGGCTTCACCGCCGGCTGGGACATCTCCTCGCTGGCTTCGGCCGCGCAGGCGCAATATGCCAAGGATGGCGACGAACCGGTGGAGGCCTTGCAGGTCGGCCTGGTCGATCCCATCGACGTGTATACGCAGGCCGATCGCGCCAGCAAGTACGGCATCCTGTTCGTGCTGCTGACCTTCGTCGGCTTCCTCATGTTCGAGCTGATCAAGCGCCTGCCGATCCACCCGATCCAGTACGGCCTGGTCGGGCTGGCGCTGGCGATCTTCTTCCTCTTGCTGCTCAGCCTGTCCGAGCACATGGCCTTCTGGCAGGCCTACCTCGCCGCGGCCGCGGCCTGCATCGGCCTGCAGGGCATGTACCTGTCGGCGGTGCTGCGCAGCGCGGTGCGCGGCTGGGGCTTCGCCGGCGCGCTCACCCTGCTGTACGGCGCGCTGTACGGGCTGCTGGTCTCCGAGGACAACGCGCTGGTGCTGGGCTCGCTGATGCTGTTCGCGATCCTCGCGGCGATCATGCTGGCGACGCGCCGCATCGATTGGTACGCGCCGATGGCGCTCGAAGGCTCGGCGCCGCCGCCGCTGCCGAACGCGCGGGAGGCCTGAGGTGCGCGGCCGCGTCCAAGCCTTCGCAAGCCACTGGTTCGCGCTGGCGGCGGTGTGGACGCTCGCGGCCGGCGCGATCGTGCTGGTGCAGCACCAGGTGTTGCGCCAGCTGGCCGACGAACCGCAGGTGCAGATGGCCGAGGACGCGGCGCGACGCCTGGCCGAAGGCGCCGACGCGTTGTCGGTGTTGCCCGCCGGCGCGCCGGTGCCCGTGGATCGCAGCCAGGCGCCGTGGCTCGCGGTGTACGACGCGTCGGGCGCGCCGCTCGCCAGCAGCGGCCTGTACCGCGGCGGCGCGCCGATGTTGCCCGGCGGCGTATTCGAGTTCGCGCGCACGCACGACGGCCACTGGCTGAGCTGGCAGCCACGGCCCGGCGTGCGCCAGGCGCTGGTGGTCGCGCCGATCCAGCGCGCCGGGTTCGTGGTCGCCGGCCGTTCGCTGCGCGAAGTGGAGGCGCGCAAGCGGCAGGTGCTGGAGCTGATGGCGATGGCCTGGTGCGCCGGCCTGGCGGCGCTGGCGTTGCCGGCTTTGTTGCTGGCGAGCCGGAACCGCGGCTGAGCGCGGCATGACGCGAAACTGAACCGCCTGTACGCAGCGGCGCTGCGCCGCGCCGTCGCGGCCGTAGCATGCAGGCGCGGGATCGACCGCGTTCGGAAACGCAAGGACATGGACTTCCGAGGTTTGCCCAGGATGGGTGCTGCGTTGCTGTTGTCGCTGCTGGCCGCCGCCTGCACGGGCAACATCCGTTCCGACGTGGTCAAGCAGGAGTCGACCGCGGTCGTCCCCGAGGCGGGCACGCCGATCGCGCAATCGGTCGCGCCGGTCGAAGCCGCGCTGGCTTCGGGCGAGTCCGGCTTCCGCCTGCTCACCCTGAACACCAACGCGCTGCTCAGCCGCGTGGTGCTGGCCGACAAGGCGCAGCAGTCGATCGACCTGCAGACCTTCATCTACGAGAACGACGACACCGGACGCCTGCTCGCGCAGTCGCTGATCAAGGCCGCCGACCGCGGCGTGCGCGTGCGCGTGCTGGTCGACGACATGACCAAGGACGCGGACTCCGTGCGCCTGCTCGAGGCGCTGGACGCGCACGACAAGATCGAGGTGCGCTGGTTCAACGCCTTCAACTCGCGCAACCCGGGCGCGATCTCGAAGGCGGCGCAGATGCTGACCGAGTTCCGCCGCCTTAACCGTCGCATGCACAACAAGAGCTTCATCGTCGACAACCGCGAGGCGATCATCGGCGGCCGCAACATCGCCGACGAATACTTCGACGCCAACGGCGACAGCAACTTCCGCGACCTGGACCTGCTCGCGATCGGGCCGGTGGTGGCGGCGGCGTCGGATGCCTTCGACCGCTACTGGAACGACAAGGCGACGCTGCCGGCGTCGGCCTGGGCGTCCGCGAAGACCACGCCGAAGGACCTGGCCAGGATGCGCGAGGAGATCGGCAAGGCCGTGCGCAAGTTCGCCGAGTCCGACTATGCGCAGGAAGCGGCGCAGGAATTGCCCGACGGGCCGACCGCGGACCGCTCGGGGCACTGGTTCTGGGGCAACGCGACGATGGCCGCCGACCAGCCCGAGAAGATCGACGAAGGTCCCGACCGCGCCGAGTTGCTGATCGCGCCGAAGGTGAAGGAGCTGATGTTCAACGCCAAGTCCGAGGTGCTGCTGCTGACGCCGTACTTCGTGCCTTCGAAAAACGATCGCGACAATTTCGTGCGCCTGGCCGGGCAGGGCGTGGCGGTGAAGATCGCCACCAACTCGCTCGCCTCCACCGACCAGCCCGCGGTGCACTCGGAGTACGGGCCGGCGCGCAAGGAACTGCTCGCCGGCGGGGTGCAACTGTTCGAGGTCAAGCCGCACGCGGGCGTGGGCCAGACCACCGCGCAGGACAACAGCAAGGGCGTGAGCCTGCACGCCAAGTCCTTCGTGGTCGACGGCCGCTACACCTTCATCGGCTCGATGAACCTGGACCAGCGTTCGGCCAATCTCAATACCGAGCAGGGCCTGGTGGTCGATTCGCCGGCGCTGGCGCAGTCGGTGTCGCAGTTCTTCGCCACGGTGACGCAGCCGGCGAATGCCTGGCGGCTGTCGCTGGAGGACAAGGGCGGCGACAGCGGCGGCGGCCAGATCCTGTGGGTGGACGAAAAGGACGGCAAGCCGCGCACCACCGACCACGAACCCGACGTCGGCCCCATGCGCCGCACCGAAGTAATGCTGCTGCGCTTGCTGCCGATCGACGGCATGCTCTGAGCGCGGGTCAGCTGACGAATATTTCCAGCTTGCGCTGCTTGTCGCGCAGGTATTCGACCTCGGTGGCGAGGTCGGCGGCGGTGAGCGGGTGCGCTTCCAGCCAGTCCTCCGGCAACTCGAGGTCGAGCGTCCCGTCGCTGGCTTCCAGGCTGCGGAAGGGAATGTCTTCGCGCGAATGGCTGCGGTGCAGCAGCACCGCCAGGCGCAGCAGCAGCGCGCAATGCAGCGCCGCCGGCTCGAGCCGGTCGGGCAGCGCCTGGAAGCTTTCCAGGTTCACCGCGCGGCGCTGGTTGCGCACCAGCGCGGCCAGGAACTGCTGTTCGGTGTTGGAGAAGCCGGCCAGGTCGGAGTGCTCGACCAGGTAGGCGCCGTGCTGGTGGTACTGGCTGTGCGCCACCGCCAGCCCGATTTCGTGGATGCGCGCGGCCCAGGCCAGCAGGCGGCGATCGTCGGCGTTGAGCTGCCAGCTGTCCGCGACTTCGTCGAACAGCGCCAGCGCGGTCTCCTCCACGCGCGCGGCCTGCTCGGAATCGGCGGCGTAGCGTTCGGCCAGCGCGCGGATGGAAGCGTCGCGCGGGTCGTGCTCGCCGCCGCGGCCGAGGATGTCGTACAGCGCGCCTTCGCGCAGCGCGTAGTCGGATACCTGCATGCGGCGCAGGTCCAGTTCGGCGAAGGCGGCGTCGAGGATCAGCAGGCCGCCGGCGATCACCGGGCGGCGGTCGGGCGGCAGCCCGGGCAGCTTGATGTCGTCGATGGAAGTGAAGTCGAGCAGGCGCTCGCGGATGGTGTCGAGCGCGGCGTCGGTGACCGAGCCGCGCGTGAGCTTCATCGCCTGCGCGATGTCGCCGACCGCCTTGATGGTGCCGGAGGAGCCGAACACTTCCTGCCAGCCCAGGTGCAGGTAGGCCGCGGCGAACTGCTGGAACTCGGCGCTGATCTCGGTGCGCGCCTCCTTCCAGCGTTTCTTCGACAGCTTGCCGTCGGAAAAGAAGCGGCGCGTGGTCGCGATGCAACCCATCTGCAGGCTTTCGCGGGCCAGCGATTCCAGGCCCGCGCCGATGATGAACTCGGTGGAGCCGCCGCCGATGTCCATCACCAGGCGCTGCTTGCCGCGCGGCGGGTTGCCGTGCGCGACGCCCAGGTAGATCAGGCGCGCTTCCTCGCGGCCGGACACCACCTCGATGTCGTGGCCGAGCGCGGCTTCCGCCGGCATCAGGAAATTCTGCGGCTGGCGCAGCGCGCGCACCGAGTTGGTGGCGATCGCACGCACGCGCTCGCGCGGCACGCTGGCCAGGCGCTGGCCGAAGCGTTCGAGCGTGTCGATCGCGCGCACCATCGCGTCTTCGGACAGGCCGCCCTTGCCGTCCAGGCCCTCGGCCAGGCGCACGTGTTCCTTGATGCGGTCGATGATGCGCAACTGCCCGAGCGTGGAGCGCGCCACCACCATGTGGAAGCTGTTCGAGCCGATGTCCACGGCGGCCAGCAGTTCGCCTTCGGGAACGCTGGCCTTGCGGGCGCGGCGCGGGCTCATCGCGCCAGTTTCTCCAGCAGCTCGCCCTGCGCCGAGTACGGCGCCTCGCCCTCGGCCGGCAGGATGCGCGAGTAGCGGCCGTCGGCGTGCAGGCGCCATGCCTGCTGGTTGTCGCGCAGGTAGTTCGCCAGTTCCTCGTCGAACACGCGCCGCGCCAGCTCCGGGTCCAGGATCGGGAAGCAGCTCTCGACGCGGCGCAGCAGGTTGCGTTCCATCCAGTCGGCGCTGGAGCAGTAGATCTCCGACTTGCCGCCGTTGCCGAACCAGTACACGCGGCTGTGCTCGAGGAAGCGGCCGACCACCGAGCGCACGCTGATGTTGTCGGACAGGCCGGGCACGCCCGGGCGCAGGCAGCATGCGCCGCGCACCATCAGCTCGACCTTCACGCCCTCCTGCGAGGCGCGGTACAGCGCCTGGATCACGCCGGCCTCGTTGAGCGCATTCATCTTGGCGATGATGTGGCCCTTCTTGCCGGCGCGCGCGAGCTTGGCCTCGCGTTCGATCTTGGCCAGCAGGCCCGAGTGCAGGGTGAAGGGCGAGGCCATCAGGCGCTTGAGCTTGACCGCGGGGGCCAGGCCGCTGAGCTGCGAGAACAGCCCGTGCACGTCGGCGCAGATGTCCGGGTCCGAGGTCATCAGGCCGATGTCGGTGTAGGCCTTGGCGGTGCCGGCGTGGTAATTGCCGGTGCCCAGGTGCACGTAGCGGCGCAGCACGCTGCCTTCGCGGCGCACGATCAGCAACATCTTCGCGTGCGTCTTGTGCCCGACCACGCCGTACATCACCTGCACGCCGGCCTCCTGCAGGCGGTCGGCGAGCGTCAGGTTGGCTTCCTCGTCGAAGCGCGCGCGCAGCTCCACGACGACGGTGACGTCCTTGCCGTTGCGCGCGGCGGCGATGAGGTGCTCGATGACGCGCGAGTCCCGACCCGTGCGGTACAGCGTCTGCTTGATCGCCAGCACGGCCGGATCGGTCGATGCCGCGGCCAGCAGGTCGATGACCGAGCTGAAGCTCTGGTAGGGGTGGTGCAGCAGCACGTCGTGCTCGCGCAGCGTCGCGAAGGGCGCTTCCTCGTCGAGGTCGCCGCGGCGCGGCTCGAAGGGCGGGAACTTCAGGTCCGGGCGCTGCGCCAGTTCGTACACCTGGATCACGCGGTTGAGGTTCACCGGCCCGTTGATGCGGTACACCGCCGATGGCTTCAGGTCGAAGTTGCGCAGCAGCGTGTTGACGATCGACTTCGGGCAGTTCTGCGCGATCTCCAGGCGCACCGCCGGGCGGAAGCCGCGGCTGAGCAGCTCGCTCTTCAGCGCGCTGGCCAGGTTCTCCACTTCTTCCTCGTCGACGAACAGCTCGGAGTTGCGGGTGACGCGGAACTGGTAGGCGCCCCTGACCTTCAGGCCGGGGAACAGGTCGTCGACGAAGGCGGTGAGCACCGCCGACAGGAACACGAAGTCGTGCTTGCCACCGGAAACCTCCTCGGGGATCTGGATGATGCGCGGCAGCGAGCGCGGCGCGCGCACGATCGCCATGCCGCCCTTGCGGCCGAAGGCGTCCTTGCCCTCGAGCACCACCACCACGTTGAGGCTCTTGTTGAGGATCTTCGGGAACGGATGCGCCGGGTCCAGGCCCAGCGGCGAGAGCACCGGCAGCACCTCGTTGCTGAAGTACTTCTGCAGCCACTTGGTCTGCTTCGCGTTCCAGCTCTCGCGCGTGAGCACGCGCACGCCGGCTTCGTTGAGCTGCGGGCGCAGCTCCTCGTTCCACAGCCGGTACTGCTCCTCGACCAGGCGCCCGGCCATCTTGTGCAGGCGCTCGAGCACCAGCTGCGGGGGCGTGCGGTCGGGCAGCAGCGGCGCGCCGAATTCCATCGCGGCGAGCACGGTGGCCACGCGTACTTCGAAGAATTCATCGAGGTTCGTGCAGGCGATGCACAGGTAGCGCAGGCGCTCGAGCAGCGGCACCGACGGGTCGGCGGCCTGCGCGAGCACGCGGAAGTTGAACTCGATCTGCGCGAGCTCGCGGTTGAGGAACAGCTCGGTCTCGGGGGGCGGGGTGGCAGCGACGTCCATGGCCACAATGATACCGGGCTAGTTCGCCGGCGCCCGCGCCAGCACCCGTTCGGGCCCGAACACGCAGGCGAAGCGGCTGCCGCGGCCGACTTCGCTCTCGATCTGCAGCTGCGCCTGGTGCAGGCCCAGCACGTGCTTGACGATGGACAGGCCCAGGCCGGTGCCGCCGCTTTCGCGCGAACGGCTGGTGGACACGCGGTAGAAGCGCTCGGTCAGCCGGGCCAGGTGCTGGGTCGGGATGCCCTGGCCGGAGTCGCGCACCGACAGTTCGGCCCCGCCCGCCGGCGTGCGCGCGAAACGGATGGCGATGCGCCCGCCGGTCGGCGTATAGCGCACGGCGTTGGAGACCAGGTTGGAGAAGGCGCTGTGCAGTTCCTTCGCCGAGCCGCGCAGGTCGACGCCGGCGCTGTCCTCCACCTCGATCGCGTGCCGGCCCTGGCTCAGCGCCTCGGCCTCGCGGCGCAGCGTGATCAGCAGGGCAGGCATCGGCACCGGCTCGTCGGCGGTGTGGTCGCGCGCTTCCAGCCGCGACAGCGTCAGCAGGTCCTCGATCAGGTCGTTCATGCGCTGCGACTGCTTGCGCATCTCGTCGAGCATAGGCGCCCATTCCGGCTGCTCGTCCGGCTCCATCAGGTCGAGGTAGCCGTGCACGACGGTGAGCGGGGTGCGCAGCTCGTGCGAGACATTGGCGACGAAGTCGCGGCGCACCTGCTCCAGGCGCGCCAGTTGCGTGGTGTCGCGCACCACCAGCAGCCACTGCTCGGGCGAATACTTCAGCAGGCGCAGGTTGAGCAGTTGCGAGGCATCCACGGGCGCGGGCAGGTCCAGCGTCTGCTCCGGGTTGCCTTCGCGCAGCCATTCGCCCAGGCGCGGCAGGGGCCACAGCACGTCCAGGCGCTGGTCCAGGCTTTGCGGGTACTGCAGCCCCAGCAGCCGGCGCGCGGACTTGTTGAACCAGACCACGCGGCCGTCGCGGCGGTCGAGCACCAGGGCGCCGTCGGGCATGGCTGTTGCCGCCTGACGGTAGGCGCGCAGGATGCCGACGAGGCGGCGCGTGCGCGCGTGCGTCTCGGTCTGGCGGCGGTGCACCAGCGTGTCCAGCGCGGCCCACAGGCCCTGGCCGTGCACGGTGCGCAGCTGCTGGCGCCAGTCCAGGAAGCGCAGGATGCGCAGCAGCCGCCAGTAACTGCGCGCGGCCACGCCGACGGTGGCGGCGAGCAGGACCCAGGGCAGGTAGCCGCTCCACCAGCCGACCACGAAGGCGATCGCGTACAGCAACACCAGCCGCAGCAGCGACTGTCGCCAGGCCAGCCGCATCAGCAGCGAGCGCCGCACGCGCGCTCCTTCAGGCCAGCGCCGAGAAGCGGTAGCCCGCGCCGCGCACGGTCTGCACCATCTCCTCCAGCCGCGCCGGTTCCAGCGCCTTGCGCAGGCGGCGGATGTGCACGTCGACCGTGCGCTCCTCCACGTACACGTTGCCGCCCCAGACGTGGTCGAGCAGTTGCGCGCGCGTGTACACGCGGTCGGCGTGGGTCATGAAGAAGTGCAGCAGCCGGTATTCGGTCGGCCCGACCTGCAGCGAGTCCTCGCCGGCGAAGACGCGGTGGGCGGCGCCGTCGATGCGCAGCGCGCCGACCGTCACCGAGCCGTCGTCGTCGTCCTCGCGCGAGCGGCGCAGCACCGCCTTGATGCGCGCCAGCAGCTCGCGCGCCGAGAAGGGCTTGACCACGTAGTCGTCGATGCCCGATTCCAGGCCGCTGACCCGGTCGTTCTCCTCGCCGCGGGCGGTGAGCATGATGATCGGGATGTCCCGGGTCAGGTCCTCGCGGCGCCAGCGCCGCGCCAGCTCCAGGCCGCTGGCGCCGGGCAGCATCCAGTCGAGCAGGATCAGGTCGGGGATCTTCTCCGCGATGGCTTCCGAGGCCTCGCGGCCGTCGCCGGCGTGCACGGCCAGGTAGTCGGCCTTGCGCAGGGCGAAGGCCACCATGTCGCGGATGGCGGGTTCGTCGTCGACGATCAGGATTCGCTTCTGCACCGGCTTACCGTGGCACCTGTGGCGGGGTGGCGCAAGTAGGCAACAGTTTCATTACCGCTGCGTGACAGCGTCCCCGGAGCCGTCACATTCGGCTTCAGCCGTGGTCGGGCGGCAGGTCCTGCGGGCGGATGTGCCGGCGCTGCAGTTCCATCACCTCGGGGGTGATCTCGGCGATGCGCGCCTCGATGCGTGCGCGTTGCACGTAGCTCAGGTCCGGGCGCTTGAGCAGGGCGCTGAACTGGTTCAGCGCGTCCTCGGCGCGGCCGTTGAGGTAGGCGGCCTCGGCATAGGACTCGCCGGCGCGGATGGGGTCGCCGGCCAGCTCGCTGGCGCGGGCGAAGGACTTCTGGAACAGCGGGTCGTCGGCGTTCTCGGCCAGGATCGGGCGCAGCATCGACTGCGCGCGCTTGCCGGCGTCCGCGCTCTCCATGCCGTTCAGCGCGGTGGCGTAGCTCAGCATCACGGTGCGGTCGTCGGGATGGCCGCGCAGCAGGGCCTCGTAGCGCTCGCGCGCCAGCGCCTCCTTCTTCCAGATCGCGGCGTTGTCGGCGTAGGCGATCGCCACGAACAGGTTTTCCGGGTGCGCCTTCACCAGCGCTGCCAGCGCCTCGTCGGCCGCGGCGGGGAAGCCGTTGCGCGATTGCGCCAGCGCCAGGCCATAGCGCTGCGCGTCGGAGGCTTTGCCGCCGGCATCGGCCACGAGCTTGCCGGACTCGCGCATGGAGACGTCCGGGCTGGCCGCGGACAGCACGCGCAGGCGCTCGCGCGCCCACTCGAACATCCGCGTCGGGCCTTGCGGCGCCGCCGGCACCGTTGCGTCGAAATGGAAGGGCAGCAGGGGATTGGTGTTGCCGGCCGCGGCGCTGGTGCGGACCGGCGCGGGCTTGTCGTGCATCAGCTTGTCGGCGCGCTCGCGCGCTTCGCTCATGCGCACCTCGGTGACCGGGTGCGTCTGCAGGTAGGAAGGCGCGCTGTCGGCGGCGTCGCTGCGCATCAACCGTTCCATGCGCTCGAAGAAATCGGCCATGCCGTGCACGTCGTAGCCGGAGCGGTACAGCGTCTGGATGCCGACGCGGTCGGCCTCGGTCTCGCTGCTGCGCGTGAAGTTGATCTCTCGCTGCGCGGCCAGCGCCTGGCCGCCGATCACCGCCGCCTGGATGGCGTCGTCGCGGCTGCTGCCGCCGCCGTTGTGCGAGCCGCCGCTGGCCTGCGCGGCGATGATCACGCCCAGCGTCGCCAGCATGATCGGGATGTGGTCCTTCTGCGCGCGCTCGACCGCACGCAGCACGTGGCGCTGGGTGACGTGCGAGATCTCGTGCGCGAGCACGCCGGCCAGCTCGTCCTCGGTGCGCGCGGCGAGCACCGTGCCGGCGTTCATGCCGACGTAGCCGCCCAGGGTGGCGAAGGCGTTGATCTGCCGGTCCTGCAACAGGAAGAAGGTGAACGGCTGCTCGGGGCGGTCGGAGGCGGCGCCGAGGCGGTGGCCCATGCCGCTGAGCCAGCTGTCGAGCAGCGGGTCCTCGAGCACGTAGCCGTAATGCCGCAGCTGGAACAGGGTGTACTCGCCGTACTCCTTCTCCTCGGCGGGCGTGAGCAGCTGGGCCGCGGAGGAGCCGATGTCGGGCAGGCGGGTGTCCTGGCCGCGCGCCACGGGGGCGGCCAGGCCGAGGGCGAGGCTGAGGGCGGCGGACAGCGGCAGCAGGATCAGGGGACGCAAGGCAACTCCAGGGGCGCCGCGAGGACGCGTAGGCGGCGACCGGGGCATGACGCCGCGCACGGATGGGACCGGCCGGCGCTGTAAAATGTTCCCTGCCGGCCCCATGTACGGGGAAAAGGAGTCCCCCGTGCCCGATGTCGTCATGTATACCACCGCCATGTGCCCATATTGCGTGGCGGCGAAGAATTTCCTGAAGTCGCGCGGCGCCCAGTGGACCGAGGTGCGGATCGACACGGACGCGGCGCAGCGCGCGGCGATGTGGGAGAAGACCCGGCGCAGCTCGGTGCCGCAGATCTTCATCAACGGCAAGCACGTCGGCGGCTACGACGACCTGGTGGCGCTGGACCGCGGCGGCGGGCTGAAGCCGCTGCTGGAGGCTTCCCCGTGAGCGGCGGCGGCGAGGGCGAGGGCGACCGCGTCGCCAGCTTCAACGCGTTCCGTTCGCGCATGAACGACCGCATCCTGGCCGAAGACAACCAGGTGATCCGCCGCTTCTTTTCGCTGGATACGCAGACCTACCGCGCGGGCGCGCTCGACGTGAAGACGAAGGAGCTGCTGGGCCTGGTCGCGTCGATGGTGCTGCGCTGCGACGACTGCATCGCCTACCACGTGGGCCAGTGCCGCGAAGTCGGCGTGAACCGCGACGAGTTCTTCGAAGCCTTCAGCGTCGCGCTCGTCGTCGGCGGTTCGATCGTGATCCCCCACCTGCGCCGCGCGGTCGACTTCCTCGACCGGCTGGAATCCGCTTCCTCCGCTGCCCCCGAAGCGCCGCACTCCCACGAGTAGAAGCTCGGGTAGTTGCTGCTGCGAGCCGCCGGGAGTGAGGGGTGTGCGCGCCCGGAGCTGTCCCCCGCTTTGTAGTGGTGGTGGTCACTTCGTGACCAGGCGCGGCGGGCGAATTCGCGGCGGTGTCGGGACTTGCCAGCAATAGTTGAAGGGATTCGCTAGCTGCCGCACGCCCCGGCGGGCATGCTGGTTCCAGAGCTCGTCGGAGCGGGGAGGTGCGCTGGTATACTGCGGCAAGAACCTTGCGAATCAATAAGATGCGTCTGTCTACGATCAAGCTGTCCGGCTTCAAGTCCTTCGTCGATCCCACCGTCCTGCACCTGCCGACCAACATGACCGGCGTGGTCGGGCCGAACGGTTGCGGCAAGTCGAACATCATCGACGCGGTGCGCTGGGTGATGGGCGAAAGCTCGGCCAGCCGCCTGCGCGGCGACAGCCTCACCGACGTCATCTTCTCCGGTTCGAGCACGCGCAAGCCGGTCAGCCAGGCCACCGTCGAGCTCATCTTCGACAACTCCGAAGGCACCATCGGCGGCGAGTACGCCCGCTACGCCGAAATCTCGGTGAAGCGTTCGGTCAGCCGCGACGGCCAGAGCAACTACTACCTGAACGGCGCGCGCTGCCGCCGCCGCGACATCACCGACCTGTTCCTCGGCACCGGCCTGGGCGCGCGCAGCTACTCGATCATCGAGCAGGGCATGATTTCCCAGATCATCGAGGCGCGCCCGGAAGACCTGCGCGTGTACCTCGAAGAGGCCGCCGGCATCTCCAAGTACAAGGAGCGCCGCAAGGAAACCGAAACGCGCATCAAGCACACGCGCGAAAACCTCGAGCGCCTCACCGACCTGCGCGAGGAAGTGGACAAGCAGCTCGAGCACCTCAAGCGCCAGGCGCGCGCCGCCGAGCAGTACCAGTCGATCCAGGCCGAGCGCATCAACAAGGATGCGCAGCTGAAGGCGCTGGAATACCGCAAGCTCGACGCCGAGCTGCACGCGCTGCGCGAGGAGCTGACGAAGGACGAGCTGAAGCTGCAGCAGATCCTCGCCGAGCAGCGCGCCGCCGAGGCGCAGATCGAAACCTGCCGCGTGCAGCAGCACGAGGCCGGCGAGAAGCTGTCGGCGGTGCAGGCCGAGGGCTACCGCATCAGCGGCGAGCTGGCGCGCATCGAACAGCAGATCGGCCACCAGCGCGAGCTGCGCCAGCGGCTGGAGACCGCGCGCGCGGAAGCCGACGCGGCCTTCGCGCAGATCGGCGAGCACATCACCGGCGACGAGCGCCAGCTCGGCGAGCTGCGCAATGCCATTTCCGAGCACGAGCCGAAGCTCGAGGCGCTCAACGCCGACGACGCCGGCAAGCAGGAGGCGCTGCGCGCCGCCGAGGCCGCGCTGCTCGAATGGCAGCAGCGCTGGGATGCCTACGCCATCGCGCAGGCCGAATCCTCGCGCTGGGCGGAAGTCGAGCGCACCAAGATCGAATACCTCGAAAAGCAGGGCAGCGAGCAGGCGCGCCGCCGCGAGAAGCTGCTCGAGGAAAAGCTCACGCTGGATACCAGCGCGCTGCAGAAGTCGCTGGCCGACGCGCAGGCCGAACACGACACCAACAAGGCCGGCCTGGACACGCTGGCGGCGACGCTGGAAGCGAAGAAGGCCGCGCTGCTCGCCGAGCAGGAAAAGCAGCGCCAGCTGCAGGCCGAACTGTCGGAGACGCGCAAGCAGGCGCAGGCCGCGAAGGGTCGCCTGGCCTCGCTGGAAGCGCTGCAGCACGCCGCCCTGGGCCAGGAGAAGAACCTCGCGCTGGACTGGCTGCGCGCGCAGGGCCTGGCCGACAACGATCGCCTGGGCGAAGCGCTCGAGGTCGAGGCCGGCTGGGAAACCGCCGTCGAGACCGTGCTGGGTAGCCTGCTCGAGGCGGTGCTGGTCGAGGATCCGGCGGCGAAGCTCGGCGACCTGGCCAACTTCGGCCAGGGCCGCGTCGCGCTGATGAGCAACGAAGGGCAGGGCGGCGGCGACCCGCCGAGCGGTTCGCTGGCCGCGCGCGTGCGCGGCCCGGCGCCGCTGCGTGCGCTGCTCTCGCGCGTGCACGCCGTCGAC
>JADMIO011227288.1_pt1 | contig 20246 bp, 12 predicted proteins | sample 8958161 | NCBI WGS metagenome assembly JADMIO01 (sample SAMN16585339, study PRJNA669376) | soil metagenome | isolation source: Crop rotation soil | place: USA: Cullars Rotation, Alabama | collected 2011 | reverse complement strand
GCCGCGACTTCAAGTCACGTGAATTCCAAGCTTCGGATCCCACTGTGCTGGAAAGTCCGCCGGGACGTGGCGCTCAAGGTCCTGCCCCCGAGCTTCGCCGCCGACGAGGAGCGCCGGCGCCGCTTCCTCCGCGAGGCGCGCTCGGCCGCGGCCGTCAACCACCCCAACATCGCCACCATCTACGAGGTCGGCGAGGGCGAGGGGCGCATCTACATCGCGATGGAGCTCGTCGCCGGGCGGAGCCTCGCGCGGATCCTCGCCACCTCGCGGCCCTCGGTCGAGGAGGCCGTCGAGCTCGGGCGGCAGATCCTCCGCGGCCTCGGCAAGGCGCACGAGGCCGGGCTCGTTCATCGGGATCTCAAGCCCGACAACGTCATGGTCACCCCCGACGGGACGGTGAAGCTCCTCGACTTCGGCCTCGCCAAGGCGAGGGAGCCGGCCCAGGGCAGCCTGGGCGACGCCGAGACGGCCATGACCGAGGACGGGCGCCTCGTCGGCACGCCGCTCTACATGTCCCCGGAGCAGGCCCGCGGGCGGCCCCTCGACGCCCGCTCCGATCTCTTCTCCTTCGGCGTGCTGCTCTACGAGCTGCTCACCGGCAAGCGCCCCTTCTCCGGCGCGACCTCCACCGATCTGCTCACGGCCATCCTCCGCGATCGGCCCGCGCCGCCCTCGGTGCTCGACCCCCAGGTGCCCGCCGATCTCTCGGCCCTGGTGGAGCGCTGCCTGGCCAAGGAGCCCGCCGAGCGCTACCCGGATTGCCAGAGCCTCTCGGCCGAGCTCGATCGGGCCCTCGCGCCCAGCCGCGATCGCAACTCGCAGGCCTCGTCGGCAGAGCGAACGACCGCACCGGCCCCGGCTCCCCTCCCCTCCACGGCGCCCAGCGCGAGCCCGCGCCGGCGGACGGGCCTGCTCGTCGCCGCGCTCGCCGCGCTCGCCGCGGCGATCGCCGCCCCAGCGGCGATCAACCGCTTCCAGCGCGAGCCTTCGGCCCCGCCGATCCTCGCGGCCCAGCCCGCTCCCCGCGCCACGGCGATCACCGATCTCCCCCCGCCGATCTCGAAGAGCCCCGAGGCCCTGGCGGCCTATGCCTCGGCGCTCCAGGCCCTGCGCGACGCCAACTGGATGCGCGCGGAGGAGAGCCTGCGCCGCACCCTCGCCCTCGATCCCTCGATCGGCTCCGCGCACCTCCGGCTCGCCCAGTCCCTGGCCGACTCGGGCCCGAGCTTCGTCGCCGACTCCCACGCGAGCTACTCCCGCGCCGTCGAGACCCGCGCGGCGATGAGCGAGCGCGATCAGGTGGTCCTCCGCGCGCTCGAGCCCAGGCTGGGCCGCGATCCGCCCGAGTTCGGGCTCTGCCGCGAGCGCCTGCGCGAGGCCGCCAGGCGCTACCCGCTCGACGCCGAGATCTCCCTCATGGTGGCCATGGTCGAGATCGATCCCCAGACCGCGCTCGACGCCGCGCGGCGGGCGACCGAGCTCGATCCGCTCTACGCCGACGCCTGGCAGATCGTGGGGGCCAAGCTGAGCGATCTCAACCGCGCCGACGAGGCGCTCTCGGCGCTCGACCGCTGCATCGAGATCTCCCCGACGAGCTCCGACTGCCGGCAGGAGCGGGCCGCCAAATACGCCACGCTCGGCCGCTGCGCCGAGATGGACGACGAGCTGCGCCGGGCGCTGTCCAACAACCCCAAGGCCTTCCTCGACACCTACGACAAGAGGGTCCTCTCGCTCCAGAGCCTGGGCCGCCCGCCCGAGGTGATCCTCGAGGTCTTGTCGCAGAAGTGGTCGCACGTGACCGAAGATCGGCGCCGCGCGACCGAGCTCGCCGATCGGGCCGAGCTCGAGCTCGGCCTGGGGGACTTCCCGCAGGCCGAGGAGCACCTGAAAGAGCTCGGGGACGCCGTCCGCTCCGACATCACCGCGAACGGCCACGCCCGCTACGCGATCTACCTCGCCAACCTCTACCTGGAGACCGGCCGGCCCAAGCAGGCCTCGGCGATCGCCGACGACTACCTGAAGCGGCTGGACGCCTGGGCCGGAGCGAGCGCCGCCGGCACCACGATGAAGATGCTCCGGATCATGCTCCACGCCGGCACCTTGACCAGGACGGCCTTCCAAGCCCGGCGCACCGAGTGGCTGAAGCAGCACGAGCGGGTCGACTCCCACGAGAAGATGATCCCCTGGCTCATCGCTTATGCCTATACCCTCGAGACCAGGGAAGAGGCCGAGGAGGCGCTCGCCGCGCTCGCCGCCGTCCCCCCCGAGATGCAGCCGTCCCCGATCCGGAACCGGTGGGACGGCGGGCTGGAGATCGGCAGGATGTACGTCCTGCTCGGCCGCCCGGACGACGCGCTCCCCTATCTGCGCCAGCGCACCTCCTCCTGCCTCTCGAACTTCGAGCGGGTGCAGGTGAGCGACGTCCTCGGCCGGGCCCTCGAGCAGAAGGGTGACGTCCAGGGGGCCTGCGCGGCGTATGGAGCGGTGATCGAGCGCCTCGGCAAGGCCCGGCCCCGATCGATCACCGCCGAGCGGGCCAAGGCGCGTGTCCAGGCGCTCCACTGCGCCCCGCCGACTGGCATCGTGCCCCCTGCCCCGCCCGTGACCGACGCCAAGCCCGAGGAGGAGCCTGAAGACAAGGAGTCGGAGGAGCCGGCGCCGATCCCGGGTCTGCCGGGGGTGAGCGTGGATCTGCCCAGGGGGCTGCCCCTGGGCCCGCACGGCTTGGGGCCGCACCCCCTGGGGCCGCACGGCATCGGGCCGTTCCCCGTGGGACCGACGCCGCCGGTGCCGCCTCCTCCCCCGAATCCGCCTTCGCCTCCCGTGCCCCCTTCCCCTCCCGGGCCGACTCCCTGATCGCCGGCGCGCCGTCCCCGCTCCGTGCAGTCAGGGCGTGGCCCACTTGAAAGGCCGCTTCAGGAGCCGAGGCAGCTGAGGGCCCATGAAGCCGAGGAGAGTGGAAGTCCGGGGCGGCGACCAGGGCGTGCCGAGGACGATATCGAGCGGATAGACCGCCTCGCCCGCCTCGTCCACGCACCGCCCGGTGGTCAGCCCGTCGAGCGCTCGGGAGGCCAGATCCTCCGGCGAGAGCAGGTCTCCCTCCCCCCAGGCCTCGCGGAAGAGGGGCAGATACTCGATTTGATCCACCCCGCCCAGACACTTGAAGTCGTTCAGGAAGGCCAGCGCGCCGAAGACGAGGAGGACCCCGGGGCAGAGCGCTCCCGAGCGGAGGCCTTCGACGATCGAATCGGGGCGAAGGGCGAGCTCGGTGTGTGAGCCCCGCAGCGCCTCTCCCCTCCGGCGCAGCGGCTCGAAGGCCGGACGATCGGGGGGCCCGTGCGCGGTGGTGAACAGGGCCATCTCCGGCAGCGGACCGAGGACCCGCTCGCGGATCTCCGGCGCGAAGAGCAGCCGGTGGAGCGGGTGCCCGCGCTCGGGCAGCACCTCGGCCAGATAGGAGGCCACGACCTCGTTGAGATCGAGGAAGAGGAGGCGGCGATCGAGGAGCCTGCTCTCCAGCCGGGAGCAGGCGGTGAGCGCCCAGCGGCTGAAGGACCCTCCCGGGGACGCCGGGGGCAGGAGATCGCGAATCGGCGGCTTCAACGAGGCGAGGAGTTGGCAGAGCTCCGGCGGAATCGGCGCCCTCCACACCGGCGCATCCCGCCTCGACCAGGGCAGGAGCGAGAGCCGGCGCCCTTCGGAGCCGCTCCCGGCAAAGGCCGTGCTCCTCACCCGGTAGGCCGGCGAGCGCCCGTCCAGGAAGGCCGAGAGCGGGTGGCGGCGGCTGAAATTGAGGCTGCCCGGACGAGCGATGTTGGAGAAGGGGATCCCCGAGCAGGCGCCGACCACATAAGGCTCCTCGGGCGAGAGGCTGAGCGTGGCCAGCGCGTGCATGGCAAAGAAGATCGGCCCCTCGGAGGCGGTCACGTGGGTCGCGGTCTGGAGGACTCGAGTCTGCTCGAGCCTTGCCATTACCGCCTCGATCTCCTCCCCTGGCAACGAGAGGCGGCCGAGCTCGGCGCGAAAGGCCCGGCCGAGCGCCGGCTCGAGGGGGCGCGCCGGCCGATGCCGGTGCAGGCTGGCCGAGTACTCGTGGAGGGAGAGGTCCCCGCGGCGAACGAGCAGCTCGGCCAGGGCGGGACGGCCGATGCTGCGGAGCGTATCGGTGATCTCGGCGGGGGACATGCGCCCGCAATCCTAAGCGACGATCGGACCGGGAAAGAGCGGGAAAGCCCGGGGGGCGCGCCTTGACAAGCTCGGAGACGCACGGGTAGCCTCCGCGCCTCGATGCTCCGAGAGAACGCCCGAATCGCCGTCGTCGCCCCGAGCGGAGGCTTCACCGCCGAGCGGCTGCGCATCGCGATCGAGGTGCTGGAGCGCTGGGGCTATTGCCCGGTCCCGGGCGAGCACGTCGTGGCCCGCCACCGCTATTTCGCCGGCACCGTCCAGCAGCGGGCCGCCGATCTGAGCTGGGCCCTGACCGCGCCCGACGTCGACGCCGTCTGGTTTGCCCGGGGAGGCTACGGCGCCGCCCAGGTCCTCGCCCACCTGCCCTGGGACAGGCTCGATCAGCGCCCGGTCATCGGCTTCTCCGACGCCACTGCCCTGCTCGCCCCCATGGCCAATCGAGGCCTCTGCGCCGTTCACGGCCCCGTGCTCCACGGCCTCACCGACTTCGATCTCGGCTCCGATCCTCCCCCCACGCCCATCGACACCGAGAGCCGGAGCGTGCTCCGCCGCCTGCTCGAGACCGGCATCTCGCCCCACCTCCCCGGGAGGCCGCTCTGCGGGCCCGGAGGCCCGGTCTCCGGCCGGGTCCTCGGCGGCAACCTCACCGTCCTCGCCAGCCTGATTGGGACGCCCTGGGCCCTCGACACCCGGAGCGCCATCGTCCTCCTGGAAGACGTCAAAGAGCAACCCTATCGAATCGAGCGCTCCCTCTGCCAGCTCCTCGACGCCGGAGGCCTCCGGGGGGCGGTCGGCGTCGCGCTGGGCGACTTCTACCACTGCCGCCCCGACTCGGCGGACTACACCCTGGGCGACGTCTTCCGAGAGCACCTGGAGCCCCTGGGAATCCCCGTGATCTTCGGCCTCCCCGTCGGGCACTCCGTCCATAACTATGCCTGGATCCACGGCGCCCCCGGCACCCTCGACGCCCGGGGAATCACCTTTGGCCCGGCCGAGACCGGCTGAGCCCTCCCTCGTCATGCCGGGCCCCGAGGACCGAATCGCCGTCATCGGCCTCGCCGGCCGCTTCCCCGGCGCTCCCTCGGCGGACGCTCTCTTTCGTTTGCTCGAGGAGGGTAGAGAGGCAATCTCCTTCTTCTCCGAGGAAGAGCTGCTCGAGGCCGGAGTCCCCACCTCGCTCCTCGCCGACCCTCATTATGTCCGGGCCCGGGGCGCCCTCGAAGGCGCCGAGCTCTTCGACGCCGGCTTCTTCGCGCTGACCCCGCGCGAGGCTTCGCTGCTCGACCCGCAGCAGCGCCTCTTCCTCGAGCAATGCTGGGCCGCGCTCGAGGACGCGGGGCACGCCCGGGAGCGCGGCCGCGGGCGGACCGGCGTCTTCGCCTCGGCCAGCCGCTCCACCTATCAAATCCACCTCCTCCAGCGCCTCGGGAAGGAGGCCTTCGAGCCCTTTGCCCTCGACGGCACGCTCAACGATTTCATGGCCAGCCGGGTCTCCCACGCGCTCGATCTGCGCGGGCCGAGCCTGATGGTGCAGACGGCCTGTTCGAGCTCCCTTCATGCCGTTCACCTGGCCTGCCAGAGCCTGCTCACCGGCGAGTCGGACCTCTGCCTCGCCGGGGCGGCCTCGATCACCGTGCCTCCGCGGGCAGGCACCCTCTGGCAGGAGGGGGGGATCTCTTCCCCGGACGGCCATTGCCGGGCCTTCGACGCTGGCGCCGCCGGCACGGTGGGCGGGGACGCCGTGGCCGTGGTGGTCTTGAAGCGCCTCGAGGACGCCCTCCGCGATCGCGACCGGATCCACGCGGTGATCCTGGGCAGCGCGGTGAACAACGACGGCGCGGCGCGGGTGGGCTTCACCGCGCCGGGGGTGGAGGGACAGGCCGCCGTGATCCGCGAGGCCCTGGCGGCCGCCGGGGTCTCCCCCCGGGAGATTGGCTATGTGGAGGCGCACGGCTCCGGCACCGCCCTGGGCGATCCCATCGAGATCGCCGCCCTCTCCCTGGCCTTCTCGAGCGCGGTCGAGCTCGCGCGGCAGGGCTGCCCCGTGGGCTCGATCAAGCCGAACGTCGGCCACGCCGACGTCGCGGCGGGCCTGGTCGGGCTCATCAAGACGGTGCTTTGCCTGGAGCGCCGGACGCTGGTGCCGAGCATCAACGTTCAGCGGCCCAACCCGCGCATCGACTTTCCCAGCACTCCCTTCTTCGTCCAGACCCGGCTCGAGCCCTTCCCCTCGCGGGGAGGCCCGCGCAAGGCAGGCGTGAGCTCCTTTGGAATGGGAGGCAGCAACGCCCATGTGATCCTGGAGGAGGCGCCTCCTCCGTTGGAGCGAGGCCCAGAGCCCCCCTGGAAGCTTCTCGTGCTCTCGGCCCGCTCCCGCCCGGCGCTGGAGGCGATGACCTCCCACCTGGCCGAGCACCTCCGGGCCCACCCCGCGCTCGCGCTCGCCGACGTGGCCCATTCCCTCCAGGTCGGCCGGGCCCCGTTCCCCCACCGGCGAACGCTGATCTGCCAGACCCTGGAGGAAGCGGCGCGCGCCCTCGAGGCCCGGGACGACACCCGTCTACGCTCCGCCCGGGCGGAGGGGCGGACCCGCCCGCTGGCCTTCCTCTATCCCGGCCTGGGCGAGCAATATCCGGGCATGGCCGCAGGCCTCTATGCCCAGGCGCCGGCCTTCCGGGCCGAGCTCGATCGCTGCGCCGAGCTCCTGAAGCCGCGCCTCGAGCTCGACGTCCGCGAGCTCCTGCTGGACCGCGAGGCGCCCGCGCCGGCGCGGAGCCCCTTCCGGAGCCGGCTCCGGCGAGGGCCCGATCCCCCGCATCCCCTGCTCGACGACACCCGAGTCGCGCAACCGGCGCTGCTCGCCTTCGAGCTCTCCCTCCACGCGCTCTTCACTTCCCTCGGACTGCGTCCCGATGCCCTGCTCGGTCATAGCCTGGGGGAATATGCCGCGGCGGTCGCGGCCGGGGTGTTCTCCCGGGAAGACGCGCTCTCCCTGGTCGCCGAGCGCGCCCGCCTGATTGCCACTCTCCCGCCGGGAGGGATGCTGGCGCTCTCCCTCTCTCCCCGGGAGATCGAGGAGCTCGGCGCCGGGGGGATCTCGCTCGCCGCCGTGAACGGTCCGCGGATGAGCGTCGTCGGAGGCCCGGAGGGGGCGCTCGCCGCCCTGGAGCGCGCGCTCACCGAGCGAGGCGTCGCCTGGAAGCGCCTCTCGACGCGGCACGCCCTCCACACCGGAGAGATGCGCCCGATCGCGGCGGCCTTTGCCGCCCGGGTGGCCGAGGTGCGGCGGAGCCCCCCGAAGATCCCTTATCTATCCAGCTCGACCGGTACCTGGATTGAAGCCGGAGAGGCCCAGAGCCCCGCCTACTGGGCCGATCACCTGTGCAGGCCGGTGTTGTTCGGAGCAGGCTTGCGGGAGCTCATCGCCGATCCGACGCGAATCCTCCTGGAGCTCGGCCCGGGCTCCACCCTGGTGAGCCTGGCCCTGCTCGCCGGGCAGGTCGAGGACGGACGGCCCCGGACGGCGCTCGGCTCGCTCTCGCCGGATCGCGGGGATGATTTTCACCATTGGTTGGCGACCCTCGCCGAGCTCTGGCGGGCGGGCGTCGCCCTCGAATGGGAGGCGCTGAATCCGGAGGGCAAGCCTCGCCGGGTGCCGCTTCCGACCTATCCCTTCGAGCGCTCGCGGCATTGGGTGGACGGGCCGGCGGGGGTGATCTCCGGATCCGTCGCGCCCCGGGAGCGACCCCGGGCCGAGCCCGAGCGAGCGTATCCCTCCCCGCCGATCGAAGCCCCCTCGATCCCGGGCCTCGCCGGGCCGCGGAACCCCCGGGAGGCGGCGATCCAGGCCGCCTGGCAGGCCGCCTTCGGCCTCGCGCGGATTGGCATCCACGACGATTTCTTTGCCCTGGGTGGGCATTCGCTGCTCGCGCTTCAGCTCCTCTACCGGGTCCGAAGGACCTGTGGGGTGGAGCTCTCGGTGCGCAGCCTGCTCGAGCAGCCGACCATCGCCGGAATGGCCGCCCGCTGGGACGAGGGGGTCCATGCGCTCCTCGGGCCCTCGATTCGCAGCCGGCTCGACGAAGGGAAGGAAGGCGCGGGGCGCCGGGCGATCCTCGAAGAGTACGTCGCCGGGCAGCTCGCCCGCGCGCTCGGGCGCCCGGGCGAAGAGCTGCGCTCGAACCAGGATCTGCGGACCGTGGGGCTCGAGCAGGGCCTCGCGGATCTGGTGATCGCCTTCAAGCGGGATCTCGGCCACCCGGTGTTTGCGCCCGAGCTCCTGCGGAGGCCCAGCGTCGCCGGGCTGACGGACCTGCTGCTCGCCATCGAGGAGGGGTCCGCTTCGCTCGAGCCCCTCGGGGCGATGGAGAGTTCGAGGGTGAGCGCGAGGCCGGGAGGGGCCGAGCGCAAGAATCCTCCGGCCGCGTTCATCCTCTCCAGCGCGCGCTCGGGGTCGACGCTGCTCCGGGTGATGCTGGCCGGGCACCCCGAGCTCTTCTCTCCGCCGGAGCTCCACCTCCTGATGTACGAATCGCTGCGGGAGCGGGAGGCGCGCTTGCCCTCGGCGCACTTCGGCAAGGGCCTGCAACGGGCGCTGCTGGAGCTCTGTAACCGCGACGGCGCGCGGGCCGAGGCCCTGGTCCGCGAGCTCCTCGCCGAGGACGCCTCGATCCCCGAGGTGTACGGGAGGATCCAGGAGCTCTGCCGCCCCCGGCTGCTCGTCGACAAGTCACCTTCCTATGCCGAGCGGATCGAGTCCCTGGAGCGGGCGCCCCGGATCTTCGAGCGCTGCGTCTTCATTCACCTCGTCCGCCACCCCCTCGCGGTGATCGAGTCCTACGTCCGCAATCGCATCGACGGCCTGGCCCGCAGCCCGATGGGGGATCCCTGGGCCATGGGGGAGGCGCACTGGGTCAGCCACAATCGCACCATCCTCGCCTTCCTCGACGGGGGCCGGCGCGAGGCGCACCGGGTCCGCTTCGAGGAGCTGGTGGCCGAGCCCGAGCGGGTGATGCGCGGGGTGGCGGCGGCGCTCGGGGTCCCCTATCGGCCCGAGCTCCTCCGGCCCTATGACGGAGGCCGGATGATCGACGGCGTCGGTGACCCCAACCTGCACGAGCACGAGCGCATCGAGCCCTCGCTCGGCGAGGTCTGGAAGCAGGTTCGCCCGCCCCGCCCCCTCGGGCCCGAGGCCCGCGCGCTGGCGGCGCGCCTCGGCTATGCTCGACCCGGCGAGGAATGAAGCATGACGGCATCGATCATCGGGATCGTGGGCGCGGGGGTGATGGGCCGCGGCGTCGCCCAGTGCGCGGCCCGCGGAGGCCTTCGCGTCGTGCTCGTCGACACCGACGCCGGGGCGCGGGCCGAGGCCAGGGGACGAATTCGCGAGGATCTCCGGATGCAACGCCTCCTCGGCGGGGACAAAACCGGCGAGGACACGGAGCGGATCCTCTCGCGGATCATCGTGACGGAGGAGCTCGCCTCCCTCGCTTCGGTCCATTTCGTGATCGAGAACGTGCCCGAGCGCTGGGAGGTGAAGGAGGCCGTCTTCCGGGCCCTCGACGCCTCCTGCCCCCCGGAGCTCATCCTGGCCTCCAACACCTCCGCCATCCCCATCGCGCGCCTCGCCGCGGTGACCCGGCGCGCCCCCCGGGTGCTCGGCATCCATTTCATGAACCCGGCGCCGTACAAGCCCACGGTGGAGCTCGTCCGCGCCCCGTCGACCTCGGAGGAGACGGTCGGAGAGGCGCTCCTGGTGCTCGAGAAGATGGGCAAACAAGCCATCGTGGTCGGCGACTCTCCCGGCTTCGTCTCCAATCGAATCCTGATGCTGGCCATCAACGAGGCCGTCTTCCTGGTCGCCGAGAAGGTCGCCCTCCCGGCCGAGATCGATCGGATCATGACCTCGTGCCTCGGCCACGCCCTGGGCCCGCTGGCCACCGCCGATCTCATCGGGCTCGACGTGGTGCTGGACACCCTCCATACGCTCTGCGAGAGCGAGCACGCGATCAAATACCGTCCCTGCCCGCTGCTGGTGGAGATGGTCGCCGCGCGGAGGCTCGGCCGGAAGACGGGGGAGGGCTTCTTCCCCTACCCCTCGAGGGCGGTGAGGCCGTGAGCGCGGAGACGATCCGGGACGAGCTCCGAGCCTTCCTGAAGAAGCTCTCCGGCGTGGCCGACATCGCCGACGGCGACGAGCTCTTTGCCCGGGGCCTGCTCAACTCGCTCTATGCCATGCAGATCGTCCAGTTCGTCGAGTCCCGCTACCAGCTGATCGTCCGCGACGAGGACCTCGAGCTCGACAATTTCCAGACGATCGAGGCCATCGCCCGCCTGATCGAGCGCCGGACCAGGGGTTGATCCATGTTCGAGCTCACGCCCCGGCAGCGCGCCGAGCGAGCCTCGTTTCGAGCGTTCGCCGCCCGGGAGATCGAGCCCCACGCCGCCCGCTTCGACGCCGAGGAGCGCCTCCCGCAGGAGCTCCTCCGAGCCCTGGCGGAGCAGGGCTATCTGGGCGCCGCCGTCTCCAGAGCGCACGGGGGCGCCGGCATGGATCAGCTCACCCTCGGCCTCCTCCACGCCGAGATCGGCCGGGCCTGCGCCTCGACCCGGAGCCTGCTCACCGTGCAGAGCATGGTGGCCCAGGCGATCGAGCGCTGGGGCGACCCGGCGCAAAGGGAGCGCTGGCTGCCGGGCCTCGCGCGCGGGGAGCGCGTCGCCGCCTTCGCCCTGACCGAGCCCGAGGCCGGGAGCGATCTCGAGGCAATGCAGACCAGCGCGCGCGCCGACGGCGAGGGCTACGCCGTCAGCGGCCGGAAGAAATGGATTTCTTTTGGCATGATCGCCGATCTGATCCTCCTCTTCGCCCGCTCGGAGGGGGGGCTCTCCGCGTTCCTGATCGAGCCCGGGATCGAGGGTTTCCATCGAACACCCATCCAGCGAATGCTCGGCGTCCGGGCCTCCCAGCTCGCCGAGCTGCGCCTCGAGGGCTGCCGGCTTCCCCGGGAAGCCCGCCTGGGACGGGGAGGGCTGCCCTTCAGCCTGATCGCCTCTACGGCCCTCGATCTCGGCCGCTACAGCGTGGCCTGGGGCTGCGTGGGAATCGCCGAGGCCTGCGCGCGCGCCAGCCTGGAGCACGCGCGGCAGAGGAGACAGGGCGGCAAGGCGATCGCCGAGCACCAGCTCGTCCAGCGCCTGCTCACGGGGATGATCACCGGCGCCCGGGCGGCGCGCCTGCTCTGCGCGCAGGCGGGCGCGCGGCGGGACAGCGGGGACCCGCGCGCGCTGGCCGACACCATGGTCGCCAAATACTTCGCCTCGACCACCGCCAGCCGGATCGCCGCCGATGCCGTCCAGATCCACGGCGCCTCCGGCTGCGCCCAGGGCTCGGCGGTGGAGCGCCACTTCCGGGACGCTCGCCTCATGGAGATCATCGAGGGCAGCACCCAGATTCAGGAGGTTACCATTGCCCAGCTCGCCGGGGGCGAGCTCCTCGGCGAGGAGGGGTGAGCCTCGCCCCCGCGCTCGTGACCTTGAGTCGAGGAGGCGGGCTTCGCCCCTTGTTCCTGATCCACGGCCTCGCGGGCACCGCGCTCCCCTTCCTGGAGCTCTCGTCCCGGCTCGACCCGGCCCGGCCCTGCATTGGAGTCCAGGCTCGGGGGATCGACGGCGATCGCGAGCCCCTCGACCGGGTGGAGGCCATCGCGGCGGCCCATATCGACGCCATCCTGGAGGCTCACCCGGCCGACGCCTATCTCCTCGCCGGATGGTCCTTTGGCGGCCTCGTCGCCCTGGACATGGCCCTCCAGCTCGGTCGAGCCGGGAAGGAGGTCGCGCTGGCGCTGCTCGATTGCCAGGGGCTTCGTCGCGCGAGCGCCGAGGTCGCGCTCGAGCCGGGCCTGCCGGCGCCGCTGCGCCGGGTGGCCGAGGCCCACCTTCGCGCCCGGGAGCGCTACGTGCCCGGGAGCTACCCGGGCGACGCCACCCTGTTCCGGGCGCTCGAGACCGCGGCGGATCTCGAGGATTCCACCCTGGGCTTTGGCCGGCTCGTCCAGGGAGCCCTCGCGGTGGAGACGGTCCCCGGCGATCATCACTCGATGTTGCGCCCCCCCGCGGTCGCCCACCTGGCCCGGTCCCTCTCGTCCTGGCTCGGCCGCCGGGGCGACGGGAGCTGACATGGCGCAAACGCCTCTCCCCTCGGCCTCCGACGACTCGACCGCTCCCGCCCGCTTCCTCCGGCTGGCGCAGGCCTTCCCCGAGCGGCTCGCGATCCAGGACGAGCGCCGCTCGCTGAGCTACGGCGCGCTGCTCGAGCGCTGCCTGGAAGCGGCGGCGGCGCTGGAGGGGAGCCCCGCCGAGCGGGTGGCGCTGCTCTGCGATCACGACGCCGGCGCGATCGTCGGGCTCCTCGGGGTGCTCCTGGCCGGAAGGACCGCCGTCCCCCTCGACCCCACCCACCCTCGAGATCGGTTGGCCTGGATGCTCGACGACGCCCAGGCGGAGGCGCTCCTCGCCTCGGAGCACAACCAGCAGCTCGCCCGCTCCCTTTCCAACGAAAGGACGAGCCTCGTTCCCTGGAGCGCTCCTCGCCGGGCCGCCCTCACCCCCGTCGATCCGGGGAGCGTGGCCTATCTCCTCTACACCTCCGGCTCGAGCGGCCAGCCCAAGGGTGTTTATCAGAGCCATCGAAACCTGCTCCAGCAGATCCTCACCTACGGCCAAAGCCTGGAGCTCGAGCCGGAGGACCGCCTGACCCTGCTCCCCTCGTACAGCGTCGACGCTGCGCTGATGGATATCTTCGGCGCCCTCCTCCACGGCGCCTCCCTTCACCTCTGGGACCTCCGCGCGCGAGGCGCCGGCGCCCTGCCCGACTGGCTCTTCGGGCGGCGGATCACCGTCTATCACTCGACGCCGACCGTGTATCGGGCCCTGATGGCGGAGGTCCCGCCCTGCGCCGCCTTTCCGCGGGTTCGCCGGGTAGTGCTGGGCGGAGAGCCGGCGCGCCCCGCCGATCTCGCCGCCTTTCGCCGCCATTTCCGGGGGCCCTCCCTCCTCGTCAACGGGTTTGGACCGACGGAGTCGACCCTCGGCCTCCAGGCCTTCTTCGATATCGAGGCGACGAGCCGCGAGGACCCTTTGCCGATTGGCCGGCCGGTGAGCGGCGTCGAGGTGCGGCTCCTCGACGAGGAGGGCCGTGAAGGCGGAGAGGAAGGCGAGATCGCCCTGCGCAGCTCCGCGGTTGCCCTGGGCTACTGGCGCCGCCCCGACCTCGATCGAGCCGCGTTCCTGCCCGATCCCGACGGCGGGGGGCGGCGAATCTACCGCACCGGCGATCGAGGGCGGCGGCAACCCGACGGGACCTTCACCTTCGTCGGCCGGCGAGATCGACAGATCAAGCTCCGCGGCCACCGGATCGAGCTCGGCGAAATCGAGGCCTGCTTGCGCGGGTATCCGGAGGTAGCCGAGGCCGTGGTGCTCGTGGAGCCCGGCCCGCTCGACGAGCCGCTGCTCGTCGCCCACGTGGAGTGTCCCCGGGGAGCCGCCTCCGACTCCGCCGCTCTCCTGCGCTGGCTCCGCTCCACCTTGCCCGAGCCGATGGTGCCGTCCCGAATCCGGGTCCACGCCGCCCTCCCGCTGACCACCAGCGGAAAGGTGGATCGCCTGGCGCTCCGGGGCGAGGCGGCACCCGCCCCGGTGGAGCCCGACCCGCTGCCGTGCTCCGCCACCGCGACCTGGCTCCTGGGCCTCTGGAAGGATCTCTTCGGCGACGTGCCCTTGGGACCGGAGAGCGACTTCTTCGCGCTGGGCGGGCACTCGCTCCTCGCCGCCCGGCTGCTCTCCCGGATTCGCGCCCGCCATCCGGTCGATCCCTCCCCTGCCCTGATCTTCGAGCACCGCTCTCTCGGGGCCCTGGCCGCTCGGCTCGACGCGCTCGCCGTCACCTCGTCCCTTCCCCCGCTCCGCCCCGCGGACCGGAGCGGGCCCCTCCCGCTCTCCTTTGCCCAGGAGCGACTCTGGTTCTTCGAGCGCCTGGTGCCGGGCTGCCCCGTCTACCACGTGGCCCACGCCTTCCGGCTCCGGGGCCCCCTCGACCGTGAGGCCCTGAGAAAAGGCCTCGCCGAGCTCGTTCGCCGTCACGAGGCCTTGCGGACCGCCGTCCGGCTCCTCGGCGACCGTCCGGTCCAGAGCCTCCTGCCCGCCTGGGAGCCCGCGCTCGAGGCGATCTCGCTCCTCGGAGTTCCGGAGTCGGATCGGCTGGTCCGAGCCCGGGGAATGGCCGTCGAGGCGGCGAAGCATCCCTTCGATCTCCAGGGCGGCAGGCTGCTCCGGGCCACCCTCTTCGCGCTTGGAGAGGACGATCACCTCTTCCTGCTCGCCGCCCACCACCTCGTCGCCGATGGCTGGGCCGCGGCCCTGCTGCTCTCCGAGCTCGGCGCCCTCTACGCGGCCTTTCATCGAGGGAGCCCGAGCCCCCTCGACGAGCCGCGCTTCCAGTATGCCGACTTCGCCGCCTGGCAGCGGAGCGCGATGGCCGGGGAGAGCGAGGGCGCTCTCCTCGATTTCTGGAAGGAGCGTTTGCGCGGCGCCCCGCCCCTGGATCTGCCGCTGGATCGGCCTCGCCCTCCCACCCCGACCTTCCGCGGCCGGACTCGCGCGTTCACCGTCCCCGCGCCGCTCGCCGCCGGGCTCCGGGAGCTCGGCCGGCGCGCCGGGGTCACCCTCCACATGACCTTCCTGGCCGCCTTCGCGCTCCTGCTCTCCCGCTACTCCGGACAGGACGACATCGCGCTCGGCACCCCGGTCGCCAACCGCAGTCGGACCGAGTCCGAGGGCGTCGTCGGCAGCTTCGTCAACACCGTGATCCAGCGGCTCCTGCTCGCCGACATCGGGGACGTACGGGCGCTCCTCGAGCGGGCCCGCGAGGTGGCGTCGAGCGCGCAGGCCCACCAGGATCTGCCCTTCGAGCGCCTGGTGGCCGAGCTCTCCCCGGAGCGCTCCCCGGGGCGGGAGCCGCTCTTCCAGGCGATGCTCATCGTGCACAACACGCCCCCGGTCCGGTTCGTCGCGCCGGAGCTCGAGTCCGAGCGGGTGGAGCTCGATCTGGGGACGGCGCTCTGCGATCTCACCCTCACCGTGCGCGAGGAGGGCGAGCTCTGGGCGAGCCTCGAGTATGCCACCGATGTCTTCGACGATTCGACCATCGAGCGGATGGAGGGGCACCTGCTCACGCTCCTCCGCGGCATGGCCGAGTCCCTGGATCGAGCGGTGGACGAGCTGCCCCTGCTCACGGCGGCCGAGCGGGAGACGCTGCTCGCCTGCTCCGCAGGGGCCGCGAGGGCGATCGATTTCGATCGGCCGATCCAGGCCTTGATCGAGGCCCAGGCGGCGGCGACGCCCGACGCGCCCGCGGCGGTGTTCGAGGAGCGCTCGCTGAGCTACCGCGAGCTGATGGTGGAGGCCGGGGCGATCGCGGCTCGGCTGCGAGAGCGGGGGATTGGGCGAGGCTCGCTGGTCCCGGTGCTCGGCGGCCGGAGCCTCGAGATCGTGCCCGCCTGGCTTGGAGTCCTGATGGCGGGGGCCGGGTTCGTGCCCCTCGATCCTCGCTGGCCGGCGCGACGGATCACGTCGGCCCTCGAGCAGGTGGGCGGCCCGGTGTGTCTCGAGCTCGAGGATGGGCGCGTCGGATGGGCTCGCGCGGTCTACGAGAAGGCGAATTCAACGCAAGGGCGCAGAGACGCAGAGGCGCAAAGAGACGGGGAGTCGGGGGGCGGGCTGGATCCCATCTATGGGATTTTCACCTCGGGATCGACCGGGGCTCCGCGGCTGGCGCTGATTCCCCACCGGGGGATTTGCAACCGCTTCGCCTGGATGGATGAAGCGTTCGGGGGTGAGCCTCCGATCACGCTGGCGACGACGGCTCCTGTCTTCGACAGCGCCGTCTGGCAGCTCCTCTGGCCGCTCACCCGGGGGGGGACGGTCATCCTTCCTTCGGCGACGGCGCTCTCCGCGGGGGAGCTGCTCTCCCTGGTGGAGCGACACCGGGTGACCCTGCTCGACTTCGTTCCTTCGGTCTTCGAGGCCCTGATCGACGCGCTGATCGAGCCGGGCGCGAAGGCTCGGCTCGCCAGCGTCCGGGAGGTGATCCTCGGGGGAGAGACCGTCCGGAGCGCCTCCTCCGCCCGCTTCCAGGCGGCGTTTCCCGGGGTGCGGCTCACCAACCTCTACGGGCCGACCGAGGCCTCGATTGGCTGCATTTCGCATGTCCTTGCCCCCGGCGAGGGGCCGGAGATCCCGATTGGGCGGCCGATCTCCAACGTGGCGGCGCTGCTCCTCGATCGGCGGGGGCGCCTGGTCCCGCTCGGGGTTCCCGGGGAGATCCATCTGGGAGGCGCCTGCGTCGGGCTCGGCTATCTGGGCGACGCGCCGGCGACCGAGCGGGCCTTCCTCGAGAACCCCTTTCCCGCGCTGGGCGGGCCGAGGCTCTATCGCACCGGGGATCTCGGCCGGCGGCGGGCGGACGGGGCGCTGCTCTTCCTCGGCCGGGCCGATGATCAGATCAAGCTTCGTGGCCAGCGGATCGAGCCCCGGGAGGTCGAGGCCGCCCTCGAGCGGCACCCCACGGTGAAGGAGGCGGCGGTGCTGCTGCGGGAGCGGCCCTCCGGCGATCGGGTCCTCGTGGCCTTCGTGGCGCCGGAACCGGGGGCGCCCGATCTCGGGACCTTCCTGCGGGCGCGGCTCCCGGAGCCGCTGATCCCGGCGCGCTTCGTCGCGCTGCCCGCTCTGCCCCGGTCGGCGGCGGGGAAGATCGATCGCCGCGCCCTCGCGAGCCTGCCCCTCGGCGAGGCGGCGGGAGCTCCCGGCGCCGCGCCCCGGAGCGAGATCGAGCGGAGGATCGCCGCGGTCTGGGCGAGCGTGCTCTCGATCGCCGAGCCCGACCTCGACGCCGGCTTCTTCGATCTCGGGGGGCACTCGCTGCTGCTCCTCCGGGTCGAGCAGCAGCTCGGGCGGGAGCTTGGCCGGGAGATTCCGCTGATCGAGCTCTTTCGCCGGCCGACCATCCGCTCGCTCGCGGCCTGGATCGCGGGGGGCGAGGAGCCCGCCGCCGACGCTGGGCCCGATCCGCGCCTCCGGGCCGAGGCGCTCCGGCGGCAGCGGACACGGCGGCGGGGGGAATAGCTCGGCGACGTGCATCCCCGGCGCGAGCGCGTTACCAGGGCAGGCATGAAGATCTTCGTCACCGGCGGCTCGGGCTTCGTGGGCGGTCACCTGATCGAGGCGCTCGCCAAGGGCGGCCACGAGGTGCTGGCCCTGGCCCGCTCCGAGCGCGCCGCCGAGGCCGTGCGCGGCTACGGCGCGACCCCGGTCCGCGGCGAGCTCGAGGCGGTGAGCCCCGCGATGATCGGCGGAGCGGAGGCCGTGATCCACGCCGCCGCCTTCGTCGAGGAGTGGGGGACGCGCGAGCAGTTCTGGAAGGGCAACGTCGAGGGGACGACCGGGATGCTCGCCGCCGCCCGCGCCGGCGGGGCGCGCCGCTTCCTCCACGTCGGGACGGAGGCGGCCCTCTTCGACGGCCACGACCTGGTGGACGTCGACGAGACGGCGCCCTACCCCGCGCGCCAGCGCTACCTCTACTCGGAGACCAAGGCCGAGGCCGAGCGGCGGGTGCTGGCCGCCGACGCCGAGGGCTTCGCCACCCTCTCGATCCGGCCCCGCTTCGTCTGGGGGCCGCGCGACGGCAGCGTGCTGCCGTCCATCCTCCGCATGGCGCGCGCGGGCAGCTTTGCCTGGATCGACAGGGGCCGGGCCCGCACCTCGACGACCCACGTCTACAACGTGGTCCATGGGCTCACGCTGGCGCTCACCCGGGGCGAGGGCGGGCGCGCCTACTTCCTCGCCGACGACGGCGAGCGGACGGTGCGCGAATTCCTGACGGCGCTCGCCGCCACGGCGGGGGGCGATCTCGGGTCGCGCTCGGTGCCCAGGGTGGTCGCGCGCTCCGCGGCGCGGGTGATCGAGGGGGTGTGGCGGCTCTTCGGCGTGAAGCGCGCGCCGCCGATGACCCGCTTCGCGATCGACATGCTCTCGAGCAGCGTCACGGTCGACACCCGCCGGGCCCGCGCGGAGCTCGGCTACGCGCCGGTGATCTCCGTCGAGGAGGGGCTCCGCCGGATGCGCGCCGCGGCGTGACCCTCAGCCGCTCCGCGGCCACATCATGACGAAGGCCCCGGCCACGCAGATCGCCGCGCCCAGATAGTCGCGGGCGTCGGGCCGGTTCTTGTCCACGAAGACGCCCCAGAGCATCGAGAGCACGATGAAGACGGCCCCGTAGGCGGCGTAGACCCGGCCGAAGGAGTGGATGCGCTCCTGGAGCACGGGGACCGTGCCATAGAGAACGAGCGCCAGGAAGCCCGCGGCGCCGAGCGCCGGGTGACGGTGCTGGCGGAGCCAGAGCCAGACCAGGTAACCGCCGCCGACCTCGAGCAGGCCGGCGAGGAGGAAGAGAGCAGCCGCGCGCATGGCCTAGAGCTACTCGATCGGGCGCGGTGCCGCACGAGGCCGTTTCAGACGGGAATCGCCTGGCCCCGCCGGTGCGCGGTCTTTCTCCCCTCGGGGTCGAAGACGTAGACGCTGTCCTCCGCGCCCTCGCTCGTCGCCCGGCGGGGCGACATCTCCCAGAGCAGGAACGAGCGCTGGTTGAGGCCCACGCAGACGTGGTGGCGAAAGCGGCGCGCCAGGTAGGCGAGGTTGTCCGGGTCGTCGGTCTGGATCCGCTCCATGCAGTGGGGGAAGAGCTGGATGTCCCGCACCAGCGCGAGGCCCCGGTCGTAGAGCTGGAAATCGCGCCGGATCGAGGCGTGATCGTCGTACACGATCACCCGCTCGCAGAGCACCATCGCCCCGGCCGACATGGCCACGAAGGTCGCGCCCCGCCGCAGCGCCTCGCCCATCGGCTCGCGCAGGCGGAAGAAGCGCAGGCCGTCGAGCAGGAGGTCGAGGCGGCCCCCGAAGAGGAGGATCGCGTTGGCCGAGAGGATCCGCTGCTCCAGCCGCTCGCGCGCCGCCCGCCAGGCCGGGTGGTAGGTCACCCCGGCCATGTCGAAGGCCCGCTGCTCGATCTCCCGGAGCAGATCCACGAGGTGATCGTCGTTGGCCTCCAGCGTCCGAAACGCCTGCCGGAGCTCTCGCCCGAGGGCGTAGCGGGAGAGCGGGTGGGCCGCGAGCTCGAGGGAGCGCCCGTCCTCGGCGGCGAGCTGGGCCAGGGTCGCGCCGGGATCGATGGCCTTGGCCGCCTGGAGCGTCCTCCGGAAGAGGGCGATCAGGTGGGCGTTGTGCTCGAGATAGAACGAGCGGGCCGTCTCGGCGGCGCGGCGGAGCTCGCCCCAGGCCTCGGCGAGGGCGGGGGCCGCCCGGAAGAGCTCGTCGATTTCCCGGAGCAGCGAGAGGTTCTGGTGGGCGCGGTCGAAGCCCCCCTCGAAGCGGGAGGGGAGGCCCACCGCGTTCAGGCTCTGCTTGACGTGCCCCTCGTCGTGCTCGCCGCCGGCCCAGCCGGCGGTGACCAGGAGCACCCGGCGGGAGGCGGCCACGTCCGGGTCGGCGTGGCGCGAGCCGAGCAGCCAGGGCACCGCGGCGCGGATCAGGTGATCTTCGGTCTCCGCGTTGCCGTTGAAGAGGATGGCTCCGGCCATGACGGCGAGCATATCGGAGTCCACCCGGGCGGCGCTTGTCCGACCCTGTCCTCCGAAGAACTGGAGAACCGGCCGGAACCGCGCTAACCAAGGAGCAGGGAATGGCAGCGAAGCTCGGGGCGACATTTCTCATCGGCGCGATGGGGCCGGTGAACTACGCGGGGGGGTGCATCATCTCCAGCCGCGTGCCCGAGGGTCTGCGCGAGCTCACCCCCGACAGCCTCTACGGCGGCGTGCGGCGGGGCATCGAGGAGAGCGCCAAGCGCGTCGGCGTCGACGTGAAGGACGTGGAGCGGCTCCTGCCGATGGCCGAGATCCTTTCCAGCACATTGGGATCCTAAGCTTAGAATTCCACGTGGACAAGTTGTCGCG
>JADMIO010634570.1_pt1 | contig 20247 bp, 21 predicted proteins | sample 8958161 | NCBI WGS metagenome assembly JADMIO01 (sample SAMN16585339, study PRJNA669376) | soil metagenome | isolation source: Crop rotation soil | place: USA: Cullars Rotation, Alabama | collected 2011 | reverse complement strand
GGCCGCGACTTCAAGTCACGTGAATTCCAAGCTTCGGATCCCACTGTGCTGGAAAGATCCGGCCGCGCAAACCCGGAGGAGCTGCTGTTGAGCGCGGTCGTCTCCTGCTACTCCATCACGCTGGCCTATCTCGCCGAGCGGAAGCGCCTTCCACTGGAGCGCATAGAAGTGGAGGCCGAGGGCGAGGTCGAGCAGCAGCTCGGTGGAACGCTGAAGTTCGCCGCGATCCGTCTCGTTGCCCATTTGTTCGCGCCGGGAGCGGACGAGGCGCAGGTCCGCTCCTTGACCGACGCGGCGCACAAAGCAGAGCAGTACTGTCCGATCTCCAACGCGGTTCGCGGGAACGTTCAGATCACGGTGGAGCCCGAAGTAGTCACAGATGGGTAGGACCGCCGGGGGGCTATAGGCCGGCTTCTTCTCAAAGCAACAGGCATCAACCACCATGTGGGCAACTGTTCCGAGGAGGACGACGTGAGACTGGGTGTCTTGCTGGCCGGGCGGCGCCCCGAAGAGATGACCGCGCGTTTCGAGCAGGCGCGCGACGCGGGCTTCTTCCTCTGCCAGTTCAACCTCTGCCAGAGCGGTTTTTCACGCGCGGAGATCGTGACCATTGCGGACGCGGCCGTCGATCTCGGCATCCGGCCGGTCGCCGTCGGCTGCCACGTCAATCCGCTCTCGCCGGAGACTCCATCCACGATGGGCGGCACGCGCGCGGACATCGAGCTTATCCTGCACTCTCTCGACATCCTCGGCGCGCGGCGGGTCGTTCTCTGGAGCGGTACGCATGCGGAAGGCGTTTACGACGACCACCCGGACAACACCGCTCCCGAAGGCCTCGATACGTTGCGCGAGTTCGTGACCGACATCGTCTACACCACGCGCGCCCGCCATTATTTCCTCTGCCTGGAGCCTTGGCACACGCACCTGCTGCGGCACGAAGAGGAGATCGTCGCCTTCCACGAAACACTGGAGCCGCGCGTGCAGGAGCGCGTGCGATACGTTCTGGACGTGCCGAGCCTGCTGCCGGAGGAGCGGTACGCGGACTGCAATGCCGCGGCCAAAAAGATATGTGAGACGATAGGTCCGCTGGCGGGCGTCGTCCACCTGCGGGACATCGTGATGCCGCCGGACGGCGAAGCCTCGCTGCCGGGCCCCTGCCAGGGCAAGCTGGACTACCCGGCCTATCTGGACCATATCATGGCCAACGTGGAGCCGGACGTTCCGGCCGTGGTGCGCAACGTTGCTATCGCCGAATTCGGGGAGACCCGCGACCAGCTCCTTCGCTTGAGCGACCGCTGGGAACTAACCTGATTGCGGATTGCGGATTGAGGATTTCGGAATGCGGATTGAGGGCCGGCTTCTGCGCGGAGGGGTTTGTAACGCCTGATGGGATGAAGCAGCGCACTCGCCTGCTTGGCCTGGGAGTCATAAGGCTTGTGCAACGACTGCCACGTGGTCCGGTTCCCGATGCGATTGGACGCCGGTTGTTCAACTCCGGACGAGACTAAGCCGCTGATTGACGAGAGCAACGAGATCGTCGCTATCGTCGTAACCTCCATACGTACAGCTCGTAGCCGTAGCAAATAGTTGGAGGTCGTATCTCACATAATCCGAAATCCGCAATCCGCAATATCTGAAAGGCCTTTTATGCGACGCAAGATCATCGCCGGCAATTGGAAGATGCATATGACGTGCGGCTCCGCCACCGCGCTCGTCCACGAGCTGAAGCCGCTCGTTGGGGACCGGGCGGACGTAATCGTCTGCCCGCCATACACCGTGCTTCAGACCGTGCGAGACGCGCTGGCGGGCTCCCCTATTGCGCTTGGCGCACAGGATGTCTTCTGGAAGGAGAAGGGCGCCTATACCGGCCAGATCGCACCGTCGATGCTGATCGACCTCGGCGTCACTTATGCGATCGTCGGACACTCGGAGGCGCGGGGGCGGTTCGGGGTGCCGGAGCCGGACTTCGACGAGACGATATTGCGCCACTTCGGCGACAGCGACGCGACGGTGAACCGCAAGCTCCTCGCCGCGCTCGCGGCCGGGCTCACGCCCATCTGCTGCGTGGGTGAGACGATCGGGGAGCGTCGCGAAGGGCGGACGGACGACGTGGTTCGCAGCCAGACGGAAGCGGCGCTGCAGAAGGTGGCAGCGGAGCAGGCGGCGGGACTCATCTTCGCGTACGAGCCGGTCTGGGCCATCGGTACCGGCGAGGTTTGCGACGCGGATGAGGCGGACCGCGTATGCGGCCTAATTCGGCAGACGGTGGGTAGTCTTTACGGCGCCGAGACCGGGGAGCGCGTGCGCATCCAATACGGCGGCAGCATGAAGCCCGACAACGCCGCCGAGCTGCTCTCCAAACCGAACATCGATGGTGGCCTGGTCGGCGGCGCCAGTCTGAAAGCGGCGGATTTTTCAGCGATCGTCAACGCGGCGTAAGCAGGGGCGGGACGTCACGCCAGCCTGAGGAGGACGACGCTCATGCCGGCGTATCGGAGCTTCCGTCAGCTTACGTAACATATACCCTCCGGTGAAACGCCCACCACTCGAACCCGAGCAGGCCGAGCAGCACCACAGCCAGCCAGGGCCACAGCTCGCGGATGACGTCCACTTTGCGTCCGGTCTGGCCGGAGGCCGGTACGCCCACGTCCGCGTTCTTGCGCGGCGCGACGTCGCTTTCGCCGAAGTCCGCCAGGTTCGCGGCGTAGACCCGCTCGAACCCGGCCTCGCCCTTCGCGGTATATACTCCCACTTCGTCCGTCTCGTCGAAGACCACGCCGCCCCGCGTGGGCACCGTCAGGCTGCGACGGCCGCCGTCCGGCTTGACGATCGTGACGGTCTTGGCGGAGGCGGGCGCGTCGATGGTGACCGGCGCGCCGGTGCGGAGCTGGGCGCTCTCGCCTTCGTCGGCGTGGGCCAGCCAGCGGATCGCGTTAGAGATGAAGATCGGGTAGGCGACCGTCAGCGGGAAGGAGCCGTGCGACACGTCGAGCGCGAAGCCGGTCCAGACGGCGCGCATCTTTCCCTTCTCGCCCGCGACCAGCGCCGCGCCCGTCTCGGAAGTCGCCAACTCCTGCCCCCACCCCGTCGGCTTGCCGTAGTGCATCGACGTCCACCGCGTCGTACCGAAATCCACGTAGCGCAGCACCGGGTGGCTCTTGTTCGGGTCGATCAGGCTCTGCCCGTCCGCCTGTCCCAGCGGCTTCACGGGCGCCTGGTTACTGACGCAGTCGACGAAGAGGTAGTTGCCCTCCGGCAGCTCCGCCGGGGCCGCGCCGTCGTAGATCACGACGTCATAGCCGGCGGGTGAAGCTCCCGGCTTGGCGGTGCGGAGCTCCACGTTCGGGTCCACCATGATGCTGTTTTCCAGGAAGACGTTCTCCGCCGTCACCAGCAGCGTCTTCACCACCTTGCGCGGGCTAATGACGAGCGACGCGTGGTTGTCCGCCGCCATGTCGTCTTTCACGTCGAGCTTGATATCCAGCGCGAGGGGCCTTGCGGGCTCTATCAACTCGAAGATGTCCGAGTCCTCGCCTTTCGGCGCGAGCTTCAGCTCGTGCGCGTCCATCGTGGTCTTGCCCTGGAGCAGCTCGACGTTGAAGGTCTGCGGCTTGTTGCTGAAGTTATGGACGGTGATGAAGACCTCGACCTTCTTGTCGCCCATCAGGCTGCGGCGGTAGTCCACGGCCGCGATCCCGACGTTGTTGTTCGCCTTCCCGATGGTGTGGAACTTCACCTGCGCCTTGCCGAGATTGACGCCGCTGATGGGCGGGAAGGCTCCGTCCGAGATCACGTCGATCTGCGAGGCGTCCCGCGCCGCGACGAGCGCAGCGGCCAGGTTCACCGCGTCGCGCATGTTCGTGATGGTCTCGATCTGCCGAATGGAGTTGACGGCGCGGGCCAGCTCGGACTTGTCCGCCGTGAAACCGGTCATCGCCTCCGGCTTGGCACCCGCGGAGAGCACCATCATCTGGTCTTCCGAGCGCATGTCGTTCACGACGTTGAGGGCTTCCCGTTTGGCCTCTTCCAGCCGGCTGCCGCCCACATCCCTGGCGCTCATGGAAGCCGAATTGTCCACGATGATGACGACGCTCCGGCCGCCCAGTCCGCTCCCCTTCCAGAAGGGCCGGGCGAGCAGCAGCACCAGCAGCAGCACGGCCAACAGTTGCAGGAAGAGCAGCAGGTTCTTGCGGAGCTTCTGGAAGGGCGCGTTGGCCTGTACGTCGCGGATCACCTGCCGCCAGAGCCAGGTGGACGAGACGACGACATCGCGGCGGCGCAGCTTCAGGATGTACATGACCACGATGAGGGTGGCCATAGGAATGATCCAGAGCAGACTCCAGGGGCTAAAGAAGGGCATCAGGAAACCTTATCTCGACATGCACGTTGTTGAAATCCGGGTCGTCCTCGTCGCCGCCATTGCGGCAGGTGAGGCCAGGCGGAAGACCGGACATCACGACCTCGCGGCCCTCCTCGATGATCTCGCCATACGCCTGCTGCTCAATCAGCCGATTGCACATCTCCGCCGCCGCATCGCCGCACTCCCGCGGAACGTTCCTCACGCTCACGTCAGGCCGCCCGAACTTTCGCAGGCCGCGCGTGTGGTACCAGAACCGGCCGGGGTTGTCCGGGTCTTCCGACCAGAGGATGACGACGTGCCGCCGAGGCAGAGGTTCCGCCGGGCCGAATATCTCCCGTCGCCACGACTCGGGCGTGTGCCAGGCGATCGACTGCAGGTCCAGCACGGCCACCGAGCCGTTGTCGAGCATGAACTGCACGAGCCCCACCGAATCCCGCAGGTAGTTCAGGCTTCGTGGATCCGCCACCGTGCCGTGCAGCAGGACGCATTGGCGGGACGCCCTCGCCGCCGCGAACACGTCCTCACCGTGCGCCCGCAGCGCCTCCGCGAAGACCGGCTCGTCGATCATCTCAAACGGCGCGGGCTGCGTGGCGCGGTCGTACTCATCGAGCGCCATTCCCGGCGGCACGCCCCCGCAGCGGTAGGTCGGACCGTCGAGCTTGAACTCCTCCGGCACCGTGCCGAAGAGCATGTAGTAGAGGAGCGCGTCTCCGCCGCCCGGCTTCCACTCCCCTCGCGGCCACTCCGGCAATGCCATCTTGCGCCTTTCCCCTTGCGGCGTTCCCCTATCGTGCCGGCGTGATCGTGATCTTGCGGAAGTCGATGGGGCCATGATCGCCCTGGATGAAGAGCGGTCCGGGCGCGCCCTCGTCGCTGTCCAGCGCGCCGCCTGTAATGCCGGGGATGCGCTGGCGGTCGATGAGCAGCTCGCCGTTCAGCTCCACCGTGACGTAGCGGCCCACCAGTGTAATGTCATACGATTGCCATGAGCCCGGCCGTTTCGCCGCATTCAGCCTCGGCTCCAGGAAGCCGTACACGGAGCCAATGCAGTCGTCGGTCACGGGCTTGCCGTAGTCGTCCTGTATCTGTACCTCGTGCCTGCCGCGCAGGTAGACGCCGCTGTTCGAGTCCTTCGGATAGCGGAACTCGACGTGGACCTTGAAATCGGTGAACTTGCGCGTGGTGACCAGGTCGTTGCCGGGCTTTGCGTTGGAGAGGAGCCCGTTCCGCACTTCCCAGCCGTTCGGCTCCTTCGGGTGGCGGGCCTTCCAGCCGCTCATATCCCGGCCGTTAAACAGCTCAATAGGGTCGCCCCATTCCGGCTCGTCGCGCCGCGCGAGGCCGGGCGCGCGCTTCCCGGTGAACTTGGCGCCCTCGAAGAAGGGGCCGGATATGGTTCCCGTCAAGCGGCCGCCAGAGAGCTTCCCGTCGAATCGGATGTTGGAGGGGCCGTCTTCCCACTGCGGAGGAATTGCGAAACGAACCCGATTATTCTTAAAGGTGACTTCGCCGATGGGCCGCGCGCTGCCGAACGCGCCAACGAAGCGCCCGACCAGCGCACTCCTCCCCGACTTCGTCACCTCCAGCCAGGAGGGCATCGGACCATTCTTGCCCTGCACGGTGAGGTCCCACCGGCCGAGGATCGCCGGAGGCGGGGGATCATTGCGCTGCGCATCCGCCCGCGAAACGGAGCCCATTATCATGAAGCAGAGTATTGGGATGAGGAATGCGGGGAGCGCGGGCGCACCGCCCGCAGCAACCCGTCGGCGATTCGGATCGGTCTTCCGGTCCGTTTTCCAGTCCGTCAGCTTGCGGGCGGGACGCCCGCGCTCCCAGGAGGTATCCGTCATTTGATAAGCCCACCCTGTCGCAGGTATTTGAGAATGATGTCCTCGAAAGGCATCTCCGTAGAGGTGCGTAGGTAGTCCACGCCATACCGGTTCGCGAAGCCCTCAATCTCCGCGCAGAATGCGTCCAGCGTCGCCTGATAGCGCTGCAGCAGCGCCGGGTTGACGCTCATCTCCTTCGCTTCTCCGGTCTCGCTGTCGATGATGCGGAGGTCGCCGACCAGCGTCGGGTGCAGCTCCTCTTCGTCGAGGACGTGGATCAGCGCGATCTGGTATCCACGCGCCAGCAGCGACTTGATGCCGTCCGCCCAATTCGGGTCGAGGAAGTCCGAGAGGACGATCGCCACTCCGCGGTACCGCGCGCGGGCCGCGAAAGAGCGCATCGAGGCGGCGAAGGAGGTCTCGCCGTCGGCGCGCATCTGGTCGAGGTATTGGAAGAAGGAGCGCACCCCGGCCTTGCCCCGCTTCGTGGGCAGTTGGGCGTGGAGGTTCGCGGCGAAGGCGGTCACGGAGACGCGGTCGTAGTTCGCGAGGCCGATGTACCCGAGCGCCGCCGCCACGCGCACCGCGAAGTGGAGCTTCTTCGTCTTGCCGAAATCCATGCTTTTCGACGTGTCGACGATCAGCGCGAGAAAGAGGTCTTCCTCCTCGATGAAGAGCTTGACGAAGAGCTTGTCGAGGCGCGCGGCCATGTTCCAATCGACATAGCGGAGGTCGTCGCCGAGGATATACTCCCGGTAGTCGGCGAACTCGACGCTCGTTCCGCGCTTGACGGAGCGCTTTTCTCCCTTCATCTGGCCCGCGAACGGGCGCTTGGTGACGAGGGAGAGGCGTTCCAGCTTCTTCAGAAAGGTGGCGTCGAGGATGGCGCCGGGCATAGGGTTGTCCCTTCAGATCACGTACCAGACTGAGACCGGTTTCCGGTCCATGAGTGGCGCAGTTACCGCGAACGGATGACCGATCACCGATTCCCCTGGTTCGGCGGCACGTTCAGTAGAGGGGGCGCCTGGTTCTCGTCCGCCCGCGGTCCGAAGCGCTGCAGGTCCGGTTGGTCGGGGGCGGTCCGCGGAACCAGCACAGCGTCCGGGTTCTCCTGCAAAATCCGCGTCCAGGCGATATTTCCGGCCACCTGCCATTCCGGCATTCCCAGCCGCGCGCTCCGTTCAAACCAGTCCACGGCCTCGTCGTAACGGCGCGCCTCGCGCGCCTTGACGCCCTTCCAGAAGTTCCAGTAGGGCGACCAGGGGAGCCAGGTGAGCGAGAGTATGACCACCGCCGCCAGCCCCGACAGGATAAGCGCGCCCCAGAAGCGATGTCGCTTCGCGATGAAGACCCACCCTACTGCCAGCCCGAAGAAGAGGCCCGCGAAGTGCGCTCCGTTCGCGATGGCGATCACCTTGAACTGCGTCAGAATCACGCAGATGACCGCCCAGCCCACCACCAGCCAAATCGCGAGCGGGTTTGCGACCTCCGCCCACTCCTCGTCCCGCTTCCGGCCCGCCCAGAGCAGACCGAACATGGCATAGACAACGCCGGACGCGCCCACGCCGGTGGACCCGGTCAGCGCCAGCTCCGCGCCGCTCCCGACCATCGCCGCCGCAACGAAGAAGAGGTAGTAGGCGAGCGGGTGGAGCGTCGCCTCCAGCACGCGCCCGGCCTGGATGAGCACCATCAGGTTGAAGCCGAGGTGCATCGCGGTCAGGATCGGGTGGCCCGCCTGGCCGTGGATGAAGAGCGTTGTAAAGAGCGCGGGCCACTGGCCGCTCCAGATGGCAGTCGCTGGCAGGTGGCCGAAATGTCCGATCCGGTGCCACGGCGACGTGGGCGGAAGGTTGGCGGAAGTATAGTGCGCGAGGGTCAGAATCACGCACAGGACGCTCATGACCCACGTCAGAATGGGTGGATTGGCGCTGCCCCGCGTCTGGGTCTCCTCGGCCGGAATTGAGTTTGTTTCGGACATCTACCCCCGCACGGAGAGCCATCCGGCGCGAACGCCGCGCCGCCACACTCCGTGGCGCAGTTCTGCAGACGCCGTTCCGTTTCCTGCCTCGCAGGCAAGCAGGAACTTCCGTCTATTCTGAGCAACTCTCACCCTGGGTTGCGCTGTGCAAACTTAACGTATCGTCGAACGACGTAGCGACCCGTCATCCCGAGCGCAGTCGAGGGATCGGTCGCAGTACGATACATGTTGCGTGCTCCCACCGATCCCTCGACTGCGCTCGGGATGACAGGGCCGGACATGTTGCGCAAACAAGAAAGCAATCGCGAACGCCTCATCAGGAATGCTTCCTGAAGCTCCATACGTAATCGCCTCGCCCGAGGGTTCGCTCAACTCCCAACACTCAACTCTCAACACTCCCAAGGAGTTCCCATGCCCGGATTCGAGATAAGGCCGCCGATCGTGCAGGTGGCCATCGACGTGCTGAACGTGGACGACGCGCTCCGCGTCGCCGAGGCCGCGGTGAACGCGGGCGTCGATTGGCTGGAGGCCGGCACTCCGCTCGTCACCTTTTGCGGCACGCCCGTCGTCGGCGCGCTGTCCCGCGCCTTCCCTCACATGCCCATCCTCGCGGATTATAAGACGATGGACGGCGCTCGGAAGTACGCGCTGGAGACGAAGGCGCAGGGCGGGCACCTCTGCACGGTCTGCTACCAGGCGGGCGAGGCCTGTATCCGCACGATGGTCGCGGGCGCGCGCGAGGCCGGCATCGCCGCGGTCTGCGACCTGATCAACGCGCCCGACCCGGCCGCCGCGGGCGCGGAGGCAGAGTCCTATGGAGTGGACGCGGTCTATCTTCACTGGGGTTCGGACCAGAAGACGATGGACCCGAGCCGCGATCCCTTTCGCGACCTGCCCGCACTGGCCGAGGCGGTGACGATCCCGGTGGGAACGGCCACCTGGAGCGCGGAGGAAGCGGTGCGCGGCGTTCACATGGGGGCGGGCATCCTGGTCATCGGGTTTCCCATCATCGCGCAGCCCAACATGGAAGAGCTGTTGCGGGAGTACGTGGGCAGAGTGCGGGACGCGTGGGCCGCCCGGTCAACCGGCTGATCCATCGGGTGGACGGAGGAGCGACTGGGGATTGCTTGCTGAACCGGAAGGCGCCGGACGAAGGAGCGTGCTCTGTGACGAAGGGCGGCCGTCGCCGGGGCGGAGCAGAATGTCCCGGTCCGGCTGCCGGAGGCCGGGCGCGAGCACCATGTCTCCGCGCTTCGGGAGCTCATAGACCTGCGTGCCGCAGAGGTGGCCGAGCACCTGCGCGATGGCGAGAGCTTGCGTGTGCGCCTCGCCCAGGAGCCCCAAGTCCTCCTTGCCGCGTGAGGATTGGGCGTAGACGTAGAAGTGGGTGGCCTGCTCCGTATCGACATGCGCGTTCGCGGCGTAAAGGACATCCCCTACGTGCTGGGGTGTGACCAGGAAGTAGCGGATTTCCGAGAGTGGGACTGTTTTCGTGCCCTTCGCGGTCTGGATGACCAGGCAGCGGGTCATCAGATCGATGGCGAAACCTGTGACCGGCGGGCGGTAGCGCACAATGGCGCGCATCGCGAAGAAGGTGATTACCCCGGCAGCCAGGAGCGGCAGCCAAGGAGAGGGCATCGTATTCAGTGCCGCCGATATTCCCGCAATAAGAAAACCAGCGAGGAAGAGACTGATGATGAAGATGAAGATGCCGCTGCAGTAGTTACCTGCCCTCGACGTCGGGATGGTCGTGTCGAAACGTATCTCATTGCCGCTGTAGACCGGCTTGATCCGGCCGCACGCGGCGATCTCCCGCTCGGTGAGCCCCTGAAACCGCTCGACGATCTCTGTCATCTATTCATCCTGGAGCAGCCGCGCATAGACCGCCGGATCGACGTTGCCGCCGCTCACCACGCAGCAGACCCGCTTCTCGCGGAAACGCTCCGGCTCCGTCATGCATGCCGCCAGGCTGAGCGCGCCGGTCGGCTCCACTTTCAGATTCCCCAACGAAAAGAGGAGGCGCACCGCTTCACGTATCTTCTCTTCGGGCACTTCGACGATACCGGCCAGGCCGTGCTGGAGCACGGCCCAATTCTTGTCACCGAGGCTGAGCGTGCGCGTACCGTCCGCGATGGTCTGCGGCTCGGATTCGTTTCTCACGATGCGTCCTTCCCGCAGGGAGCGGGCGGCATCGTTAGCGAGGAGGGGCTCGGCGCCTACCACTTCGATTTTGGATTTTGGATTTTGGATTTTGGATTGCGCCGGCTCGTCGCGTAGACGGTCAACACCGCGCAATAGGCCGGCGGTCAGGCCGCCGCCTCCGACGGGCGCGACGACGACGTCGGGCAGTCCGGGGTTCAGAGTCGAAAATCCAGAGTGGATGTCATCGGCGAGGGTGGAGTTGCCGTCGATGACGAGGTCGTCATCGTACGCGCTTGCGACGTAAGCCTCCGTATCGCGGGCGGCCAGCTCGGCGACGCGGGCGGCGCGGCTCACGCGGTTTACGTCGATCAGGTCCACCTCCGCCCCGAACTCGCGCACGGAGTCGACTTTCACCCGCGCAGAGGTGGAGGGCATCACCACGGTACAGCCCTTTCCGGTGAGCCGGCAGGCGTAAGCCATCGCCTGCCCGAAGTTTCCGGAGGAGGCCGTGATGACGCGCGGGTGCGGGATGGTCAGCGCGACGTTCATCCCCGCGCGGAACTTGAAGCTGCCCGTGTGCTGGAAGGTCTCGGCGGCGAGGACGATATCGAGACCGAGGCGGTCTTTCAGCCGTGACGAGTCGATCAGGGCGGTCGGCCGCAGCGCGGATCGAAGGTCGCCATGTATGCTCATAGAATCGTTTCCTATCGCTCAGCCTATGGATGCGGCTGTCCGGCCTTCGGTTTCTTATGGGTCGTGGCATTCGGGCCGAAGCGGACGTGCAGGCTGGAGTAACCGGCGTGCTTATCTCCCCAGACGGCCCGCACTAGCCCCCAACTCAACACCACGCACGCCGCCGCCGCTGCTCCGCCCATGAGGGCCGTTCTCCGGAGGTCGAACAGGGGCAAGGAAGGATCGCCGGCCTCTCGACTCTCTTCTTTCTGCTCTCCCCTCGCCCCGGGCCATAGCAGCGCAAGCCCGCTGCAGACCACGGCGTTGAGGAGAATGACGCCCTCTGTGATGAGCCGCTGCTCGCGGAAGCCGGTGATGGCCTTCCCGAAGTTGCCGATGACGATGATCCAGAGAAAGATCAGGTAGAGCCACTGCCCTCGGCCGAGCCAGGTCGCGGGAAGGGCGGCGGGCGGCGAACGGCGGGCGGACAGCAACACCACCAGCAGCATGAGGGCAAACGCGGCCCAGCCGATGTTATACCAGGTCGCGGTGGAGAGCCAGTAGAGGCCTTCAGGGATGGCCTGCTGTTTGACCCATTCCTCGCTGTTTTGGCGGAGGTTTAGCCAGGGAATCAGGACGAGGAGGCAGAGGAGAGAGATAATGTGGGGCCAGGCGAAAGAGGCATTACGGATTGCGGATTGCGGATTGCGGATTGTAGTCCGCTCCTCTCCGTCATCCGTCATCCGTCGTCCGTCGTCCGTCATGCTCGGCGCGCGCTTTGCGAGGACGAACATCACCGCGCCGATGCCGATGCCGTTGATGAGGCCGTAGGTCTGTTCCAACACGCTGTGGTAGTTCGTCTCCCAGCCGGTCTTAATCTCCATCAGCTTGAATAGAGTCGCACCCGCAAAGCCGAGCCCGCCCACGATCCCGGCCGCGACAGACGCCCAGGTGACACCGCTCAGGCCGTTCCGCTGGAGGTAGACCCATATTCCAACCACGATACCCACGCACCCGGCCCAACTGTCGCCGCGCGGCGGGGTCATGCGGAGGCCGAGCAGGTTGGGCAAGAGCAGGAAGGCGATCCACCAGCCCACGCACATGTGCATTACGAGGGAGCTGCCCTTGTCCCACCTGCGCCGCACCAACGCGAGCAGACCCAGGACGACGATGGAGAGGAGGTAGGCGGTCCAGGAGGTGTCCAGCCAGTAGAGCGGCTCGTCCTGGCGGTAGTCCTGCCCCCGCGCAACGAACGACCGGCCGAGAACAGGCGCGAGCCAGACGTTGAGGTGGTCGTAGGCGAACTCGTGGAGAACGAGAGCGGCGAAGAGCACGATGCCGGGCACGAAGAATTCTCGCAGCTTTTCGCGGGAGAGGAACGCCGGCAGCGCCGTGCCCGCCCCGCCGATAGCTGCCCAGAGGAAGCCGATCACGAATAGCATCAGGAAGCCGTAGAGGACGGAGGCGGAGTGGCCGGAGTGGGTGTAGCCGATCACCTGCATGTAGGAGATGCTGCCGCCGAAGGCCCACCCAATCGCGCCGAAGAGGCCGAAGTAGGCGATGCGCCGATGCCAGTCCTCCCTGCCCGAGAGCAGCACGGCGGCCATCGCGCCGAGCGCGCCCGCGATCATCGCACCATGCTCGTGGCCGTAGTTGCCGCGGATGCCCCAGCCGATGGAGAGCGAGAGGCCGGTGAAGAGGAGGATTCGGGGGAGGTTGGGAGTCATGCGGTGTGGGGGGCCGTGCCGAGTCATTCGGACGCGGCGAGGTGAGAATCCAGCTCTTTGCGTGCTTGCGCGGCCTGGCCGAGGTGGTAGAGGTCGTGCTCGATAGTGGCGGCGAACCAGGAGCCGAGGCTGACCTTGACAAGCTTCGACACCGGGGAGGAGATCTTTACTCGGACCAGTCCCGCTTGCTCCACCTCGTCCAGGCAGGCGAGGAAGCGTTCGTGCAGCGAACCGAAGGCGGGCAGAACCTCCTCGCGGGAGGCCCGTTCGGCGGGGATGAAATCCGGCGGTACGGGCGACTTCACTCCCATGGGCGGGTTCGCGCCGACCATGCGGATGAAGAGCTTTTCCAGCCAGCCCGGCTTCCATGGTCCCGCGGCAGCCTTTCCAGACTGCTTTGCGTCACGGATACCCGCTTCCAGCTGCGCGGCAATCTTGCCGTTGGCGCGGTTGAGATGGTCCAAGCACTGGGCAATAGACCAACGGTCCTTACCGGGGCGCCAGTTCAGCTGCTCGTCGGCGAGGCCCTCGCACAGGTCTTCCGCCCGCTTCGGCATGCGCCGCAGCGACTCACGCCACTGATCGAAGCCGCTCATGTCGCCTCCTCCTGCTCAGGTACGGCCGCCCGCCGTCGCCGCCACCACAATGCTGCCCCCAGCATCGGCAGGAAGACCGCCGCCTCGATCAGGCTCGCGATGACCAGACGGACGCGCAGTCGCCCGCCGGATTGGCCGCTACGCAGTGCGTGATAGACCGTGCCCTCCGATCCATAACGGTATCTGAAGTCGGTAAACGGCCAGAAGAGCGCAATACCGCGACCTTCCGTGAAGAAGTAGTCGAGCACGGGGTGGGAGGCAGTCGCCAGTGAGAACGCGAGCATAGTGCGGGCCGACGGCCGGCCCATGACGAGCGCCGTTAACACCCCGACCGCCGCCGCGAAGGCGAAGGAGTGCGTGAAGTAGTGGTGCCAACCGTAAGGCCCCTTGATGAAAGCGTGGAGGCCATAATCGAAGTCCGGCAGGATGCCGATGAAGGCCCCGACCGCGATCTGGGCCGCGCGTCGCTTGGGAGGAGCCTGTTCACCCAGCGCGGCCACCACCGCGGCGCCCAGCAGTCCGTGTGCGACCGGATATGGCAAGAGAGAACTCCGTGGTCGCGTATTGCGTGTTGCGGTACGTGGACGAGCCGAGGGGCCTGGGACGCGCAACACACCATACGAATCAGGTCAAGAGAGCCGCAAACTTCGCGTAGGCCGCATCCCATTTCTCCGGCCGGTGCGGGAGATATTCCGCCAGTGGGAAGGAGCGGCCCACCAGCGCGCGTCCTTCTCCCAGCGAACCGATCTCGCCGACCGCCATGGCCTGGATGATGACGTTGCCGGCCGCGGTCGCCTCGACAGGCCCGGCGAGGACGCGCCGGTTGGTAGCGTCGGCGGTGGCCTGGCAGAGCTGCTTGTTCTGCGTGCCGCCGCCGATCATGTGGATCGTCTCTATCCGGCTGCCGGTCACGTCTTCCAGCCGCTCGATCACCCAGCGGTACTTCATCGCCAGGCTTTCCACGATCACCCGGACCGCCGGGCCGACGCCGTTCGGCGCGCGCTGGCCGGTGTCGCGGCAGTACTCCTCGATGGCGGCGACCATGTCCGGCGGGTTGAGGAAAGAGGGGTGGTCCGGATCGACGAAGGCCCGGAACGGCAGCTCCCGCGCGGCCATGTCCGCCAGTTGGTCGTAGCGGAAGTAGCTGCCGTGCTGCTCCCACGACCGGCGCGCCTGCTGCAGCAGCCAGAGACCCATTACGTTCCGCAGCAGCCGCGTGGCGCCGTTCACGCCCTGCTCGTTGGTGAGGTTGAACTCGCGCGTCCGGTCGTCGATGACGGGGCGCGGCGATTCGACGCCCACCAGCGACCAGGTCCCGCAGGAGATATAGGCCCACGGCCCGCCGCCGTCCGCCGGGACGGCCGCCACGGCGCAGGCCGTGTCGTGGGAGGCCGGTGCGATGACCGGCACACCGCCGAGCCCGGCTTCGCGGGCGAGCTCCTCCTTCAGGGCGCCGAGGCGCGTGCCGGGATCGACCAGCTCAGGGAAGATGTCCGACGGCAGCCCGAACCGCTCCAGGATTTCACATGCGTAGCCGCCCGTGTTGGGATCGTAGAACTGGCTAGTTGAGGCGATGGTACGCTCGTTCGCCTTGCGGCCCGTGAGGTAAAAGTGGAAGAGGTCCGGCATGAAGAGGAGCGTGCGCGCCCGCGCCAGGCGGTCGCCGCCGGAGAGACGCTCCGCCAGAAGCTGGTAGAGCGTGTTTATCTGCATAAACTGGATGCCGGTGCGGGCGTAGATCTCGTCCGGCGGGACGGTGAGATAGGCCTTTTCGGGGACGCCGTCGGTGCGGTGATCGCGGTAATGGTAGGGCTCCCCGACCAGCGCGTCATTGTCGTCGAGCAGCGCATAATCGACGCCCCAGGTGTCCACGCCGATGCCGTCGAGCCGCGGACCGTGCTTCTCCACGCAGACCCGGAGACCGTTCCGGATCTCCTCGAAGAGCCTTCCGCTGTTCCAGAAGAGCGAACTACCATCGCATACCGGCTCATTGGCGAACCGGTGCAGAACTTCCAGCTCCAGCTTGCCTTCATCGATCCGCCCGAGCACCGCGCGGCCGCTCTCCGCTCCGAGGTCGAACGTCAAAAAACGCCCCATCTGCGCATCGCCTCCCTATTTCGTCTGCGTCTATCTTCGGCGTCGGATGAATTGTTCCTCCGTTGGAGGTGGACTGGGTGACCATGTTCGTGATGTTGTCGTTCCAGCGGGGACGGGCGAATAAACCGGCAGATACGTGTACTTTCTGATGGGAGGTCTCCGGCCGGTTTATTCGCCCCTACCATCAGCCGTCCTACCGCTGCCATTCGCCGTCGCCTGTCGTACCGCTTCAACCGTACGCTCCCATAGAAGGGTGTGATATGCCTCCACGTCCACGTCCGTCGCGATCTCGACGTGGGTAACTTGTCCGGCTGCCGGCGGGTTATAGACCACGGCGCCATCCGTCCCACGGACGTTCGCGACGACCGGGACGGTCGTGACGAGATCGGGGCGGAATAGGACGGCGACCGCCAGAGCGTCGTGCATGGGCGAGCTGTCGCGGCCGATCTCGCGGAACCAGACACGGTGCATGCCGCTCAGCGCCTCGGCCAGCGGCCCACCGACGGCCTCCAGGTCGGCGACCTGCGCGGCGGTCATGGCGGTGCGCCGGGTCACGTTGAGCCCGACCAGCGTCAGAGGGATGTCGCTATGCAGCACCCTCTCGAACGCGACGGGGTCGCAGGCGACGTTGTGCTCGCGCGTCGCGCGCTCCTCGCCGTATCCCTCGAAGGTGGAGGCCATGGCGACGATCCGTGCGAGGTTTCCGACGGTCTCCGGGGGCAGCGCGTCCAGAAGTCGGGCGGCGTTCGTCATCGCCCCGATGGTAACGAGGGTAAGGGCCTCGCCCCGGGCGCGGCACTCCTCGACTTTCGCGACGACGATGTCCGGCAACGGCGTGGGATCGAGCGAAAGTGAGGGATCTGAGAGGTCGATCCCCTCCCCTTCGTGGCCCATCCAACCGAGGGTGACGCTTTCCGTGCAGGCCGCGCCGTAACCGGCGACGACCGGAATCTCGGGCCGACCGAGGAGTTTAAGGACTTTGCTTGCGATTCGCGCGCGCAGGGCAGTATCATTATTGACTGTGCCGACACCTGCCAGCACCAGCTCCGGCGAGACCGCCGCCAGTAGGAGCGCGTAGACGTCGTCAATGTCTGTGCCGATGTCCGTGTCGAGAAAAATGGTGTGGGGCATCGCTCTTTCCGGCTCGTTTACCGTTCAGGCGCGGTTCAAACGCCAAGCACGATGAATCACTTAGGCATTCGCAGGCAGGAGATACCGGCCGCGCGCCTAATTATTGCATAGTCCCGCTGATCTTGCGCGGCTTCACATAGCCCCTCCTTTCCGGCGCGAAATGACCGGAAGGCGAGGGCTGCACCCCAATAGGAAGAGAGAATCCATGGCGCGAATGGTTCGGCCCACACGCGTGCGTGAAGGTCGCAGCCTCGGCGAGCGCTCGTCCGAGATCATCGTTTTCATCGTCATTGCGGCCGGCATCGTCTGGGCGGCGCGGTGGTACTTCGTGGTGTACAAGAACTCTCCGACCGTCGCGCTGATGAACTACGTGGGCGCGGTGAAGGCGGGAGACGTGGATACTCAGTACACTATGCTCTCCGAGTCGACGAAGAAGACTTACACGGATAAGGATACTTACGTCGACAAGTGGAAGATGGCGCAGGGTCTCCAGGGACGGCTGGTGGACTATACGATCACGAAGATCACTGAGAAGGACGGTGTCGCCGAAGCGGACGTCAGCGTCGGGATCCGCAAGCCAAGTCAGGAGATTCTCCAGGTATCCGGCTCGACCGTGACGGACCATTATACGCTTGTCAAAGACCCGTCGGGTTGGCGTGTCGCGCTGGACAAGTGCGCAAACACCATTAAGACGAAAGAATTCGCGAACGACCGATAGTGCCTGCGGGCGTCGCATCTCCCACGCACGGTCGCCCGGCCTGACGGGTAGCAGGAAAGGTTATTTGAATGGCTCTACAGTGTAAGAGGTGCGGAAGCGGCATGCCGGACACCGCCGAAAAATGCCCCACCTGCAGCTCTCCGGTGAATGACGAGCCGCAGACCGCGCCAGCCGCCGGTCCAGGCGTGCTCACGCCCGGAATTCCCGGTCTTCCCACACCTCAAGCGGCTCCTGGGATTCCCGGCCTTCCGACTCCCGCGCAGCAGCCGGTGCCCAATTACCTGAACCCCGGAGCCGCGCCGTTGGGCGGCGCGCCGATGGCAGCTCCGACGGCCGGAGCACCTATGGGCGGGGGCGGAGGGGAGATACGCGTATCGCTGACCGGCGACGTGTTCGAGGTGCCGCCGCCCACGGCCCGAGGCGCGGGTCCCGGCGGCTACGCAGCCGGCGGTGGAAAGCCCGGCACGCCCCCACTTCCGACGCGCGGACCGGGCGGACGCGGACCAGGCGGTCCAGGCGGCCCGGCAGGCAGCGCGCGGCCGCGTTACGGTCTTCCGTCCGCATCCGCAGAGGAGAAAAAGTCCGCCTCCCCCGTTATTGCCATCGTGTTCGTCCTCCTTCTTCTGGGTGGAGGCGCGTTCGGAGCCTTCTGGTGGCTGAACCACCGGACCGATCCCAAGGAAGAAGCGCTGGCGATTTACAAAAGCGTCGTGGCTCTCGATTTCAAAGGCCTCTACACGAAGGTCGCCTTGACCTCGGCGGACAAGGCAAAATACCCTGACGCCGAGACGTTCGCCTCGCTGATGGAAACCCAGATGAACGCAGATCCGAACGCGGCAATGGTCAAGTCCATTCTCGCCAAGATCACCGACGTCCAGGTGGGCGAGCCCGCGATCACCGGGAACAAGGCGGACGTTCCCACGTCGATGGCGCTGGACATGGGGGCCCAAAAGATTCCTTTCAAAGGCACCGCCCACCTTGTCCGTGAATGGGGCGTGTGGAAGCTCGACGCGGGCGGAGATTACAGCGGTATGAAGACCGGGCAGGATCTGGTCGGAAAGCCGGACCTGGCTGCGCTGGGCTCCGCGGGCGCGAACCTTCAGGGCCTGGGCAATCTGACCAACATGCCGGGCCGGTAGCTGGGCCCTACCGGACAATAGGCGCGGAGCGCTTCTGCAAGCGGCAGCGCCGGCGCAGCGGCATACCCGTTCCGCGAAACCCTCACTCTTCACAGGCCGTACTCACAACATGGGTACGGCCTGTCGCGCAGATCAGGATAACACGCTTGAGCGATCCCAGCCATGAAGTCGAAACGCCGACAGCCCCGGCCGCTAAGCGTCTGAGCCCGTCCCTGGTGGTGGCTCTCCTGGTGCTCGGACTCGCGGCGACGGGACTCGTCTCCTGGTATGTGGCACAGCGGGAGACGCCCACGGTCGTGGTTCAGAAGTTCTGCTCAGCCATGAAAGGCGACCGATGGGAGCAGGCCTACGACCTGATCGACTGGCCGGAAGGCAAGCACGTAGACGAGAAGACGTTCATCAGCCAGTGCAAGCTGATGCGCGCGATGTTCAGCATCCAGAAGTACACCCTCCGCGAGCCGAAGCGCGAGGGCAGCACCGCGGTGGTGCCAGTGGACGTAACGCTTTCCATGTCGTCATTCACGGGTACGGTGGAGAGAGGCGGCACTATCGACGTGAACTGCCGCTACGTGGACGGCCAGTGGAAGGTCCGGCCCGATATGCAGCAGATACTCAAGCTGGCCAACCTCAAGCTGCCCGGCAGGTAGGTGGCTAGCAGACGGCCGGCAGATGACCAGAGGACGGTTCGTAGTGAGGAAGCAGATGGGGAGGTGATGCGATGTTATGCCCTACCTGTAGATCCGAGAATCCTGCCGCCAACGGCTACTGCGGGAGCTGCGGCACCGTCCTGAACGACGCCTCGGCGGTCGTGCCAAAGTACAACGACCGCAAGGGACTGGTGAAGCGGGAGATCGCGCTCGTTCTCGGCGTATGCAGCGCGCTCGTCATCGCCGGAAGCGTCGTCTGGTATCTCCTCTATGCGACGCGCACCCCCGCACACGTCGTCCGGTCGTTCATCGAAGCGGACCGCGCGGGCCTGCTCCCGCGCGAACAGCAGTACGTGGCGGGCGAATGGGACAGCCAGGCGGCGCTCAGCTTCTTCCAGACTCTGAGGCGGCAATCCGGCTCCTCGCCGTTCCAGAACTACCACATCCTGCCCGGCGGCACCGACAAGGAGCCCGCGTACGTCAACGTCGAGCTGACGGTGCCCCCGCCTTCCATCCCTCTCCTCAATCCCGCAACACCGCCGCCGGCCAACCAGACGGTGCCGGTGAACAACGTGAAGGTCGTCGTGACGTTCGTGCTGAAGCGGCAGAATGACGAGTGGAAGATCGACGGCAGCCAGACCCTGATGAGCGTGGCATCCACACTCGCAGCACAGGGACTCCAGCAGTTCCAGGCGAACCCGCTCACACTTCCCAACCTGAAGCTGCCGCCCGGCTTTCCGAATCTCGGTCTGCCTCCCGGTTTGGCGCCCGGTCTGGCGCCACCCGCCTTGCCGCCGGGGCTGACGCCCGGACCGGCGCCGGGGCTGGCCCCCGCCCCCTCCGGCGCGCCGCCACTGGGCGTGCCGTCCAACAAGGACGGCTCGATGTGATCCTGCCGGCCTAGCCGTCCAAGTCCCTCCACCGTCCACCCGACCAGACTTCGATCTTGTGGATGGGGTGAATCTCCCACATCGTGCCGCGAGTCTTCCCCACCTGGTCCGGGTGCTCCTGGTCCCACATGAGCCAGCCGCTCATCCGCACGCGCGCGCGGTCCTTTGCGAGTCGCGAGAGGATGCGCAGCCGCCAGTTGGAATGGGCCGGAAGGAGGCGCGGCGATACTTCCACAACGACCGAGCTGTCTCGGTCCTGCGAGGGATCTTTCCAGCACATTGGGATCCTAAGCTTAGAATTCCACGTGGACAAGTTGTCGC
>JADMIO010400433.1_pt1 | contig 20247 bp, 13 predicted proteins | sample 8958161 | NCBI WGS metagenome assembly JADMIO01 (sample SAMN16585339, study PRJNA669376) | soil metagenome | isolation source: Crop rotation soil | place: USA: Cullars Rotation, Alabama | collected 2011 | reverse complement strand
CGCGACAACTTGTCCACGTGGAATTCTAAGCTTAGGATCCCAATGTGCTGGAAATGCTTCACGGTACTTCTGCGTACGAGGTTAGTCAATACTACTGGCTAACCAGCACAACTATTACATACGGATTCGCACACCCGCTCTGGTCTGCCTGCCCGCACTGGCGTAGGCAGCCGCAAAATCGTTTTGATAGTAATTGGTCAGATTGGTTATCTGCAGCAGAGCGTCCATATTCGATGTGAATCTGTGCGTTCCATTGAAATCGGCGGTCGCGTAACCGGGACCCAATGGGCGATATATCTGGTCCAGGCTCTGCATGCGTGGGCGATTAATACTGAAACGATTGAAGGCGGATGAAGCTGTCGTCAAATCGGTAGACCCGACATAACGCTTACCGATACCGTTAATCGCAATGGCCATAGTGCTCTTCGACTGCGAATATGTCAAGCCCATGGCCCATGTGTGTTCCGGGAAATAGTTAAACGGACGTCCTGGCTCATAGGCCCGGCCGGTTTCAGCATCCGTTACCAACCGGCGGTACCTTGGCGTTATTCCGAGAATCCGGCTCTTCATCCATGTGTATGTGCCACGAACCGCGAGTGGCCCAACATTGACATTGCCCTGTGTCTCCCAACCCTGGTTTCTAATGCTGCCAATGTTCAGCCATTGCGACTGGTATTTAAAGCAGTGCCCGTCGGAATCAAAGTAGTTGAACCCATCTCTGGAACTGCACTCGTTGGTATTCGGTGCCACAGGGTTAAGCGAGCGTGCACTGTCAACATCGAACACCCATTGTATGAGGTTGTCAACCGTCTGGTTATACCTGGTAACTACTAAAGACACGCGATTACCGAAGTACAATTCGAGTCCGCCTTCCCCTCCGCGTTGATCCTCAGGGACCAGATCAGGATTGCCAAGGATGTACGCCGTTGTAGGACCAAATTGATTGAGAACAACGGTCTGGAAACCGGCTTCAGCCAGAGTGAGCTCCTCTTCAATGCCAGCGGCTGGCGGCCTTATGGATCTACCGTAGGTACCTCTTAGCTTGACTGAAACGGATCCTATATCCTCAACGAGCGAAATTCCGTACTTGCCAGGATGAACCCTGGCATCGTTACCGAAATTAGGATTCCAATCGGCGCGTACCCCGTACGTGAGGAATACGGCATCCCACAGCCCAAACTGCCCCTGCACGTAAGCACCACTGTTCTTACTCGGGTGGTTACGCGTGACACTTGGATTAGTGAGCGTACCTGTGAGAGTCAATCCGCTCGCAGTCCAATTTGCTCCAGTGGTACGCCAGTGGTCCGCGCCCAAGGTCAAGCTCAACTTGGCGATTTCCGCAACCGAGCTCAGGGGCAGCTGCATTGTGGAGCTAAAGCTTTGCGATGCGCGCGAAACAATGTTGTTGGTTTCCACGGCGACTGTAGTATCGGAAGGTAAACTGAACCCCCTCGCCGTCTTGTAAGCTTCATTTGCAGAAACATCCGAGCCAACCACTACTTCATTCGACCACCACGAGAGAGGACGATATCCTATCTTAAAACCGTACGTTCTTCCATTCACGCTTTGATTTTTTGGTACAGGGAGACCTGCCGCGGCGGTGGGCAGGTACACGCCGGTCGATCGCGCTGCGACGATCGGCTGCTGAACATCACCATTTTGTCTGTTCCTGGTGATACCCTGTCTGGCACTCAGATCAATCGTGAGCTTATTGACCTCCGTTCTTCCCGAGCCAAAAAAGCTCAAGCGCTGAGTCCGCTTGCCTGGGGTCCATGCGCCTAGGTAGTTCCAGGAGCTTCCAAGGCTATAGCTGATTCTGCCTTCGGCCCCAGATGCATTGGCATCAATGAGGTGGTTGGGTGCAACACGCGAGCTGAAATTATTTTGTGTGACTCCACTTGTCAGTCCGAGAGATACCTTGGGTTTGTTACCGGTACCGCGCTTGGTGAAGATCTGCATCACGCCGTTGATTGCGTTAGCGCCGTATATGGTACTGGCCTGCGGACCGGTTATGATTTCGATACGCTCAATGCTTTGCGGATCGATCTGGCTCAGGTATTTCGAATCTGCCATCTCGATACCATCTACGTACGTCTTAATTGGATTTGTCTTATTCACTACGCCAACGCTTCCACCTACACTTTCATCTCGTAACGCAGTGGCACCGCGCGAGAACATGAATACTTCATCAAGGGGGGCAACAGAACCCTGATTCAACGCGAACAAACCCGGAATATCGCCACGGAACAGCTGGTCAATGCGCGTAATCCCGCGCTCTTCTATCTGCTTTGCCGTAACGACCGTGATAGCATTCGGTACCGACTTCAGCTCGCTCGCAATAACCGTCCCGGTCACTACGACCTGATCGAGAACGTTAGCACTCGGCTCCAGCTTGAAATCCATTGTAACGGTTGCACCTTCGCCAACGCTGGCAGTGCGAGTCTGTTTGGCGTAACCAACCATGCGGACCGTTATCGTAGTCGTTCCCGTGGCAATATTCGCCAGACGGTACGATCCGTCCTCGCCCGTGACGACACCTCGGCTATCGGAACCAGTAGTGACCCCGACCCCCGAGAGTGGCTTGCCCGTTCTGCCATCGGTGACTTTGCCCGAAACGACTCCCTGTCCTTTGGCGCTACCCTGCGATTCCTTTGTGAAAACGACCTGCCCATCCTGTCCGGCAGACATCGTTACACCTGTTCCCTTGAGCACACTATGGAATGCGTTTTCAGCCGTAACGCCGTTGACATCCAGAGTTACCTTGCGGTTTAGCGCAATTACATCTCTGCTCAGCGTAATCCTGAGGCCCGCCTGCTTACCAATTGTCCGGAGAGCCTGTTCGAGCTTTACGTTGCTGAGGTCGACAGAAACCTTGGCAGCCAATCCGGACGCTGCCGCACGCGCGGCTGCCGTCTGCGCTACACCGGAAATTGAGGATACCGCTTGTGCCGAGGCTCCCGACGTCCACAACATAACCGCGGCCAGTTGAACCAACTTACGCTTCATATTCATTTGCATCGCTCCTTTAATTCGACGTCAGTGTAACGCGGCTACCGTGTATGCTGCTTGTAGCACCAAGTGTAATGGATAAAAGCCGAACGGCTTCCGCGGCCGTTTCGGTCTGGAATGCCGTAACGACTGGTCTGTCGAGCAGCTGCTCGTCGGCTGTTATCGTAATTCCGTACCAGCGCTCCATGTCGGGAATAGCATCTCGGAGCTTGACCTTGTCGAAGACAAGCCTGCCAGACGTCCAGGCGAAAATGTTCGCTATGTTCGCTTCGTGCTGCACGCTAGTGCCTGTCGCACTTACTATTGCAGCGTCACCAGCGACCAGAACCGACGAATTGACAGCCACTTTACCCTCGGCGACTGCTACTCGCACCGATTTGTCACCCGCGTAAGCACGCACGCCAAATGTAGTCCCAAGTACCTGGGTAACAGCGCCGTTGGCGCGAACTATAAATGGATTGCCTTCGGAATGGACAACCGCAAACACCGCTTCACCCGATAGATCGACTGTGCGCGCACTAACGCGCATCGTTGTGCCTGGCGCGAGTGTCACCTGCGATCCATCTGCAAGCTTTATCGAGGCACGCTGGCCCGGTTTTGCGGAATAAGTTTTTCCTGAAGGAGTATCCCTATCAGATTTACCTGGCGCGAGATATTGAAAACCTGCGAGCGCAATCACGACCGCACCCAGTGTCGCACCGATACCCGTCCAGTAATTGTTGCGGCGACGCGGAGCGGAGGTTTGCGCCGGGCCACGTAGCGCTCGTTGCAATGCGGCATCCACATCTATATTACGCACGGCACTATCACTGTCCGCCGTATTGAGCAGTTCGAGCGTAACCCTGTTCGCGGCATCAGCTTTTAGCCAGCTCCGGACACTCGCTTCCTCGGCGGGGGTACATTCCCCCGCGAGGTATCGGTCTATCAGGTCAACCGGTAGGTGGTTTTCGTTAAGGTCGTCAATCATGGCTCTACTATTACGACACGACCGGGGACCGAATCCGACAAACGTCGTTAAATCGCCCCGGTTATCCTGAGGACGAGCTACTTAACCCCGCGTAATCGGTCGCGGAGCAGAGCGAGCGTTCGCTCGTGGCGCTTGGATGCGGCGTCTACTGAGATGCCAATAATTGCGGCAATGTCGTTCCATGGCAGCCGCCGGTTCCAGCGCAGGTGCATGATTGTGCGCTGCTCCTCGGGCAAGCCAGACAGTGCCTCCTTGAGGCTCCTGATATCATCCGCTGAGTACGCGGACTCTTCGCCTAATTCCGCACCGAACAGCCCGGATACCTCGATAGGTTCGTAACGCGCGACACGTTGGCGAGATGCAGCTCTATCGCGGATGACGTTTAGTCCGCGGTTTCGAACCGATGCGTACAGAAAGGGAGCAATGCCCTTCGACGGGCTCCACGATGCATGGCTTTCCCACAACGAGGAGAAGATACCGCCGACAATATCTTCGGCTGTCTCCTGGTCATGCGTGTATCGAGCGCAGAAGTTTACAAGACTTGTATAGTATGCACGAAATAATTGCGCAAAAGCGGAATGGTCCCCCCGCCGAATGCGCGCAACGAGCGCGTCATCTTCTGCGGAGGGACCATGTTCGTTCGGCATGATCCAAAGATTGGGGGTGGACCGTGTTAGCGCAAGCGCGGGCATCCCAACATACTTATGGAGCTACATACTTCTCCAACGCTTCGCGCATCTCGAGAACGTGCTCCAGGCCATCCCGAAGAACCACGCCGTTTTGATCGAGCAATATGGCGCTGAGGGTCGTGCGCAGTCCGGCATTCCAGGAATCCGCCTGGAAGATTACAGGCATTGTTATGCGATTAAAGACAAGATTTTCCTTGGCGTGTACCTTCTCAACGGAATCGTTAACCGCATTGACCGCAATAATGTTTACACCTCGACCCTTGAACTCTCTATAAAGCCTTTCCAATTGCGGCATGTGAGCGATGCAAGACGTGCAGGTAGTATTCCAGAACCACAGCAACGTGACCTTGTTCTTCCCGGGTATTTCTTCGGCAGTAGCCAAGGAGCCGTCAATAAAACGAGCGGGTGCTGCAAATTCCGATAGTCTCTGCCCGACGAGGCTCTTGGGGCCAAAACGCACAGGCGGTATCGTTAGATTTTTCGGAACCATATCCGAGAAGTCCTTCTCCGTATATGGCATATCCAACTGCATGGATAAAACCTGCTCGTCCGTTTCGGCGGCATTGCGATTATTCCTTGTAGTCATACGCCGAATGATATGATTTTTATCAATGAGGACTCGGGTGGTATAGACTATAGTGTCTTTAGGCTGGGTGTACGATTGCTCGTATACCCATTCAACGATGTTATACGGCTCGCCCTGCCAGGATGTTTCCCCGGCAAATGTTACCGATCGCACCAAAGGATCGGTAAGTCTAGACAGACCCCAATACCCGGCTTCCAAATCCCGCTTCCCGGAATTTTTGAAAAACGCGCTTAAAGAAGCACTAGAACCTATTTTCTCCGAATCACACTTCCTGCCCCTACCGCTCTGATCGTACATCAGGCACTCAGACGGAGTTACCAGAGTTACATCCCAACTACCTTCGCCTGGAATGGATACCGTTTTGACATAACGGTATCCTGTGCTGGTAGCACGAGCGCTGTCGAGACGCACAAACACTGAATCATTTCTCCCCCGAAACCTCATCTGTACAACAGCGTTGACAGCGCTCGCATACCTCAGCGTGTTTGCTGCCCTTTCGAGTAGCTGGATACCTCTGGGATCAAACTGAGGGCTGATGATCGCACGAGGAGTTATGGCAGCACCTTGCCCCTGTGACAAACTTGCGGACGCAGTAAATAATGCCGTGAAGCAAATTACTTTGAGAAACATAACTTTCGCGTTGTTCTAGAAACGAACTCTTAAGCCGGCGCGCGACTGGCGGCCGATAGTGGCGTAATCCGACCGGAAATCATTTCTGTAGTAATCGCCGAGGTTACGAATCTGGAGCGTTGCATCCATGTTTCTGGAAAACCGATGAGATCCGTTCAAATCGGCGGTCACATAACCGGTTCCCAGGCCACGGTATGTCGTGGGGACAGTCCAGCGAAATGCGCTCACCGGTCTCAAGCGTAGAAATGTAGAGCTCATAAGATGAACGTTATCCTGCTCCTTGAAGATCTGGCCGATACCATTAACAGTAACAGCCATGTTGGTAGACATTCTGGTATAACCGGTTGTGAGTGCCCACGTATGCTCTGGCACGTAGCTGAACGATCTTCCGGTCTGAACGCTGGGAAGTAGCGCACGATAGCGCGGTGTTATACCGATGATGCGGCTTTTCGTCCAGCTGTATGTACCGCGCGTTGTGAACGGTCCGATGTTCGTGCTCCCCTGGAGCTCCCAACCCTGGTTGCGAATACTACCAACGTTAATATGTTGCGACTGGCCCAAATAGCCATAGTTATCAGCCGCGAGTGTGCAGCAGTTGTACCACGTGGGGAAGGGAATGATCGAGCGCGCGCTGTCAGAGTTACCGACAAAGCTGATTAAATTATCTACCGTCTGATTATAGCGGGTGACTACTATCGATCCACGATTACCGAAGTATAGCTCTACTCCGCCCTCACCACCCTGCTGATATTCCGGGGCGAGATCCGGATTTGCCAATGTAGCGTCCTGTGGCCCATACTCGCGTAGTAGGGTTGGAGCATCAAATGGATATGTCTTGGCAAACGAAACGGGATCCTTCAATGTCGCATCAGGTGGTCTGGTGGACCGTCCGTAGCTCGCTCTCAACTTGGCGGTAAGCGCACCCATTTCGCGTGCATACGCCACTCCATAACGTGGGGCTATGTTAGGAGACTGCTCTTCGCCGAAGTTAGGGTTCCACTCCGCGCGCAACCCATAGGTTAGGAAGAGAGCGTCCCAAATAGCGAACTGAGACTGCAGATATCCGCCACTGTTCTTCGACGGTTTATCTCTGGTTATCGATACCGATGGGAAGCTGCTGCCATTCTGCGAGGGCGACCCGCTTGTAAGCACCATCATTCCTTTTGTACGCCAATGATCGGCGCCACCAGTCAACGTAAACCGGGCGTTCGAGCCCAGCGGAAGATTAAGAGTCGTGTTGTAGCTCTGAGACTGCCTCTGATTACTGTTCGTTGTTCTGTTGACGGTGCTATCGGAGGGGCTCGTGAAGTTCGCGGTAAGAATCATTCCATCTCTATCGATGGCGTCGGTTCCCAAAACCAGCTCATGCGACCACCACGACACCGGAGTATATCTCGTTGTTATGCCAAACGTGTTGCCAACTCCCTTATACCTCGCGGCGTTGGAGCCGGGCGTGAGATTCTGATTGTACACTCCGGTTTCCGCAAAGCCGGCATTGCTTTGCGACAGCGTTCCGCGGGTCTTATTGTTAAAGTTGGTATGCCTGGTGCTCAAATCCAGCGACAAAGTTTTATAATCCGACTTCACGGCGCCATTGACGCCCGTTTGCGCAATATGATTTCCCGGTGCCCATGCACCCATATACATGGCAGATGTCCCAACAGCATACGACAGCCGGCTTTCGGTGCCGGACAGCCGTGCATCCGCAAAATGACTCGGAGCCAACGACGTACTGAAATTGTTTTGGGCTAAGCTGCTGGAAAAGTCGAGAACCAGCGAAGGCCGAGTTCCGCTACCACGCTTGGTGAATATCTGCATTACACCGTTGAGCGCGTTGCTTCCGTAAATGGTGCTCGCCTGAGGACCGGTGAGTATTTCGATTCTTTCGATACTCTTTACATCTATCTGGCTGATGAATCTTGGGTCGGTCATCTCGACACCATCTATATATGTTTTGATTGCGTTGGTCAGCACCTGGCGACCACCCGTTGTCGTTACACCGGCGCTTTTGGTGCTTATTGCTGTTGCGCCTCGGGAGAACATGAGGACTTCGCCGTTTTCCGACATTGTTCCCTGGTTGGAGGCAAAGAGACCCGGAATGTCACCGCGGAACAGCTCTTCGATTCTGGTAATGCCACGCTCTTCCAGCTGTTTGGCGGTCACTACACTAATTGCGTTTGGAATGGATTTGAGCTCACTCGCCACTACGGTCCCGGTGACTACGACCTGATCGAGTACGTTCGCGCTGGCTTCGAGTTTAAAATCAACCATTGCCGTTGCCCCCTCAGCCAGAGTTACTGTGCGGCTCTGCTTGGCGTAACCAACCGAACGGATGGAAACAAGCTGCATACCAGCGGGCACCCCCGCCAAACGGTAAGTGCCATCCTCCCCGCTTATCACTCCTTTAGTATCGCCAGCTATCGAAACAATTGCGCCTGCAATTCCTCTTCCACTCTTGGCATCGGTTACCTTCCCGGTGATGAGACCCTGTGAAACCCCTTTACCTCGTTCACGTTGTACGATGAGCGATTTCCCATCAGGAGCAATCACTGTAATTACCCCAGTGCCACGCGTCGTTTGAGCGAGAGCTTCCTCCACAGTCACGCCGTCTACGCGCACAGATACCTTCTGCTGCAATGCCCGTTCTGCTCTACCGTAAACGATATCCAGGCCTGCTGACCTCGCTATAGTGCGGAGCGCATATTCGAGGGTCACGCCTTTCACATCGATGGATATCTTTTTGCCAACACCGGCAATGGCACCCTGCCTTCCCTGATCGGCACCGGCAGCAACAACAACGGATTGAGCGTGGAGCTGAGCCGTACAAAGAGCTACAGCTAATATCAGACGAATAGCGGGCATTTCACATCTCCTGAACCCCGGCTGTATCCCCATGTAATAAAGACGATTTGCCGGGCTATTGGTTACCTGTTGGGGTTGGCCATTCGGCCTTCAGGATATAGACGAAACGGGCGCGGGAAATCCCCCTCCCTACTTAAGAGTCAGGGTCTTCCCGTCCCAGATGGCTTTTACTTCGAGCGCTCCCTGCAACACCGCTGCAAGGTTCTCGATCGAGCGGCTGCGTAGCGTCGCTGTAATCTTCAAATCATTAATAGCAGGATTCGCGACAACTATGGGAATGTTATACCAGCGCTGGAGCTCGGGGATAACATCACGCATGTGTTCCCCATTAAACGAAAGCACATCAACACGCCATTCCAACAAGGATGCTACGTTTGTACCATGTACTACTGTTGATTTTCCTGTTGATGTAACCCTTCCCACATCACCAGCGCCCAGCACTCCGGCACCGTCCAGCATGACTCTGCCAGACTCGACCGTCACACGCACCGCCTTGTCCTCAGCGTACGCACGTACTCCGAATGAAGTGCCCAGGACACGTGTAGTGGATATCCTTGTGCGAACAATGAAGGGTTTATCACTCGTGTGGGTGATCGAAAATATCGCTTCCCCTTCCAGGTCGATAATGTTTTTCGACACTTTGATTTTGGTAGCGGGCGCCAGAAGTATAGTATCACCAGAGCTGAGGGCTATTCTGGCACGCTGACCCGCTTGCGTCAAATAATTCGTGGTATCGCTCTTTCTGAAACAAATAGTAGGCCTGCCAAGCTGGATAGCCACTGCAATAACTAGAACGGAGGCTGCAATTCCAGTATAACGCACCCATGTTCTACGTGACCGCATTTTATGAGGGACTACAGCGACTCCACCATCATGCACCCGCGCGAGAATCCCCTCCACATCCACCTTCTCGGTCTGTGGATGCGGATTCGCCATAACGGCGCGGAAACTCTCGGAGTCCTCTATTCTCATGTTATATAGACGGTTCGGATGGTGGAAATCCCCCTTCCCGCATTCGCGCGCGAAGAGCTTCGATGGATTTGGCGAGCAGTCGCTCCACAGCCTTCGGAGTAATACCCAGGACGGCGGCTACCTCCGCGTAGCGCATGTCCTGCCCATAGCGCAGGTGAAGCACCGTGCGCTGGCGCTCGCTTAAGGTAAAAAAGGCCCTGCGTAAAGCCAGCTTGTCGTCACCAATATCGAGACCGGTGTCGGGTGACGGGAAGAGGTTGAGCGTTTCGTCATGCGAGAAGTGATCGCCAGCGTGCTCCAAGAGCCTTTCCCGAGACCTATCCTGGCGCCTCACGTCCAGAGCGTGACTCCGTACCGCGGCCATGAGATACGCTACTATAGACTTACGTGGGTAGAATTCGGCCCGTCGCTCCCAGACTCGCGCCAGTACGGACTGTACAATGTCTTCATGGACATCGCCAATTGGATTTATGGCCCCTGCGAGCCGGACCATGGCAGGAATATGCTTTCGGGCTACGTCGTCAAATGCCTGGATGTCCCCGGCGCGAATGCGCTCGGATAGGATTCTATCTTCGTCAGATAGCTCGGCGTCTGGTTTGGGACGAAATAACACGGGGTGAATATTGCCCGAAGTACAGTATTGTGCAAATGACAAAGCTCCGGAGTTGAATCCGAAGCTTTATCAGGCTCACGCCACGCCTGCTCTCGCCAGCAGTTGGACCGAGCTTTACATCTTGATCCGCAACCCTGCCCGCGTCTGACGTCCAATTGTAGCGTACTCAACACTATAGTCATTCTGGTAGTGATTGGTCAGATTTGTAACTTGAAGTGTGGCATCCATACGGCTCGAAAACCTTTGTGCTGCATTCAAGTCCGCTGTTGCATAGCCCTTACCTATTGAACGGTACCCTGTGGGCATATTAAAGCGAGTTCTTAAAGCCTGATATCGCAAGCTGGAAGCAGTGGTTAGCGAAGCGGGATCATTGTTCTTGTACAGCTTACCGATGCCGTTGATAGAGAGTGACACGTTACTGGCCGCATGAGCGTAGTTGGTTGACAACGCCCATGTGTGCTCCGCCATGTAGTTGAAAGGACGGCCCGGCGCGAACTCGGTGGTGGCACCTGGCAGCCTGGACCTGAAGGCCTGGGTGATACCAAGGATACGGCTCTTGTTCCAAGAATACGTTCCGCGGGTACTGAGCGGCCCGGTGTTGATACTTCCTGTGAACTCCCAGCCCTGGTTGCGAATACTGCCAACGTTCAGATTCTGGTACTGGTACTTAAAGCAGTATCCGTCCTCATCTTGTACGAGCGTGAAGCTGAAAGAGTTAAACTCACAACCGTTACCGTTCGTTGGTATCAACGAACGTACGCTATCTATGTTGAATATAGTTGCGATCAGGTTGTCGACAGTCTGGTTATAACGCGTAACGACCAGAGATGCCCTGGACCCTAGATATACTTCGACCCCACCTTCACCACCCTGCTGAAACTCAGGCCCGAGATCGGGATTGGCAAGAGTGCGATCGTAAGCCGCGAAATTGGGGCCTGGAGTTCCCGCTACAGCGAGCTCGAGCCCTGCAGCTGGAGGCCTGATCGATCTGCCGTAGCTACCACGCAGCTTCGCTGACACCGGTCCCAGGTCGCGCGAGTATGATACGCCGTACCTACCGGGACGTACAGTCGCATCGTCACCGTAACTTGGGTTCCAGTCCGCCCTCACACCATAAGTCAAGAAGAGCGCATCCATGAGCCCCAACTGTCCTTGGACAAACGCACCGCTATTCTTGCTAGGCTTACTACGAGTAACGCTAACATTTGAAAGCGTACCAGTGAGCGCGAGCGAGCCAAATGACGCGTACGATGAGCCGGTACTTCTTGTGTGGTCACCGCCCAACGTCAAATCCAACCGAGCCATCGATGCGATCGGTACCTGTAAGGTTGTGTTATACGTCTGCGAAGTCCTGCCGAGGGTCGAACGACTGATGGTGACCGCCGTATCAGTTGCATTGATGTACGCCCAGCCCAGCTTCATAGCATCGGAATCGGTGTTGTCATTACCCAAATTGAGAGAGTGCGACCACCATGAAAAGGGACGGTACCCGACTGTCACACCCATCGTCCTGGTTTCGGCCGATTGCGCCTGAGGTGCTGCTACTGCTGCTGAGGAGTTATAAGTAAACATCCCGTCCGCGGCCCCTTCCGCGACTATTTGTAGGAGTGTACCGGTTTGCTTGTTTTGTGTGCGGCTCCGCCTCGCACTTCCATCCGCGTTGAACTTACCGAGCTCGACTCTTGCACCGGCGTTTGCGCCCATTCGCTGAGTCTGCTTACCCGGGCTCCACGCCCCGGCGTAATTCCAGGTGCCACCTACATTATATGATACCCTTCCTTCCATCCCCGATATCGTTCCGTCGGCAAAGTGCGAAGGGGTCAGGTGTGAGTTGAAATTATTTTGTGCATAGCTGCTCGAGAGGCTCACCGATACCTTCGGCCTTGGGGAGTTGCCACGCTTCGTAAAAATCTGCATCACACCGTTGATGGCACCAGCACCATAGATGGTCGAAGCCTGTGGGCCCGAAAGAATTTCTATGCGCTCTATGCTCTTCGGATCTATCTGCGAGATATACTGCGGATCGGCGAGCTCGACTCCATCCAGATATGTCTTGATTGGGCTGGTCCGCGTATCCGTGTCAAAGCCGCCAATCTTCTGCTGGCTTCCCAAGCTAAGATTCGTGAGCGATGTCGCACCGCGGGAGAACATCGTGACCTGATCCAGCGTGTTACTCGATCCCATATTTAGAGAGAAAAGTCCGGGAACGTCACCACGAAATAACTGGTCGATTCTCGTGATACCGCGCTCCTCAATCTGCTTTGCCGTAATTACAGTAATAGCCGAGGGAACCGCCTTGAGCTCCGTCTGGACCACCGTACCGGTAACGACGACCTGATCAAGTACATTTGCACTGGGCTCGAGCTTGAAATCACTTATTACGGTTGCGCCCTCGCCAACGGTGACGGTACGAGTCTGCTTGGCGTAACCAACGAGCCGCACTGTAAGGGTATGCGTTCCTACCGAAACTCCGGTAATTCTGTACGAGCCATCCTCACCGGAAGCCGACGCCCTACTCGCCACCGAAACGCTTGCACCGTTTACCCCCTTGCCGGTTTTTGCGTCGATAACCTTTCCTGCAATCACGCCTTGCGCAGAACCACGCGCTGAGCTGCCAACGATGCTAACCTTGCTTCCGGAGATAACAGCTCTTGCCCCAGTGCTTTGGAGGAGCCTCCCGAACGCGTCAGCTACTTTTACTGCTGAGGCGCTGACATTTACCTTCCTATTAGGAATCGTACCTTCCAGGTAAACCAGCTCCATCCCCGTGCGGCGAGCCAGATCGTTCAGCGCGTCAGCCAGCATCATATCGCGATAATGAAGATCTACCGTATTACGAACATTCGCAGACTGGCTCGCGACCTGCTGCGTTATCCCAGCTCCGGATATCAATAAACTGGCCAAAAGAACTATCAAACGCTTCATGGTGCTACTCCTGTGAAGGTAATTATTCTGCCGTTACGAATGGCGCGAGAGTTAAATGCGATTGACAGCGCACGTAACGTCTCATCAGTGAAAGCCGCATCGCTCAGAATTGCGGTCACGTTCCTGCTTGCGAGGGATTTATCCCGCAGGTTTATCTGTATGTCGTACCAGCGCTCGAGCTCGTCCAGAACCTCGCGTATCGGTGTGTTACGGAAGATGAGGCGTCCTTCGGTCCAGGCATTTACATCGGATGCGTTGTTCGTTACGCGTGGCTCGGTGTTCACTGACACCGTGGCGGAAGAGCCGGCGACGAGCACGGCGCCAGGTATCGAAACCTTTCCATCCGTTACAGCCACACGCATTGCTTTTTCGTCCTGGTACTGCCGGACGGTAAAGCGCGTTCCTAAAACTCTGGTCGTACCGGCGGCTGTATTTATGGAGAAAGATCTCGCCGCGTCGGAGGTAACAGCAAAGTACGCCTGTCCGGTAAGTGTCACGGTGCGCGCATCTTTGGAAATGTCGACCACAGCGCTCGTCGCGGGAGCCAATATCATCGTGGACCCATCGGCGAGCGTTATCGTGGCACGCTGGCCTGGAATCGTTGAATATGTTTTTGCGCGTCCGGTCGTTGTAGGGGCGGTTCGCGAACCGTTCGCAAATATGTATGTGATCCCAATGGCTATCACGACCGCGATCGATGCATAACCCCAGTGCCGAACAGTATCACGTTTAGGATAGACGGGCGGTTCGCGAACCGCCCCTACGCCCGATCCTCCGAGGTCATCGTTCCGATTGCGCAGACGCCCCCAGACGCGCTCCACCCTCTCCTCGCCCGGATTCGGCGCGGACGCCCGCATGGCAAGGCGAATGTTCTCGGGAAGATCGTCGTTAAAGTCGTTCATACATAGCTACTACAATCCACTTTTAAAAACGACCTATTCCCCTATTTGGTCACTCCCTGGAGCGGCCTAACGCCTCCCTCAAGAGCTCCGATGCCCTGTACAGCTGGTTAGCGACGGTTTTTTCGGAAGTACCAAGTGTCTCCGCAATCTCCGCCCGGGAGAGGTCGTGTGTCCAGCGCAAGATAGCGACATGCCGCATACGTTCGGGGAGCCGAGCGAGTGCGCGGCGAACCTCGGCGGCACTTTCGTCCGCGACTATACGTTCATCTTCGTGGATATCATCAGACACCATTGATGTAAATGCTTCATCAGAATCACTTACAGAGCGCCCATCGCGCTTACGATGGTTGAGAGCGGAATTATAAACCGCCGTGTACAGATACCCACGCAGGCCGCGCCCGATATCTATGCTGTCGCGCCGCTGCCATAGCTTGAGGAAAACATCATGCACGATATCCTCTGCGGCGTCCCAGGAGCGCGTAACTGAGTACGCGAAAGACATGAGGTCGGACGCATGCGCTCGGTATAGCTCCTCCAGCGTATCTGGCATATACAATACATATGACCCTGCATCCAGATGCGCAAGTATAAGAAAAGGCATAGTATTGGTCTAAACGTGCACGCTCACGCTCATTGCGCTGTGCACGTTTAGACCAATACTCTGCCTACTACACCACTATATTGATTAAGCGTCCCGGAACGAATATCACCTTCTTCGGCTCACCCACCAGGAACTTCGATATAGCCGCGTCGGACTTGGCAGCAGCAAACGCCGCATCCTGCGTCACGTCACGCGGCACGTTAAGCGTACCACGCATCTTGCCATTCACCTGTACTGCCAACGCGACTGTGTCATCAGCAGCGAGCGATGCATCAAACCTCGGCCATCCTGCTTCAAACACGCTCTCAGTGTGGCCAAGCTGTTCCCAAAGCTCTTCCGCAATGTGCGGCGCAAATGGCGCAACCAGCTGCACCACCGGCTCGACTTCCGCTCGGTGCGCCGTGCGGTCGCCTTTACGTAGCGCGTTCATGTATTCCATCATCGCAGCTATGGCTGTGTTGTAGCTCAAACGCGCAATGTCGTCGCCACACTTTTTGATAGTCTGGTGCAGCTTCCGCATAACTTCCGCATCTGGCTCGCCATCGGTGACCGCCGTGTCAACCGATACCCACAGCCTGTCAAGGAAGCGTTTCACACCTGATATGCCCTTGTCCTGAAAATCTCCTCCCTCTTCAAAGGGGCCAAGGAACATCAGATAAGTTCGGAATGCATCAGCACCCCACTGATCGATATACTCGTCCGGATTTACGACATTCCCCCGGCTCTTCGACATCTTCGCGCCTTCGCGAATTATCAATCCGTGCGCACGAAATTTCGTAAACGGCTCTTCGAAATCAATCAGCCCGCCATCCTTCAACGCCATCGTAACGAAGCGCGAATACATCAGATGCAACACCGCGTGCTCGTTGCCACCTATGTACGAATCAACCGGCAGCCACTTCTTCGTAATTTCCGGATTGAACGCCACGTCATCGTTGCCAACATTGGGATAACGCAGGAAATACCACGCGCTATCCAGGAATGTATCCGATACATCCGTCTCTCGGCGCCCTGTCTTCCCACAATCCGGACATGGCACACGATACCATTCCTCGTGGCGCGCCAACGGCGATATCCCCGAATCGTCCGGCCGAATATCTTCTATTTCCGGCAACAACACCGGCAGATCCTTTTCAGGAACAGTCACCGGCCCACAATCATCACAATAAATGATCGGTATTGGTGGCCCCCAATACCGCTGCCGCGAAATACACCAGTCATGCAACCGGTAATTGACAACACGCTCTCCAACCGCGGGAGCGTTCGCCATCTGCTCATCCGTCAACGGAATGATCGGCAAATCGAATTGCTTTGCGAATTCCTCATCCCGCTCATCATGTCCCGGCACAGCCATGATCGCGCCCGTGCCGTAATCCATCAGCACATAATCGGAAATCCAAACAGGCACTTTCTCCCCGTTGGCTGGATTTACAGCATAAGCCCCGGTAAACACTCCAGTCTTCTCTTTATTCGTCTTACGCGCAACTATGTCTTTCTTGGCAGCGTGCTCCCGGTAATCACTAACAGCAGTCCACTGCTCTTCGGTTGTAATCACATCAACCAACGGATGCTCCGGCGCCAACACCATAAAGGTGACACCCATAATGGTATCCGGCCGAGTAGTAAACACTGAAATACTCGAACCCGAGCTGATACCAGCGTTTTGCAGCGACCCCTCTGGCCGAGCCGGCCGTAGCGCAGAAGGCCGGCCAGACGGTGTCACTGAAAACGCGCTTGGATCATTACTGATCTCAAATTCAATCTTCGCACCCACCGACTTACCGATCCAATTACGCTGAGCCTGCTTGGTAGTCTCCGACCAGTCAATCTTCTCCAAATTATCCAGCAACCTCCCCGCATAATCAGATATCCTAAAGAACCACTGGTTCAACAACCTCTGCTCAACAGAAGTACCACAACGCTCACATGCACCACCAACCACCTGCTCATTAGCAAGCACCGTTTTACATGAAGGACACCAGTTAACAGCAGCCTCTTTCTTATACGCCAACCCCTGCTTGAACAGCTGCACGAACAACCACTGCGTCCACTTGTAATACGAAGGGTCAGTTGTAGACAATCCGTACCGCCAATCAACCATCAACCCCGCGCGATCCAGCTGCCTTCTAAAGTTCGCGATACTGCGCGGTATCAACTGCGCCGGATGTGTTCCGATCTTGAGCGCGTAATTTTCCGAGTGAATACCAAATGCGTCGTACCCAAGCGGCTCAAAAACATCGTACCCCTGCAGCCGCTGGAACCGCGCAAAGATATCATTGCCCGTAAATGCGAACATGTTTCCAACGTGCAGCCCCTCGGCCGACGGATACGGAAACATCATCAGGGAGTAAAAAGGCTTCTTGGCGCCTTTGATATCTACACTATTGGTCCCGCGCTCCAGCCACCGCGCCTGCCATTTCTTTTCGACCGCCGATGGGTCGTAGACTAAAGTTTCTTGCTTGTTCATTATATATAAAGGTAGCTTTTCCGCCATGCGACTTGAACATGATCTTCTAGGCGAGCGTGAGATTCCCTCCGACGCTCTTTACGGCGTCCAGACCCTCCGCGCCATAGAAAACTTCCCAATCTCTGGCGTCCTGCTCAACGAGTTCCCGACGTTGATTGAAGCCCTGGCCTCCGTCAAAGAAGCAGCCGCCATAGCCAACTGCGAGCTGGGCCTACTCGACAGGGAGACATGCGACGCCATAGTAGCTGCTTGCAAAGAGATCCGTGGGGCGGAAGAGGCCGATCCCTCTGGGCTGAGTCGCAACGAGCGTGAGACCAGCCCAGAGGGATCGGCCTCTTCCGCTCGCACCCGACACCATAAGCATTTTGTTGTCGACATGATCCAGGGCGGCGCCGGCACCTCCACCAACATGAACGCCAACGAGGTCATCGCCAACCGCGCTCTGCAGATATTAGGCAAATCCGCGGGCAGCTACGATGTAATACACCCCAACAACCATGTAAACCTGAGCCAGTCCACCAACGACGTCTACCCAACCGCCATCAAGCTGGCGATGCACTCGAGCATCACAGACTTGCAGCAGGCGATGGGCGCCCTGGCCGGCGCCTTCCTCCGCAAAGGCGAGGAATTTAGCCCCCACATCAAAATGGGCCGCACTCAGCTTCAGGACGCAGTACCCATGACCCTGGGCCAGGAATTCGCCGCCTTCGCCCACACCATACTCGAGGACGTGGACCGGCTGGGTGAAGCCCAAGCACTCATCCGCGAAATCAACATGGGAGCTACCGCCATTGGCACCGGTATCAACGCCCCCAACGGCTACGCCGAAGTCGTCCGCCGCGAGCTCTCCAGAATCACCGGTGTCCCCCTCATCACCGCCCCTGACCTGGTCGAAGCCACAGCCGACACCGGCGCCTTCGTCCAACTTTCCGGGGTCCTCAAGCGCTGCGCTGTCAAGCTCTCCAAGATCTGCAACGACCTCCGCCTCCTAAGCTCCGGCCCCCGCGCCGGCCTCGGCGAAATCAACCTTCCCCCCATGCAGCCCGGCTCCTCCATCATGCCTGGCAAGGTAAACCCGGTCATTCCAGAGGTCGTCAACCAAGTCTGCTTCGACGTGATCGGCGGCGACGTTACCGTCACCATGGCGGCAGAAGCCGGACAGCTTCAGCTCAATGTCTTCGAACCCATAATCGCCTACCGCCTTTTACGCTCCATGCTCACAATGGAGCGCGCCTGCAAAATCCTCCAGGAAAAATGCATCGAGGGGATCACCGCCAACCCCGACCGGATGCGCTGGTTCGTCGAAAACTCCATCGGAATCGTCACCGCCCTGGTCCCCGTAATCGGCTACGAGCAGTCCTCCCAAATCGCCAAGGAGGCTCTGAATACAAATAGGGGCGTATACGACCTGGTCCTAGAGAAGGGACTCATGACCCGCCAAGATCTCGATCGCCTACTTAACCCGGAAACCATGGTCTAACTAACCGGGGTGGAGCTGGGATTTGTATCTGTTTTTCGACCACGCCCCGCAGCCCCAATGAGACCGCACAAGCGGGCTCATCGGTGTCTGACGAACTGAGACTCGCGGAATGAAGCGCCAGCGTAATGAAGCGAGGCTCAGTGAGGAGTCGGCGAGGACAGCGTGGTCGAAAAACAGATACAAACCCCAGCTCGTTCCCGATCTAGACCGTCCCCTCCTGAAAGAGTAACTTCCCCCTCGCAAACACCCCCTAAAAAACCAACCTTTCAGGACACTAAATGATAGGCAAAAACCGCCTGCGCCAACTGGCCCTTTTCGGCCTCGTTGCCACGCTTGCGACAACACTGATTGCGTGTTCCGGCCAATATCCGAACACCACTTTCACTCCACACTCCGAATACGGCCGAGCCATCGATTTCATCTGGGATCGACTGCTCCTTCTAGGTACAATAGTCTTTGTTCTGGTTGAGGCCGCGCTTCTATTTATCGTTTTCAAATACCGCCACAATCAAAACCGCGGTCTTCCACCACAAACCCACGGCAACACAAGACTCGAGATACTCTGGACTCTGATTCCCGCAGTCATTCTCGTCTTCATCGCCGTTCCGACAGTGCGTACGATCTTCAAGACACAGGCAAAAGTTTCCGCCAACGCGTTGCAGATCGAGGTAATCGGACACCAGTGGTGGTGGGAATTCAGATATCCGGAGTATGGCATCGTTACAGCCAACGAAGTGTACCTGCCCAAAGGACGTACCGTTAACTTCGCGCTCAAGACAGCCGATGTTCTCCACTCTTTCTGGATGCCGCAGCTCGCTGGAAAGCGCGACCTGATTGCAAACAGAACCAATTACATCTGGTTCACACCTGACTCCACAATGGAGACAGCGGTGTGGAACGGTTTCTGTACCGAGTATTGCGGCTCATCGCACGCGAACATGCGCTTCAGAATCATGACCGTTGAGCCGGCCGATTTCGAGAAGTGGGCTGCGCACCAGAAGTCGCCCGCCATGTTTACATCAACATTGATTGTTGACTCGACAGCCGGAACACGCGCCGAGCCCTGGGTCTTCCCTGCGGACAAGATTCCGCAGTACACCGTTCCGAAGACACCGACTCCGGCGTCACTCACATGGAATGAATCTGTCGTTGGCGACGCCGCCCGCGGTGAGAAGACTTATTCATCTTCCGCCTGCATAGGATGCCACACGGTCAGAGGCAACCCAATGTCACCTGGCAAAATTGGCCCTGACCTGACCCATATCGGATCACGCCAGACGATCGCTGCAGGGTTGTATCCAAACGATGCGAAACATCTCGCGCTCTGGATCAAGAACGCACGCAAGATGAAGCCCGGGTCCATCATGAACACCCTTGGCAAGGGTGAGTTCGATCCGATTATGAAAACAACTGTAACAGCGGGCGGCTTGGACGATCAGCAGATAGCTGATATCGTGGCCTACCTGCAAAGCTTGAAGTAAGAGGCATCCTTTCCAGCACAGTGGGATCCGAAGCTTGGAATTCACGTGACTTGAAGTCGCGGC
>JADMIO010826448.1_pt1 | contig 20249 bp, 20 predicted proteins | sample 8958161 | NCBI WGS metagenome assembly JADMIO01 (sample SAMN16585339, study PRJNA669376) | soil metagenome | isolation source: Crop rotation soil | place: USA: Cullars Rotation, Alabama | collected 2011 | reverse complement strand
CTTTCCCCGCCTCCGGTATAAATCGTGGTGCCGGTCCCGTCGTGTAGCACTCCGGTTTTTACGAGCGCATTGCCGCCGTCGCAGTTAAGTGTATTCCAGTCGTCAGGTGTGGGGCCTGGTGCGGCGTCCGTTATGTTGCCGTCGAGCTCGAAAACGCCGTTGATGTCATCGGTTCCGGTGGGAGTGGGAGCAGCAGTGGCTGCTCCTTTAAGATTGAGCATCGTGGTCCAATTGTCCATCTTCGCGCTGGTCAAGCGGGCCGAGGTGGTTGCCAGTATGGTGAGGAAGAGCAGGCTAAGCACGCCGACGCCAATGGTCCACTTCCAAAAATTTCGTTTCTTATTCACGGGAGTTCCTCCTTGCGTGTCGAGCACACAATTACTGTGGTCGGTTGGTGACACTTGTAGATTGGAGTTCCATGAAAGTGTCGGGTTGGGAAAGAGCGGGAGAATTCGGGCTGGCCGAGCGACAGTCGGGGCTTGGGCGGTTGAAGGAAGACCGGCTGTTCAGAGACGAGAAGGAATTACTCCTGGTTGGAAAGATCTTGCGCCCAGGTTTCACCTTGTTGCGCTTACAGGTTGCGGAAGATTAATCGCGTTGCCGTTGCGCTACAAGGGCCATGCTTGCCTATTTTCGCGGCACCAATGTTGAGTTTTTAGTGAGGCAGGAGAGCGAATTAGCTCTGGCAATTTGTTGCCCGGATTTGTGCCGCAATGTGAACTCGTAGCAACACCGCGGTCCGAGTTTAGAGTTCAACCTTTAGGTTGCCGGTTTAGCCATGCGCAGTTAACGGGACAAGCTAAAGCTTGAACTCTGAACAAAAAACCGCCGCGTTCATTCCGGCATCTTTGCGAGTTTGTTGGCGAAGGCGTAGATGACGAGCTCGAGGCGATCGGAGACGCCGAGTTTTGAGTAGATTGAACTGAGATGATGCGTGACTGTTGTAGGACTGATGAAGAGTCGTTCGGCAATTTGTCGATTCTTTAATCCTTCGGCAATCAACGCGATAACTTGCCGCTCACGATCGGTAAGTGTCGAGATTTTCTTGGCGCGCGGATCGAGCAAGTCTTTGTCCTGATTGGACATCTGAAATAGCAAGGTTCCCAACGTAACACGGTCCAGCCATGCTTCACCGCGGTAGACCTTCTCGATCGCCTTGAGCAGCAGGTCGGCGGCATCGTCCTTCAACACTACGCCCATGGCCCCGAGCTGGGCCGCCTTTTGGTGAATCGACGAATCGCGCGAACCGGTCAACACGAGCACGCGCGCACTTCGCGCCGCATCGCGCAGTTGCGGAATGAACGACGTAGCGCTGTAACCACCAAGCTCCAGATCGAGAATGATCAGATCACACACTTCACGAGTGAGGATGTCGAGTGCTTCCGAACGCGTGCTTGCCATCGCCACGACTTTGGTGCCTGGATGGTTCTCGATCAACATGCGCAAACCCTCACGCACCACCAATTGATCGTCGACTATCAGTATTCGGATTTTAATCGGCGCAGGTTCCATGACAATCCATTTCGGCAGGGTGTTGAGGTTTTCCAGCCGGATTATGAGGTTGGCGGTTTTTGCTGGCAATGGAGGTCTTTGCCTATTTCTCTGGCAGAATTCTGCTACTTCGGCATTTTGGCGAGGCCGTGGCGGAAGGCGTAGATGATTAGTTCCAGCCGATCGGAGACGTCGAGCTTCGAGAAGACGGAACTAAGATGATGCGTCACGGTCGTCTCGCTGATGAACAACCTCTCACCAACCTGCTTGTTCTTCAAACCTTCACCAATCAAGGCAATCACTTCGCGCTCGCGATCGGTGAGCGACTCAATCTTCGATACTTCAGGATCTACCAGCGCCGGTTTATTAAATTCCTGGATCATGCTGCCCATCATCGAGCGCTCGATCCACACCTCGCCTTCATTCACCTTCAAGATCGCTTTCAAAAGTTTATCGGCGGCATGCTCCTTCAACACGATTCCCATCGCGCCACGACGGATCGCGCGGCGGTGCGCGTCAGGATTTTGCACTCCCGTCAACACGAGCACGCGTGAGTTCGGACTTGCCTGGCAGAGTTCAGGCAAAAACGAAATGCCATCTTCGTCACCAAGCAGAAGATCTAAAATGATGACGTCAGGATTTGTGCTGGCAGCGCGCTCGAGTGCTTCAGTTCTACTTCCAGCCTGGGCCACGACCTTCATGCGCTGGTCGTGCTCGATCAACATACGTAACCCACTCCGGATTACGACGTGATCGTCGATTATCATGATAGTAATGGGGCGAGCAGTCATGATGAAACTCCAAAGCTACAGGGGGATTCCGACACTAACTACGGTGTAGTCTTTGTCATCAACAAAAACTTGCGTGTCTCCACCGAGAGAGGCAGCGCGTTCGGCGATCGAATGCGGTCGAAACGACTTAACGCCGTCCTGGCCATCGCCGCGTTCGCCATCAGGATTCACGCCGGTGCGTGGCCTGCTGTTTTTTATCTGTAACAGCAGTGAACTCTCTTTACACTCTATCTCAACCATCGCATCCCGACAAAAGGCGTGACGCCTGACGTTGCTCAAACCTTCAGCAACTATCTGAAACAACTCGGCGGCAAGGCGATCGTTAACCTTCACTTTTCCATGAGCAGCGACGTCAACTTTAATTCCCGTGACGAGTGAAAATCGTTCGGCGTACCGCTCAATTGCCGGCAGCAGAACGTCACCTCGTTCTTCATTCGCGCGCAAACCCCAGACGAAGGCTCGCAACTCGGCCAGCTCCTGGTTGGTCAACTCGAGTAACTCCTGCACGTTTTCGCGAATACCGGTGTTGCCGGCCTCGAGCTTCTGATCGAGTGCGGCGAGTCCAAACTGCAATCCAAGATAAGGCTGAATCACGCTATCGTGAATGTCATGAGCGATGCGCTGGCGTTCCTGTTCCGCGGCGTCAGAGGCAAGATTGTCGATGAGCCTGATGTTCTCCATCACAGGCGTCACGTGGTCCATCAACTGCAACATGAAGTCCATGTCGGCACTGTCAGTGCGATTTGGACCATTGATTATGTAGAGGCGGCCCACTGCCTGGTGACGATAATAAACCGGCACCGACAAATATCTTTGCGCTTCAAGCATGCCGGCGAGTTTCTCGCTGCTGGTCGAGTTCGTGTCAGAAAACACGCGCGACTTAATGTCGAACAAGCGGGTTTGCGCAGAACTATTTTTCTTGTAGATAACGGCGAAATCGAGGGAAGGGGCGAGAAACTGCTCGGCTGCTTCGTGCCCGATTTCAGGCGGCGCCGATCGGCTCGCATGAATACCACGCGCGACACGATACATGAGGTAACTATCAGCATCCCCGGGTTTGCCAGGAACGACGAGCACACACGTTTCCGCGTCGTAAAAAGCGCGAATACTTTCAAGGATTGCCTTGATGGTCCTGTCGATGCCGAAGCGCGGATTAGAAAAGACGGTCACTTCCTTCAACAGCTTCAGTCTGTTTTTCAGCTCGGTGTGATAACCGCCCCAGCGCGCGATGATGTAACCAAAGATCAGCAGACCGATCGGCGCCATCAATAGATGATCGAGCGGACGATCGCGTGGCGCGGTAGTTAGGCCGACGATCGTGTAGATGGCTGCGGAAGCGAGCGTTAGTCGTAAACCGTCGGTGAGTCCCCAACTGAACGACGCCACGATGATCGAGAAAAAGAAGAAGTAATAGAAGAGATTGTTGGTGTCACTCGTAAAGGCGATGAGCGGCAGATACCACAGCATGTCGAGCCACGGGATCACCTTGTGAGCGACGAGCGGATTCCGGCGAACCGAGAGGTGATAGATCACCAAACCGTACAGCGAGTAGAGCACGAGGGCGACGTACGTCGGCATGTCCCAGCCAATTGGTCTCAGTGGTCCGATGAGGAGTATGAGCAGTGCTGAAGTGCCCAGCACGACGCGCATGCCGGCGATCAGTCGAAGATCTATCCACTGTTCGGAGAGTGGGTCGGTGGAAGCAGTAGGTTTTTTCTGCGTATCCTGATTCAACTTTCGTTCATCAGCCTATGCAGATCCTGCCAGGCCTGCTCGGCGTCTTCACCGAAGATGATGACGTCGTTCTGGCGTTGGTCGAGGTCAAGACCCAAACGCGTCTTGATTTCGCCTTCGCCCTTACGAAAGATCGCACTCGTGATGTGATCGACGTGGACGATCATTCTGCCGCCCTCTGGATGGGGAAACTCGATGAATTTCATCGCTTCATGCCTCAAAGAAGTTGTGGACAACAAAAGAACCGGCTAGCGGCCGTAGGATCTCGGTGATCTGTTTCCGATGTGGATGTGAGGTCCGGTGGCCACGCCGGGAACCGGCCCGCGAAATGCTAAAAACGGGATCGACTCGCTGCGCAGGAATTCGATCAATGCGCGGCCTTCGACGCTGTCGGGATGCAGACCAACGTCCATTCCGTTGCGGTGGTCCAATCCCCAGCGCGTGTGTAGATCTGATTGTCCGAACGCGGTCAGCGGCAGCGGTCGTTTAAACTTCGAGATGAAAAACTTCTCGACTTTCTCGGCGTCGGCAAGGCTCCATTTGCCTGGAGTTGCGGCGGCGGTTGCGGCTGCGCCCGCCGGTTTCGGAAGTTCGATGCGCGTGACGCGTTCGCGATCGAGAAAAGTGGTGATGTTACCGCGCTTGTACCAATAGCCGTCGGAACTTTCGCTTACTTCGTCAACGAGGAGCGTGTTGCCGGTCGCGAGGACGAGTGTGATTTGCTGCGGCGCCTCTTGCTTTGCCGTGTCCTTAGCTGCATCTTGCGCGTAGACACACGTACAGCCGAGTACGAAAGCGAGGAAGCAAAGGGCAAGCCTGCTCATAACTAAAAACTTTCACGCAAAGGCGCAAAGTAAGCGTGAAATATTCTAACCCTTCGGAGCGAAGTAGCCGACGCGCGTTTGCGTGTGGAGGGCCGGATTCGCCATCTCAACACGCACACGTCGAAAACTTCCATCACGCGATTTGTTCAACGGCGTGAAGTACAACGCATACTGGTGGCGCAGCTCATCCGCAACTTCCGCATACGTCGACTCGAGCGCATCGAACGTCTGCGGCTTGTATAAACGCCCGCCCGTCGCCTGCGCGAGCTGCGCGAGGTTTTCTTCACTCTGGTCCAACACCTTCAATCCGAGCCGCAAACGATCGATATTCACCTGGTTGAACCTGATCGACGAGTCACTGCCGCCCAGCAACGTATCGAGCTCAGCGCGTTTAGCCGCACGCGAAATCTCCGTATTCGAGACGATGTAAACCGCGACCTGCGCTCGGATCAGCGACTGCAACGCGGCCTCGAGCGTCGTGGTACCTTGCCCGTTGTCGATGCCGTCAGACAACACGATCACCGCGCGGCGCGACTTCGTGACCGGCCCAAACTGCTCTCTCGCAGCCAGCGCGAGGGCATCGTTGAAACGCGTGAACATGCCGGGCTCGATGCGCGTCAGAGCGCGCTGCAACTGGAAGCGGCTCTTGGTCCAGTCCTGCAGCAGCTCGATGCGATCGTCAAACTTGATCAGACTGATGCGATCGTCAGCTTCGAGACGCGCCGCAAATCCCTGCGCCGCGCGCCGAAAGTCATCAAGGTTGTTGGCGACCGAAGAAGACGCGTCGACCATCAACACTACGTCAACCGGTACTTGTCGCAAGGCGAGATCGCTGAGCGGTTGCATCGCGCCGTCTTCAAACACACGGAAATCAGTGCGCGTCAGCTCGTTGACGAGCCGTCCGTTCGAATCGCGCACAGTAACCGGAAACATCACCTCCGTCGTATCGACGGAAACGACGTCGCCGGGACTGACTTCCTGTTCGGGTTGTTTCTTTAAACTGGGAACCGGCGGAGGCGTTCCCATTGTTTCGAGCGACGACTGTGGGGCAGGCGTAGCCTTCGGTGTTGGTTGAGGCTTAGTCTGTCGCTGGCCTTTCCGCTGCGCGCTCGCGGCGGAAAATAAAAGCGCCGCACAAACAAGCAGCGCAATCCAACGAAATGCTTGTACTCTCATATGGTCTTCAACCACGAATTACACAGATTTACTTGTCCTCACCCATCGCAGCCTTCATCGCTACGATGACTTTGTCGCTGACACGACGTTTACGAAGTGCTTCCAACTTGTCCGCAGCCAGATCAAACTCAACTGGCGACTGCTCGATGCGGCGAATGATCGTTCCTTCTGAAAAACCTGCTTCCACGAGCTCAACAATCGAATCGTTCGTCAGGCTCTTGGTCTTCTCGAGTTTCGCAGGTGAACCGTTGCCCGCTTCCGTCGGTGGTCTAATGATGCGCACGGTGGCGCTCCCCGTCAGTTCACTATCACCCGTTGAGGAACCATTACCGGTGCGCGTGCTGCTTTTCTGTCGTGATCCACTGCTGGATCCAAAGATGCTCGTGCTTCCATCAGAACCAGCGCCAGAACCGGAGCCCTTAGTGCTGCCGTCCTTTGGATCGAGTTTCGAATTGAAGAACGGATCGTTTCCCCACTCCGTCGATCCATCATCGGTAGGAACGTCATTACCTTCCTGACGAGCAAGCATCGCGACGATGATGTTCTCATTCACGCCCGCGCGCTTGAGCTTAATCATTTGATCCGAAGTGAGATCGAAGTTCGGAATTCTCGAAGCTATGATGAGTACGACAGTCTTTTCTTTGAAGCCGGCTTTGACGAGCTTGATAACTTCAGCATTCGTCATTGGACCTTCCTGTTTGCTTTGCGTCTGCACACCAAATGCAGAGCCCGCCAACAGAAGTAAAGTGATTAGAGTTGTGGGGAAAAAGAATTTCATCGCGCACCCCCTTCAGCGTTGCGGTTCCGGCACTTCAGTTTGTGCTCCCGGTTGCCGGCCCGTCAGTCCGTAGCGTTTTCCAATCGTCTTAACGTAGTCGCGCGTTTCTCGGTAGGGGGGAACGTTGCGACCAAACTTGAGCACCGCGCCTTCTCCGGCATTATAACTCGCCAGCACCAGATCGACTTTCCCGCCAAACAAGTCCATCAATTCCTTCATGTACTGGGTGCCGCCTCTGATGTTTTCAGCCGCGTCGAAAGGCTTGCGAACGCCTAAACGGCGGGCTGTTCCGGGCATGAGTTGCATCAAGCCCATCGCCCCTTTTGGACTGACCGCGCGTTCGTGAAAACGCGACTCTTTCTCGATTATTAAAAAGACCAAATAGGGGTCAATTCCGAAACGGTTCGCATTCGTGCGGATTAACTGGTCAATCGTGGCGCTTCCGGAAGTCCAGTCGGCGGTCTTGCGAGTGGTCGCGGGCGCTTCCGGCGTTTCGTATTCGATACGGGAAATACGTTCTTTCGCGAGGAAAATGGAGACGTTATGACGATTGTACCAGGCACCGTCAGCCTGTTCCTGAACCTGATCGACGCGAAACTTCGCGCCATCCACGAGGTAGATCCAGATTTGCGAGGGAGCCGCGGGCTTGGGCGGCGTGGTCGTGCTGGAGGTGGTTACGGTTTTCGCAGTGTCCGCCGCCTCGGCTTTCGGCTGCTCATAAATCGGTTTGACTGACTTGATCGCTTCCTGGATTTGCCGTTGGATGTTTCCCTTCCGATACCACGTCTCGTCTCCCTGCTTGGAGACCTCGTCAACCTCGAACGAGTAGCCGTCGACGAGAGTGACCGTGTAACCGATGATCTTTGGCGGGGCTTTCGCAGGCTTGTCCTGCGCGTGGATTGCAAGAGCGGACAGCAAACACAGCAGGAGGGCCAAGGTTATCTGTTTCCACTGTCCGCACATAACTGCCAACTACTATTCCGTTTATCCGTGTAATCCGTGGCGGAACGTCATAACCTCCGGCGCGAACCCGTGCGACGTGCCGAAGTAATTTCCCCACGCCAGATCAACCAGCTCTTTCGTCAACCTCATCTCACGTCCCTCGAAGAGACAGATGTCGTTGACTTTGTTCAGAAGGTCACGCGGTTCGCAACCCTTCATCACGCGCTTCTCATCCACGTAGCGTTTGAGAATGTGACGCAGGCACTCTTCATCGATTGCGACGCCGCGCGCTTTCGCCGTGCGTTTGAAGATCTCTGAAAACGCCGCCGCCGTTGGTGGATCGACGCGCGCGCGATAGCCCATGCGCCGCAAAAACGCTTCGTCAACAAGGTCCCGCTCCTCGAGGTTCGTCGAGAAAACGACGAGCTGTTCGAACGGCACTTCGATCTTCTTGCCGCTGTGCAGCGTCAGGAAATCGACGCGCCGCTCGAGTGGGAGAATCCAGCGATTCAGCAGGTCTCGAGGCGACACGCGCTGGCGGCCAAAGTCGTCGATGACCAGTGTGCCACCATTCGACTTAACCTGGAAAGGCGCTTCGTAGAACCGCGCCGTTTCGGACCAGGCGAGGTCGGTGTTGTCGAGCGTCAGCTCACCACCGACGATGATCAGCGGTCGCTGAATCTCGATCCAACGACGATCGTGTTCGATGATCGACGTGCGCTCCGGCACCTGACGATGGCAGTGGGCATCGAAAATACGGATGATGTGGCCATCAACTTCAATCGCATAGGGAATCCAGATCGAGCCGAAGAGCGCCTGGTTCATACGTTCGGACACGGCGGTCTTTCCGGTTCCGGGCAAGCCCGTCAGGAAGAGCGACGAGCGCGAGTTGATCACGCAGCCGAGTGTTTGCAGAAGCGAATCCGGCAACACGAGATCTTTGAAAGCATTGCGAACCGTGTCGAGCGACGCCGGTTTCGAAGGCACTGCCTGAAGACGCATCATCAGGGAGTAGTCTTCGATAGAAACTGGCGCTGGTCCAAGATATCCGCTCTGTGAATTGAGACGTGCGACGCGCTCCCAGCCGTGATCGAGCATTGCGTAACGCGTGGAACCCACGGCGCTTTGCAAGCGCATTTCGATCAGCTTCTCGCGATACAGATGGTAAAGCAGTTCTTCTGTAAGGACGCGCGGCAGGTGAAGCCTGTCGGCGACAGCCGTGGTATTCGGCTCGGGAAGCATGGCTACATGCTTGAGGGCGAGGTCGCACAAAAACTGCTCGTGGATCCCTGAATCCGCCAACTCCTCCAGCATAGGTGGACCTAAGCCTTCGATTTCTGAACGGCTCAATATGCTAAGGTTGCCCATATTTTTTCCTTTTTATCTTTGTGCCTTTTGTGGCTACTCCTTCGTCGCATTTGCCTGAGATTTCGCTGCGACGAGCGCCTTATTCGCGTCTTCCGCGAGCTCGTCGTTGCCCGTGCGCTTGTAAAGCACAGCGAGTCTCAAAAGAACTTCAGCCGTTGCCGGACGCAGCACACGCGCCTCTTCGAGGTGCTTGATGGCGGTCTTGTCGTAACCCATCGCCTGCGATCGGTTCGCCACATTGATGTGTCCTTCATACTCGCCAACCGCACGCACGAAACAGTCGTAAGCTTCGTCAAACTTCGCGCGCTGTGCCTGGACCAGCCCGAGGTTGTTCCAGTAGCGTTGCGCCTGCGGCGCGACTTTCACGGCTCGTTTCAAGTACTTCGCAGCCTGGTCGAGATCGCCGTTCTTGAAGTGCAGGAAACCGAGGTTGTTCAGATATTCGGCGTTGTTCTTATCACCATTGAGTGCTTTCTCAAATGATTCGAACGCGCGATCGCGCAGTCCCTTCATTTCGAACGCCACACCCATCAGGCTGTAAGCTTCGTGCAGCGTAGGATCCGTCGCTACGGCAGTCGAGAGCACTGTGATCGCGTCGGTTGCGTTGCCGCTGTTGATTAGCGCACGTCCGCGCTCCAGATTTTCCTGGGCGGGAGCTTGCGCGGCATTAACCACGGGCGCGTTCTCCGTTGCGGGCGCTGCTGCTGCTGCCGGCATTTCGAAACCGGTAGTGCGAGCGTCAACGACTTTGGCAGCTCCGACGCTCTCAAACTTCTTCACGTCTTTGCGCGAAAGCCGCTCGGGCTTGCCCTCGTCTTTCCTACCGACACCGAAGAGCCGTCCGATAGCTTTGATGGGGGCTTTCAAAACATGGACGAAAGTGTTGTCGCCTTTTGACTGGCCATCGTCGTCGCGAGAAGCCGCATCGAGAATTGCGACTTCTTCCGGCGTCATGAGGACGCCGTGAACGTGACGAACGGGCACCGCGCTTGTGACCAGTACGAGCGTGAGTGCGAAGACGATTAGTGAACGCTTTACCATAGGATCCTCCCGGGATTTAGAAGGTGATACCACCGCCCAGCATGTCAGAAATGTTCAGCAGCGCCGGACCAAGAATGATGATGAACATCGTTGGGAAAAGCAGAGCTCCGAGTGGCAGCAGCAGTTTGAACGCCGCTTTCTGGGCTGCCTGTTCGGCGCGTTGCCGGCGCTTGGTGCGTAAGCTGTCCGAATATACTCTCACCGCGCGCGCGATTGAAGTACCGAAGCGATCCGCCTGAATCAACATACCGACGAGACTATTCAGATCTTCAACGCCAGTGCGGTCGGCGAGATTGCGCAACGCTTCGCTGCGCTCGCGACCGACGCGAATTTCGAGGTTTGCAAGTTCGAATTCCTTGCTGATGTCCGGATGGACCGGCCGCAGCTCCTCACAGACGCGCAGCATCGCAGCATTCAAGCCGAGGCCCGCTTCCATCGTGATCACCATCAGGTCGAGCGCGTCGGCGAGTCCCCACGTGATCCGCAGTTTGCGACTCGCAATCATGCGATTGAGAATGAACCGCGGCAGCAGGAAGCCGGCGCCAAAAGCGAACAGCGCGGGGAGCAGTGCGTCACTCAACGAATAGGCCTTCATTGTAAAGATCGTGAAGATCACGAGGGGGAAGAAGAGCATCGAGAGTAGTTGCGTCACACGATAAACTGCCGGAGCCGAAGGCGAACGATATCCGGCCTGCATCAGCTCGCGCTGGAGTTTCTTGGCACCGGCCGCGGACGGCGGCACCAGTTTATTGATTGGCTCAGCCAGGCGCGCCGCCAGCGACTCCATCGGATTGGGTTCAATGCTCTGGGCCACGACGCCGGCTCTGGCTTCGTCCAGGTCGCTCAGGCGTTGCGCCGTCGCGCTCACCGGACGGAAGACCAGCCAGTAAACCGCCATCACACCACCAGCGATGCAGATAAAAGTTGAGATCAGAATAATTGTTACCATGAGAATCAGATCCTTATCTTCATGATCTTTTGGACCATCAACATACCGAGCACCTGCATGATGGCGGCGATCGCGAGGAGCCTGTTGCCACGCGCGTCACGCCACATCACGTCCATGTAACCTGGATTCATGAAGCTTACGTAAACCGCCAGGAAAATCGGGAGCGCACACAGCAACCATGCCGACCAGCGCGAGCTGAGCGTCATCGTCTTCAGGTCTTCCATGATGCGGAAGCGTTCGCGAATCGTGTAAGCGACTTTCTCGAGCAGCTCGGAGAGGTTACCACCAGTCTCTCTCTGGATCAGGACCGCGGTGACGCACATGCGCAGGTCGAGAATGGGCACGCGTTCGACGAGGTTCTCCAGCGCGAGTTTCAGCGAGAGTCCGAGGTTCTGCTCTTCGTAAGTCTTGCGAAACTCCGACGCGATCGGCTCCGGCATTTCAGTGGATACCATCTGCAACGCTTCTGTAAAAGCGTGTCCGGCGGAAAGTCCACGACTCATGAGATCGAGTGCATCCGGCAGCAGCTGAAGAAACTTTTTGAGTCGCTTCTTGCGCTTCGCATGAATATGAAGAATGGGAAGCGCAGTCGCGATGACGGCAAAGAAGCCCATCAACAAATACGACGCACTCACCATCGAAACCGCCAGGAACGCCAGCACACCAGCCGTCAGCGAGAAGAGGATCAGCCGCATCACCGTGATGTGCGCATCGGCCTGATCGATCATCTGCTTCAGTTTCGACGAAGCTTGCAGCTTGATCAGCACCCGGTTCATCCACGGGATTTCGCTCAGCAATTCCTGACGCGCCAGTTGTACGTCAATGTCGGTCGAGTGCACCGACGAACGGATCGCGTCCGCGAGACGTTCTTTGAGTATGGCGCGCTTCTTGTCAGACGCACGCGAGGTGAACAAAAACAGCGTGTACGTCAGAAAAAGACCGGCCAGGAATACGAAGAAGAGAATCAGAAACATTACGCTTAAACCTCCTCGAAGAACGATCGTGGCAACTGCATGCCGTAGATTTTGAGTCGTTCGGCGAAACGCGGTCGCACGCCCGTCGGCCGGAATTTTCCAAGCACCCGGCCATCTTTATCCACGCCTCTGCGATCGAAGATGAACACTTCCTGCATCGTGATCGTCTCGCCTTCCATACCGGTGATCTCGGAGATGGAAGTGATGCGGCGCGTGCCGTCTGTCAGGCGCGCAACCTGGATCACGAGGTTGATCGCAGATGCGATCTGCTGGCGCATCGCGCGATCAGAGAGACGCATACCCGTCATCTGAATCATCGTCTCGAGACGGGCCAGGGCGTCGCGCGGTGTGTTGGCGTGAATCGTGGTCAACGAACCGTCGTGACCAGTGTTCATCGCCTGCAACATGTCGATCGCTTCCGCGCCGCGGACCTCACCGATCACGATGCGATCGGGTCGCATACGCAGGGCGTTCTTAACCAAATCGCGCTGGCTTACTTCGCCCCTGCCTTCGATGTTGGGCGGACGTGTTTCGAGACGTACGACGTGCGGCTGTTGCATCTGCAACTCCGCCGAGTCTTCAATCGTCACGATGCGTTCGTCCGAGGGAATGTAGGCCGAGAGCGCATTCAACAACGTCGTCTTACCAGCGCCGGTACCGCCCGAGATCAGGACGTTGAGCTTGGCGTTGACACACATCTCAAACATCGACGCCATGTCGGGCGTGAGTGCCTGGTTCTCGAGCAGACGGTGCATGCGTAGCGGCTCAGCACCGAAACGGCGAATCGAAAGCACTGGACCGTCGAGCGAGAGTGGCGGGATGATCGCGTTGACGCGCGAGCCGTCTTTCAAGCGGGCGTCCACCATCGGCGACGCCTCGTCGATGCGACGACCGACCGACGAAACGATGCGCTCAATAACGCGCATCAGGTGTTCGTTGTCTTTGAACTCGATGCTCGTCTTTTCGAGTTTGCCGCCGCGCTCGATGTAGATGTTGTAGGGAGAGTTGACCAGGATGTCGGAGATCGAAGTGTCCGCGAGAAGTTGCTCGAGTGGTCCAAGACCGAAGAGCTCATGACGGACTTCGTGGATGAGGCGCTCGCGCTCGACGGTCGAGAGCGGCGTATCTTCCTGGGCCAGGAGGCTCGACGCGAGCCGCGCCACTTCTTCATGAAGCTGCTCTGGTTCGAGCTGGCCCAGCTTGGTCAGGTCCATCCGGTTGATGAGCATCCGGTGGAGCCTTGCTTTCATGTCCTGGAAACCCTGCTGATTACTGATCGCGTCTTCAGGCAGGGCGCCGGTCATTCCGCCTTCTCTTACTAAACGTTCACGTAGTGCCATGAGTATTCCTTAACCTTTAACCCGAATTGTGTTTTCTCACGCAGCGGCGCAACGACGCAGCGTTAACCGTGGCGCCGCCGCGCCGCCGCGTGAGTCGTTCTACCCTTCGCTTAAATTCGCTCTCTCAAGGGCCGCGCCCAAACCGACATCCTGAATGGTTGCCGAGCTGCGTTTGAAAAGAGAATTGAACGGACGTCTGCCACCGGTAGTCGGCGCTGATGGCTCAACCTTATCGCCGAAGACTTTGCCGGCGAGATTGAAGAGATCGGTCGTCACTAACGATGATGGAGCCGAGTCGATGAGCGGCTGCCCGAGATTGATCGAATTAACCGCGGCTTTGTAGTCGCTTTGAATAAATGCGACCACTCGCTCGCCGAGGAAGTCTTCGACCTGTTTCTGGTCCAACTCGATGTTCTTACTGTAACGATTAACGACGAGCCGCACTTTCTTGCGCGCGTATCCGAGCCGGTCGAATATCTCGAGGGCGCGGCGAGTGCTACGAATCGCGTGAATCTCGAGCGTCAACACCACGAGGATCTGATCTGCATGGTCCAGGGCCGAGATGGTGACGGAGTCGAAGCTGTGCGGCGTATCGATAATGACGTTATCAAAACGCTGTCGCAGCAGTTCCATCACTTCGTAAATGTGTTTCGGTTCGATGTCTTCAGCACTCTCCGCCTTCGTCGGCGCCGCTAGTAACGAAACATTTTTCGAATGCGGCGTGATGTAACTCGCGAGCAGTGCATCGTCCAGACGATCGCGATTCTCAACAACGTCGGCGAGCGAAAACTTCGGTTTCAAACCGAGCAGCAATTCCAGATCGCCTGATTGCAGGTTGAGATCGACAAGCACTGTCGGGTTCTTTTGCGTCATCGCGAGGTTCGTCGCGATCAGTGAAGTGCCGCAGCCGCCTTTCGGTGAAAACACAGCAACCGCGCAACCACGCTTCTTCGGTTCGTCGTCGGCATGTTCGGCAGCGAACTCCGCAGTGCGGGTGATAACGGTGACGAGCTCTTCGTCGTTGATCGGCAGGCGAATGAAGTCGCGCGCGCCGGTGCGCATGCCGCGGAGGATCAAGTCCGGAGAACAGTCTCTCGAAGCGCAAATAACGGCCGTCGCGGGACAGTCATTAACGATTCGCTGCACGAGTTTCAGCGCCGGCTCACCCATGTGATTCATATTGATCACTACTGCCGACGGACGCAGGCGGCAGGTTTCAGTAAAAACCTGCTCCGCGTCATCACTTGTCATCAGGAGGCTCGCGCCCGGGTGCGCGCTAAGTGCACGACTCAGCTCACGCGAGTCGGTGGCATCTCTACTGAGTACTATGAATGTTAACGTGCGTTTCATTGCTTTATATGGCTGCCCTTTTCCTTGCCCTAAATCTGTTTTAGAACGTTTCGGGGAATCTAAATCAAAGGTCATCCGGCTTCTCGCCCGCACTCTCGGCCGTCAACGTGGTGATGTAGCTCGGCATGGTCAGTGTCTTCGGCACAAACGGTATAGCTAATCTAAATGTGTAATCGTGTATTTCTACCGTAACCGTGCCGAGATTCATGCCATAGGCTGTAGGCGGCGTGGCGGGATTGTTGTCAGCGTCAGCGCCTGCATAAGTGACGTTGATATTGCTCGCCGTTAGATTGTTGATCAACGGAGATCCGCTTGGTGCGCAGGTGTTTGCATCCACATGCGATTCGCCATACACGACGACATTCTTGACGCAAGTAACGTCTACCTCTTTGTGCAACGCGGCATAACGAGCGCCCCTGCGCGCCGCATCGGTCAGAGCATTGTTAATGTAGAACAAGCGCCCAAACTCGATGATGGCGAAGATGATCATGAAAAACACCACCGAGATGATGGCGAACTCGGCCATCGTGGCGCCCTTCTCGCCCTGTCTTCGTAGCTTGCGCAGGTTCATGTTCAGAGACCTCATAACTAGTTCGCCATGTAGCGCATGGTCGTGCTGGGCGCGATTGGCAAGGCCAAAGAGATACTCGGATTATTTATCAGCGCCCCGATGTTGAAGATGGGTGTATAGGTGAAGGGAGCGCCGGCCGCGGTCCCTGCCATCGGATTACAATCACCGCCGGTGCGCGGCACCTTAACCGTTACCGTCTTGATTGCCGGCGAACTGGGCGATTCAGTGGTCGTTTCAATGCAGACGTTGGCCGCACTGAACCCCGAAATGATGTTTCGATCACCGGCACCACAGGTGAGCTTTCCACATACCATCAGGTTTTGCGCGCGTGCTATCTCCGTCGCATTCAGTTGGTGATTCGACAAGTAACGCGAAGCTGTCCGAGTTGCTTTGGCCAGGGTGGTGTAGTTCTGGAAGTAACGTCCAAACTCACACACACCAGCCAGCATGACCGCCAGAAAGGGCACGAGGATCGCGAGCTCCGCGAGGGCGCCTCCGTCTTCTTTGCGGAGCCAATGTCGCATTGCAGATGTGAACTTAACTCTCATGCGATCGCTCCTTAACGATAAAGAACCGGAGTCACGATATTCGTGGTGCTGCCACCGCTCGGATCGAGACCGGTGACACCGGTGACGTCGCCACCCACGTATTCGACCGTGATGTCTCCGTTTTTCTTCTTGCCGACCTTGTCTTGCATAAAGAACCCGCTGAGTGCTTTTACGTGCACGAGGTCTTTACCGTTGTCGAACTCAGAATCCTGGATAATCGGAATCTTAAGTACGCGTCGATCAGGCTGGCCCACGTGTCCAGTACCGGGCGCAGTGAACGGGCTCTTCGCGGTGTATTGCGTGTAGGTTATTCCGCCCGCGACGTTTAAATCAGGAGGATATGTTTCACTATATTTGACCGCTCCCTGGTAGTCGTCGAAGCGAACGTTGAGTCCGTCCTGCACGGGGCCGGCAGTGTCGCCGGGTTTCGTCATAATGCCGATCTCATCGCCGGGACTAACGTTGCCGCAACTGCAAGCGTCACCATAGGCAGCAAGTGCAGTGCGCACGTCGGAGCCGCCGTTGCCGGCGCAGGCGAGAATCTGATAATTACCGGGCGAAGGATTGCCTTGCGGACCTGAGCGGATCGTATACAAACACCCCTTACAAAATTCTTTCGTTGGGTCACAATTCGGAGTGCCGTCGGTATATTTCTGAATACCCGCTGTCTTGCAAGTACCTTCAGAGCCAGCCGGAAAAGACTGACCTGGATTCGGCGCGACCGCCGAGAGCGGCGCAATACAGATGCGCACGTTGCCGGGAACGGAAAGTCCCGCGGTTGCTTTCGCATTCAACGACAATGAGCTTCCCAACAGTGGGGAAGCAAAGATCACGCTCACCGGTTCGTTAGGTGTCGTGACTCTAATAAACCGGATATCGTCCGGAGCATCGTGTGCTGCCTGTTCGCTGACATAAGTAGTGTCGTCAAGATTTTTAGCGAACATTACGCAAGCTTCACCGGTGTGGCAGAGACTGGCGCGATCAACACTAAAACTTCTGTTGTTGAAATTGTACTTGTTCGTATTCAGCAACTCGACGGCACGATCGACGGCAGTCGTGATGCGATCCGGGTTTGGGAGTGTAAGCGCTGAAGCCCCGGCAAGCGCCGCTGCGTCGGCTGCGTTTTGCATCTCGGTCTTGGCGAGATAGAAGTGGCTGAGATCGACGCCGAGTCCAACTGCTAAAAACAGGAACAAAGCTGAGAGCACAGTGTAGGCGAGCACGTTTCCACGTTCGCCCTTGCGACTCGAAGCTCTGGCATTAAGTTTCAGTTGCATGACCTTACTCCTTGGATGAAATAGGTCCTTTTTAGTGCCACGGGGTGATAATCAAGTTCAACCCTGATTACCACCCTCTTTCAGCAAAACTCACGCAAGTGGGTAAAGGGGGCTTGACCCGTTAAGGCGTAAGTTTTGTGGCAGCGCCGGTCGGGGCCGTTTTTGTTTTCTCATCAGTCTTCACTGCGCCGTCGCTGGTCGGTGACGCGGGTGATGCTGGGGTCTTTTTTGGAGCTTCGGGTGTAGCTGCCGGCACGGAGGAGCCGGAACCAGTCCCGAAACCACTCGCGCCCGAGATGCCTTCGCCCTTCGGCTCCATGCCGAGTGGTGAGCCATTCTTCAGGCCATCGAGGCTGCGCATCGTGGGTATGTCGTCGCGATTGACCGGCTTCACGAGATCAGCAGTGACGATGAACACGAGCTCGGTTTCCTGTTTCTGAAACTGAGTCGACTTGAATAAATTCCCGAGGATCGGGATGTCGCCAATGACGGGAACCTTCGAGAGACTGCGTGACTCGCTATTGTCGAGCAGGCCGGCGAGAGCAAAACTCTGACCATCTTTTAATTCGACGCCTGTACGAGCTCGCCTGGTGCGCAGCGCCGGAACTACAAAACCCTGGAAGCGAACGCCGTTTGCAAAATCGATGGTCGAAACTTCCGGTTCGAGCTCGAGCCGGATGTGATCTTCATCGATGATGGTCGGTTTGAAGTTCAAACGTACACCGTATTCCTTGAACACGATCGTGACTGCGTTGCCGCCGCCACCATTGCTGCCGCTCTGAACCACCGGAATCGGAAACTCTCCGCCGGCGAGGAAGCTGGCGACCTGGCCATCCATCGCGATCAGGTTCGGCTCCGCCAGCGCTCGCAACGCACCGTTGGTCTGCATGGCGCGAACCAGGGTGGAAGCGTTGCCGCCGAGCAGGATCAGGTTCGTGGTGGGGTTGAACGTTCCCGATAGCAACCCGCCCACTATGTCGCCAGGCGAAGCTGGACCACCGCCACTGATAAAGCCGCCGGCGCCCGGGCTGCCCTGGTACAAGTACGAGGCGCCGAGATCGCGCAGCTTGTTCTTGCTCACTTCCGCAACGCGAATCTGCAACTGCACCTGCATCGCATTCTTCACCGGCGAAGCAAGCATGTTCACGGTTTTGAAACCGGCCGCCTGGACCACGCTGTCAGCCTGTGCCACTGTCGACGGATCGCTGACCGTGCCGGAAAGCACGACCGAGCCGTTGGCCTGGCTCAGACGAATATCGTCACGTGGGAACAACGCGCGAATCTGTGAATCGATCAGCGATAGATTAGCACGAACAAACACATCGAACACGATGAACTTGCTGTCAGACTTTTCCCAGGCGATGAAGTTGACCTGGCCAAACGCCTTGCCGTTGACGAGCACCTGGTCGGGACGGACCATGACGGCTTCTGCGATCTCCGGGTTGGAGATGGAGAACCGACCGATCGGCCGATCGAAGTTGATCACGCGAGATTGGCCCACCAGCACGTTGATCGGAATGGCTTCTTTAACGTTAGTGCTGAACGACGCGTCGTAAGTGGTCTCCTGGGCGCGAGCGGTGCTCACCAGACCGAGAGTAAAGGTCACGACTGTCACCAGCAGCAAATGAACGACGTAAGAACGATTTGATAATAGAGCCAACATTTTCTGGTTCTCCTTAAGAGCTGAATTCGGAGTAGATGCCTTCTGCGTGGTCATTTGGTGACATCCCTCTTACGACGGAAAATCCTGAATTTCTTTCTTCGCGCCTTTGATCACCTCGATGGTGGGACGCGGCGCAGGCGGCGGCGTTGCTGCTTTCGGCGCAGCAGTTTCTTTCGCGACTGGACGCGGCGCGATGCGGCGCGGCGAGCTCGGCGCGGCCTTGGGCGCGGAAGCGGTGCCGTTGATTCCCGGGTCGGGAACTAAAGTGGCTCGCTCACCATTGAGAAGGCTTCGCTTGTTTGCGCCTGATGTTTGCTCGTCTGCCTGGTCCACCGAGTTGCGCATAACGAGCTGAAGTTTTCCTTCGCTCGAAGCGAGCGCGAGTTTCTCGGCCTGCTCGGGTGTGACCTGAAGAGTCACGGCCTTGATAGAGCGTTCAACTTCGCGATCGTTCTTTGGCTTGTCGATGTTCTGGCCGCTGGCGAGCACCTTGATGTTCTGCAAAACGATCTTCGAGATCATTTCTTCGTTCGCAGTGCCTTTCGGCGGTTGAATGACGACGACGATATCGACGAGCGTGCCCGGCAGGATAAAACCGGAAACGCCGACCACATCGTCAACCTTGACGGTCATCGCCCGGTATCCTTCGGGGATCACGGACGCCAGGCCGCCGAGCGAGCCAACGGGAGCAAGCTTCGCTTCGGTGATTGGGTCGCGAGGCGAGATGGCGGTCACCACCACCCGATCGATCAAGTTGCCATCGATCTTGGAGATGGCGCCTTCGGGAGTTACATCCGCGGGAAACTGCGCGGTCGTGAGTTGTTCCGCGATGATGCGCGAGCCAACCGGGATAGCAACCTTCGCCACTACCACCTCGTTGGTACGGCTAAATGCCTGCGCACTGAGCAGGTATTGTTTGACCGAAACCGCGGCGATTAAGCCGAAGGTTATCGCGGCCAATAGAGCAATGATTAAACGCTTATTCCGCATGATGATTTATCTCCATTTCGTCTCAAAAACTGCGGCTCGGGTTAACGCTGAAACAGGGCCGCTGCGATCAGGCTGCCCAGCATGATGGCAACGCCATAAGGGATGGTGTGTTTGCGATCGCTGGGAATTGCGAAGCGTGGCATCTCCCAACCTGGCATAATGCCGACGAAGATTCTTAAAACTCCGTGTAGTGTTGAGAGGACGGTTCCCGAACGTAGCATCGTGTAAACGGCCAGCATCGCGCCGAGCATTACGACCACCACAAAAGTCAAAGGGACCATCGAAACACCGATGACGCTGCCCACAGCACCAAACAATTTCACATCGCCCGCTCCCATTGCTCCAAACAGATGGATCAGTAACATCGGCAGGAAAGCGAGGCCGAATCCCTCGAGACTGGCGAGCGCACCGCTAAATCCGCCGAAACTGATATTGGGGAAAG
>JADMIO010972846.1_pt1 | contig 20250 bp, 9 predicted proteins | sample 8958161 | NCBI WGS metagenome assembly JADMIO01 (sample SAMN16585339, study PRJNA669376) | soil metagenome | isolation source: Crop rotation soil | place: USA: Cullars Rotation, Alabama | collected 2011 | reverse complement strand
CGGCTATCGAGAGCATGTGGTTATCCAGATGGCTTATATTAATACCAAGATTCATCGCCCTCTCGATTTGCGCCCGCGCTTCGCGCTCCACGTGATTGGGTAAAGCGGTTTCCTGAATTTCTTCAACGGTCCGCTTAAAGTATCCATGCTTACTGACAAGCGAGGCCACCTCGCCTGGCGGAGAGACCGGCCCGATGGTCAGGTTCATGAAGGAATTGGTCAATGTAATGTGGATACCAACCGCACATTGCGGATGCTCAAGAATGAAAGCTATCGCCTCTTCAGCGGCAGCGCCGACAATCATCAGGCTGGACGATGTGATGACTCCTGACTTGTAGGCCTCGATTGTGCCCCGATTGACTGCGCGGCACAACCCGAAATCATCATTGTTGATGATCAGGTAAACAGCATTCGGTTCACCCTTGAGGCACGAGTCAACACCGTGCCAGCGGCGCGCTTCGAATCCGGCCTCAGGCCGCTTGGTCCGACAGGCAGGCGCGGGGGGCTTTGCGCCGGAAGCGCCCAGCGGTTGACACGTAACAGGGTCAACAGAGATGTGACGCGGCGGTTCGCTAACGCTGCTATGCCCATGAAACGAGGGAGGCCAGTCAGCCGGGTATCCCCAGTTATGCTGCCCGGTCACGAGCCCTTCTGTTAAATGATTTGCCCACATATCCCGCACGCGCCCAAGTCTCCACCCCCTGCCTCGTAGAAGGGAAGCAATGATCGCATCATCTTCTCGCATCTCCAGAATGTCAGGATATCCGCCGATGGATTCGATTGCGCTCTTTCTGGTTAGCGTGAAAATGTTAGGCACAATCCTGACCTCGACTACCCGCTCGTCACCGTCCGGCAGGCATGTGCCATTCCCGCGCGGAGCGATCTGCGCAAACTGCGGCGATGCGTCCATCAGCGCGATGAGTTGCGATAACCAATCGGGAGATATTCGCGGCGGGACAGTGTCATTGTCAGTGACTACGAAATAATCCGACTTCACCAGTGCGAATGCCTGCCGTTTGGGAATCATGAGCCCCGTGTTTTGAGGGTTGAGAATAAGCTCACTAATTATTCCCTGCTCTCTCAGGGTTGACAGGTACTCAACAGTTCCATCCGTGCTGTGATTGTCAACAATGATCAAACGAAACGGAAGACTGGTATTCTCGATTATTCCCTCAAGGGTTGCTTTCGTGAAGTCAAGCCGGTTGAATGTCTGGACGAAGATGTCAGTTGAAATGCGCGTGCTCACGGTCAAAATCATTTAAGTGATATAAAGTTTCAGGGCGCAATCTATAATCGCAATCGGATTTAAGATTACAGAAAAGCCAACTGAGTTATGTCCAGTAAAAATTGATGAGCGAGCGGAAAAGACCACAATAACGGCCATTTTGAGCCAAAATGCAGGTTTGGGATTGATCCGAATGTGCAATGATAAATTTCTGCCGTCATTTGCTATAGTTGATTGAGGAAACCGCCTTAAAACAGGGCTTTCTCAGACTCCCGCAGAAAATGGCTCAAAAATCACTGGGCATGACTCAGAAAAGCCAAATATTGACACAGGCAATTTTGTCTGTCAAGATGGCCCTGTCCTGTAACCAGGGCGAGCGCATCTAAATTTCCACTAAAATCAATAATTTCAGTTTTTCCAAGCAATTTCACCGATTCTGCGTATCGATAAAAATCGAGGAAATTTGCTTTTCGTCATAGCCTACAATGGAAGTCGAAGAATCTAAAACTCTTATTTTCTTGGAAAATTAGATGCGTTTGCCCTGTTTCGAGGGTTTGCATCATCCAGACGACTTCCTGACTCTACGTTCCGCGGCGCGCCAGCCCGCGCCGAACCGCTCCGTTAGCAGCAAGAGAAGGAACCGTAGTGACGAACTTACCATTAGAGGAGACCACAAGGAATTTATGAAAGACCGCCATTTGAAGATCATCAATCAGAGGAACGTCCCGGCGAAGAATCTGTACCGCAGCCGCAGGTCACTGAAGTCCGCGAATTTGGCTTCGTTAGTGTTCTGCGAGTTGACACGTAGCACGGGAAGGCTGCTAGGTTGCCTCCCAGAGACCGTGATGGAAAGGGCAGGTATACTATCCAGGCTGTTACCGTTGAGCGTCGGACGGAGACGCCATTGGGTGAAGTTATAAATGTAAACGAACCCAACTTCGTCGCTCTCGGCGGTGGAAGATTGCCCGCTTCCGCTTTTCTTCATCTCGCTCTACCTCAACTTTGACACTGGATTTTTAACAAGAGCCTGCAAAAAATTACGCGATTTATAGATATTTCTTGGTGATTCTTAGTATTTTTATGATATAAGGTTGCCGCTACATTATCAAGCTCAAAAGGAGAGAAGATTCAATGCCAAAAGCTGGAGCAGATGCGGTAGGAAAAGTCTATATTTACAATAATACGACCATCGAGTTGACTGTCACGTTGAACGGGGCCAACCTTGCCAGCAAAGTGCCCGCTGGCATCCCCAGTCAAACAGAAGCTTTCAAGTTTGGGGTGCTTGCTGTTGACCGCGTCAATGCGCCATCGACAGACGATCCTTTGTTCGCTGATACCAATCAGATGAATATTCGCTACTCGGGTTACTCCCTAAATTTCTCGGTCACGGTACCCCGTCGCCCTCCTTTCCAGCTCAGGGACAACATGCAGATGGTAGTTAATTCCGACGGCTATGTACTGGCCGGCAACGGTGTATACATTGAATCCAGCTATAAGCCGAAGACACTGCGCGTAGAGACTCGCGGGGCGAGCAAGAGCAAGAAAAAGTAACATCAAGGTCGCAATTTCGCTCGGCTGCCTGTCGGATCACGGAGAGATCGCGCAACAATTACCAGTCACAAGCATGCCCGCTTCGCCGCAGGCCAGGGTGGGTGTCTAATGTCAGCGGCGATAATCGCGATCTGGTTGTGCTTCGCCGCTCAGGTACAAAAAGAGTCCGCAGGGGAGTTTTCCGAGGGCTGGGTTTATGGCAGAGATCGTATTCAGGACCGGCACTGACGACGGTGGTCTATATCACGCTCAAGTCGGCGGGAACCCCTCTTCTGGACTGTACTTTCTTCTCGGAGGGCAGCAGGCGGGACCTGAGGAGATTCCTCTTCCAGACACATGGAAGCCGGAAGCCGGTAATCGGGCTGGCTGGTACTTGTTTACGGGGGCGGAGGTCGAGCGCCCGGATCGCTTTGCGGCCCAGGTGCGGGTTTTAATCGACCGCCAGAGTCTGGGATCTCAGGGGTTTCTATGGATTCCTGTCCCCAACACGCCGGACGATCTGGAAGGCACAGCCATAAAAATCCGCCGCCCGGAGTTTACCACGACTGACCAGGCATCGTTCAAATTCCGCCAAGTCACCCTCAAGGTGCCTTCGCAGTTGCAAGTTAGTCTTGAACACGGCGATTCAAAAACGGCATCCTTCCGCTTTCATACTCCCAACGGCCAGCCGGGAAGATTATTTCTCTTTGTCGATGACGCCGTGGCCGGCACCCCCCTGCGACCGTTAGTGGTTACGATGTGGGGCGCGCAGGGCGGCGGGTTGAGCTATGGCTATAAGTTGGACCGGCGCGGTCTGTTCGCGTTCGGGGGGGATTTACGCTACTTCCGAACCGATCTTGAAAGGGGAATGATCCGGCAGATACGCTACCCGCTGATCGAGATAGAGGAGTCAATCGATGAGGGCGAAACGGAAATTGAGTTTGATGTTCGCATGGACCCGTCTCGATTAGAAGACGAGAACAGGACCTGCTTTGCCATCGCCGCAGCCAGCCAGGGGAAGCGCTACTCCAGTTATTTGCGGACCGTTGCCGATGAGATGGTTTACCTAACGCCTGGTGACGGCGCTGGATTTGTCTTCTCAACGCAACTGATAAGCACCTCCGAGCCGAAACTAAACAAGTATTACCTTGCGCCTGTGGGGACGATGACGATTAACTTCTCCGGCTCTGGCATCAGCCAAGCGGAAGCGCAGACTTCTGCGCGATTGATGTTCGGCCTGTCCGGCTCTGAATTCGTTGAAGCGCGGGAAGGGGACCTGCTGAACTTCGTTGCGCAACGCCCCGCCTTTTTTGCCGACGAATCCGGGCGCGATCGGTACGCCAGGGTGGGCGCAAGCCGCCTGCTGCCCGACGGAACCACGTCCTGGATTTCGGTGTTGCCCGCCCCGGCGGCAGGCGATTTCTCTTACTACGCGCAACCAGACCTGTCCGTCTATTACGGAGGCCAGATCGAAACCGGACTTGAAAGCAGTGACTTCATCGGCGCAATGGATGTCAACGTCTCAAGCCTGAAAGAGCCAGGCGGCCAACCGGCTGTTTTTCCGGCAGTCGCCTACGCAGGCGTCGGGCTGCCTGGAGTCAACGATGGCTCCCAGATCACCCCGCAGGATTTTGTCGATTTTGAGACGAACGTGCTCAGCCCCGCCAGACAACAGTTGATCCCGAAGAACCCGCAAGGGCCTGTCTTCGAGGGCGGCGCGATGAGGACCGGCAAGCCGCGAGCCCTGGCGCTGCGCGCCGGCCCGGACGAGGCTTTCGGCGTAACTCCGCAGGGTCTGCTTGCGGCGATCAATCAACCTCATGGCACTTGGCGGGAGTTGATACTGGCCGTATCCTCGCACCCCGAATTGGGTGAACAGCGGTTATCGTTTCTGCCCGAAGATGTGCAAAATCCCACGCTCGCTCACGCGCTTGCGAATGCGCTGATGAGCAATGATCTTTTCCTGGTCATCTCAGTCAAGAAACCGGCTGGCGACGCAAACACGGCAAGCAACGTCGGTCGGTTCCAATCGAAGGTGTCCATCCAGGGGTTTACGTTCGATCTGGCCCTGAGCGAGGAAGCGCACGGAGAAATCCGCGCCGACGAGATCAAGACCATCCTGATCTTCAAGTTTCGCAACCAGCCGATGCGGGATCTGGTGCAAGACCCTGCGAACTGGGCCGACGCGGCGACCTTCAATCAGCAGTTGGATGGGCAATTCCCCGTCCGGGATCGCATCCGAGAGTTCTTCGACGTTCCAGATGACGACCGATTCAAGAACTTCCGCCGCGTGATCTCGGACTCGCAGTGGAACGGCATTCTGGCGTTGAACTGTGCCCTCGGCACGGATGCCCTGCCGACCGACTTACAGGGGCTTCGGGCGGGTATGCCCGGCGGCCTGATCGGCCACCACCTTGGCATTGAGATCAGCAGTGTCAGCACCGGCAGGGATATCAAACTGGAGAAGAGTTCGCTGTTCGGATTCATCGCGAAAGCCGATCAGCCGCCGCCCGCCGCTCGTGCTGATGTCCCACAGCCATTCACCTTCAACGTTGACCGATTCTTCACCAGCTTTCTGAACTCTCAACTGGTCGGCTTCGTGTGTGACATCACATTGACTCTCCGAACACTGTTCGGGCGTTCGGTGAAGACAGGGTCGCAGGAGCAGGCACCGGACCAAGTGATCATCCGCGGCCGTTACCAGAAACATGACGGGTTGCCCCTCTTCATATTCGAGGCTGACGACAACAAGAACTTCCTTATTGACCAGCCGCCGGAAACCATCCGAGTGCTGACGGCTGTGCGGTTCCGCAGCGTCAGATTCGGGACCGACAGCGTTGTTCGCGATGACGAGAAGAAGAGCATTGCGGTAGCGGCGGGCTTCCTGGTTAATGGCAGTCTTACTTTCAATCCGGGTGGCACCGGCACAGGATTGCCGTTTGACGTATTTGGCTACGCAGCCGATCACGAGTTGGCGTTCGGCAATGTCAGGCTGGCCGTCAATTTCACGATCAACGAGCACTCGCAGGTTCGCGACGTGGTGTACCGCTTCGATCCCGCAGGGCTTGTATTCGACTCCGCCATCCTGCCTCCGCAGACGGGAAGCCTCCCGGCCAGTTTCCCTCTGACCTTGACGAGGTTCCTGTACGATCCCGAGGGCCTGAGCGCGTCGAAACTGGGGGGGCAGTCGGTCGTTTCCACAGACCTCCTGCCAATCAGCACGCTGGAGACGACCTACGGTCTGATCTTCACGCTGCCGCTCGGCAGTCTCGGCGCGCTGGGGGTGCATGTCAGTCTGGATGCGCGTTTCGGGATCGGCTGGGGTGCCAGCCCGACCATCCCGGACGACGATGCCATCGCGTTGACAATTCAACTTCCCGCGATAACGCCCGGCTTTCGCGGCTTCAGTCTGCAAGGCGTGCTGGGCGCGAGCTTTGGCACCTGCAACCTGATACGGCTGGACGGGCAGCGCTTTGTGCTCGGGTTCAATAACGTCGGCCTGAGCGTCATGGGCATGAAGCTGCCGCCCGGCTACATGATCGATTTTCTCATTTCGGCTGATCCGCACCAATCCTCAGGCAACAGCAATGTCGCATGGCTGCTGGCGCTGCAAAAGGAGACGAAGGATCAGCAGTTGGCTCTGGAAGCGGCGCAGCCAAAGCCGCTGGCAGCGTCAACGAAAGGATGTGCCGATGCGTAGAGCGCGAGATTGTGGCGCATCCGCCACAGTCAATGATTTCATGATCTGCTTGAATAAAGAGTTCGGCCTCACGTTGCCCACACTCGGTCATCCGATTGACCCTAAAAGCGCCGTAGGCCAGTTGTACCAGACGAAGATCACCTTTCATCCCAAACAAGGGTTCGAGTATTTCGCGACACTCGACACACCATGGCAGGTCGTGCCCGGTCTGCCCATGACGGATGTGTCGGTGTTTCTCAAACAAATACAAATAAAAGGAGAAACTACATGGCCACCAAAACGCTTGCAAGAAAACAGACGTCACGCCGCGCTACGCCGACTACCAAAAAGGCGGGGGCGCCGTTTGTAATTCACGGCAATGACCTGGGCCTCGGTGATGCTGACTTCAAATGGGTAGTCGGGTTCGGCATCACAGTCGTTATTGCCGACCAGCCGGTCTCGATCAGCAACGACGACGTCATGGCGGTGTTATCGGGGAAATTCAAGTTCAGCCTGGATGCCCCTATACAGTTCCCGACCTTGCAGGAGTGTTACGATGGTCTCAGGGAGACTTCGCCATTCGACAGCATGGGGCTGCCTGAGATTGACTGGAGCAAATCGCCGTTCGACAAAATGAAGAATATTCAAGCGACGATTAATGTCTTCAGCATCGACACAGAGGCGGGCACCTTCGCCCTGGCCATTTCGTTCATATTCCCTGACTTCCCTCCTGTCCTGGGATTGAAGTTCACGGGCGCGAACTTCTCTGTCAAACGGATTGTCAAACCGCCTGAGATCAGCTGAAGCACCGGGTCGAAGAAGCGCGCTGAGAGCAGAAACTGATGCGGTCCGGGAAGCCTTTGTGGCGGAGACTCTGCATATGATGGCGGAAACAATCTGGGAGCTGGACTGGACAAACAAACTCACGTTCAAGGTGGGCGAAACGAACGTAACGCTCCTGTTAATAGCCCGGCTCTCTGACTCCAAATTCTTCTTCGTTCTGAAAAACGCCGAAGCCGTCAGTCTACAGGCCCTGCTGAATAAACTATTTGAAGGCATCGCGGGCCTCCATGTGCCGGACATTCCCGGATCGTGGGGCAAGCTGCTCTCGGAAGGTCTTTGCATAGAGATTTCTGTATCGCCTAGCCAGAAGAAACTGCAAGGGAAACTGACCTACCTTACCCCTGTCGAGATCAAATTCATCGAAAGCCTGCCCCCCATCCTCAAGGTCTATGGCGTAACGCTGTCGATCAGCGGAACGGACGGTTTTGATTTCGGGGCCGACATTGAGATTTTCGGGCAGCCGCGACAGTTGGTGGAATACCCGCTGCCGACTCCGCCTCCCCCGCTGCCGCCCCTGTTGCAGTTTCACTATCTCGCGCTAGGGCAACGGCTGCAAGTGGCCGCCAACCCGCAGAACCCCTCAATCCCCGATGTCATCAACCGATTGAAACAAGACCTGAGTCCTGAGAACCCGAGCCAACTCGCGGAGGCATTCCGCAAATACTACAAACCTGAGGCTGGCTGGCTGGCCGCCATAGATCTGGAAATCCGGAACTTCCTTTCGCTTCAGGTGATCTTCAACGACCCCTCTCTCTACGGGCTGGCCATCACGTTGAGCGAAAAGCTGAAGCTTAAGGGGCTAAAGTTCCAGATACTCTACACCAAGATCAACGACGAGATCGGCATGTTCTACATCGATCTCACGCTGCCCGACATCGTCCGCCAGTTTGAGGTCGGCGCGGCCTCGATCACGTTGCCCTCCGTAGACATCACCATCTACACTAACGGGGATTTCCGTGTGGCTATCGGCTGGCCGTTGGGCGGGCGCTCGATGACCGTGCAGGTGATCGTGCCGCCGGGCATTCCCCTGATTGGCGGCGGCGGACTCTACTTCGCCAAGCTCAGCGGTGCCACAGCGCGCGACATGCCCCCGCCACCATCGGGCAAAGAATGGGGATTGATCCTTGCCTTCGGAATCGCAATGCGGCTCGGCGTCGGCAAGGAGATCAAGAAGGGCATTCTCACCGCCTCAATTTCTGTAACATTCTTCGGAATTTTCGAAGGGCGCATCGCCTGGCTGGATGAGAAGAATCTGGACTTAGCAGGGCGGCTGAGTAGCCCCCTCGCGCTTGCTCCCACAAACGGCATCGCCCCGCTGGCCGAGTTCTCCAAAACGCCGTCCTATTTCTGGTTTCGCGGCACGTTCGGGATCACGGCGGTGATCGAAGGCGCAATCGATTTCACGATCATCAAAGCCTCTTTGTCGATCCGCCTGGAGGCATCAATCACCATAACATTCGAGACAGGCCGCGACATTCCGATCACGGTCGGCGGAAGGGTTTCCGTCTCGTTGAGCGTGGAGATCGGCGGCTTTAAGATCTTCGGAGTCCGTATAGCGATTGTCATCAAATTCAGCTTCAGCGCCGAGATCAGCGAGACTTTCGTCATCCCTGGGCAGCGGAGCGCAAACTCCTTCCTTCTGGAAGCGGCGCAATTGCGACCGCTGGGTTGGAGCCTTTCGCCGCCGTTGGCTGCCGAGCCAGAGCCTGTGACGCTGCGCATCTATTTCACGCCGCAACTCAGTGTCGGTGGCGGGAATGCGCTCTACCTGGCGGGCCTGACGATTTCCACGGCGGATTTCGAGATTCTTGTGCGTAAAGTGGGAGAATTCCTGCTGCAACTGGCGGCCACTTATCGCGGAGGCACCGACCGCCTGACCTTGCGCGACCTGCGCCTCATTGGCATACAACTGCGCATGCCGCGCTGGCTAAATAGCCGTTCGGAGAACGACGACCCGCTCACCTACGAGGTGATCATAAGAAATCTGGAGCGACTGAAGGTCACGCTGTTGGTGGCGGGCTCCCCACAAGGCACGGCGTCTCAAGACCAGGTTATCTTCCCGATGATTCCGGATTTAAAGTTGAGCGTCGAAGGATCAGCCGATCAGCCGCCGCCTGAAGTGAACTTCCTGACCAAGACTCCCCGCTCCGAGACCTTCATTCGAGAGCTGAAAGATTATATCTCCGAATTGATGTTGGCTTTCGGCAACTCGGGCGAACCGCCACGCAGCGCCCTCGACCCCGCGCTTGAGCCTTCTATGGCTACACTGATCTTTGAAGACTACTTCAGCCAGATATTCAAAGAGATGCACGAGCAGATTCTCCGCTCTGTTGAGCGGAGAGTCGAAACGGCGCGGGAAGAAGAGAACCGCGACTGGGAAATTCAAGAGTTGCTGGCGGAAGTCAATTTCCCCGATCTCGCCGGCAAGGTTTCGCGATTCTTGCAGCAAGGGCTCCGATTGCCCTCGGCTGCCACGATTCCGCCGGATAAGCGGCAGTGGCCCGATCTCGATCTGGCGGGCCTGTATGAGTTGACCGGACAAGAATTCGCGATCCGGTTGCGCGACGGCGTCGATTACGCGGTGCGCTTAGGCTTTGCTGCAGGCGAGCGCCCCTGGCTGAAGCTAGGCACCGGAAATGAAGCGCCGGTCCTGATCGTCGGCAAGGACGACGGCGATGCGAGACAGAAGCTGAAGAAACTGGCTAGCCTGGCGATGCAGGCGAACATCATCCATCCGCCGACGCCGCTGCCCTGGATTCGACAGCGGCCGCTGGTGTTCGCCCTCAAGAACAGCATCGTATGGCAGCGCCAGACATCCGTATCTGCGCGGCGTCGGGCTCCCGCCGCTGGAGAGCCGCCACGCATCGTTTCACTGGCTGGCCCGCTGGCCGCGCGAGTCGTACGCGATGGCAAGGTAGAACTCAGCCAGTTCGGATTGCTGACAGAGAGCGGGGACGTGACTCCGCTCGATTACCGGACTTGTGTCCGAATCGATCTCAGCCTTCGGCGCGTGCTAAGGCCCCGCCAGACCAACGTTTCAAAGGAGGGGGAGCCTGCCGAATTCCTCCCGAAGGTCTACCAGCTAGGCGGCGCAGATGAAGCCAATCGCAAGGTGCTTCAAAGCCTGCTCGATGAGGCGCGGCGTCAGCCGGGATTGCTCGACCGGATCGAGGACATAGCGCTGCTATATCCGTCGGGAGAAGATCAAGGCTTGATGTCTCGCCCCACTGGCAGTTCCGTCTTTCTTATCAAGACGAATCTGTCTACCGATAGCAACCCCGACCGATTGCAAGCGTTGTTGAGGGGGGCCGCTGGAGAGGACGAAAATCCCGTCTACGCCCGGCTCACGGATCGGCACGCGCTAATCCTGCTGCTTATTCAATGCAGCATCGTCAACAGCGGTGGCTACTATCTTCACTACGTAACCAACACAGGGGACGATCTGCCGGTCGATCTGTTCCGCGACTCCAACCGTTGTCCGTTCACCATCGTGATCACGTTTAACAATAGCGTCAAGACGCTCTTCCCGTTCAATAACGGCGTGGTGGCGATAAGCAACCCGCGAGTTGCAGTGGCGAAAGAAGAGACGGGACCTACCTACCGCGCCGAGATTCGCGACGCATTCGAGTACGACCCGGCTGTGCTAGCCGGGAGCGTCAGCTTCTCACTGGAACGGAAGAATCCGAACCAGAGTTATGTTCTACCAAAGCGCCTGGGCGGTCGCAGGCGCGGCATGACGCGCCGTCAACTCGAAGATACACTGGCGGCGCGCGGGATTGGCCGCGACCACCCGGACTTCGACACGCTAATGACCGAGGCCGGTGAGATGGACGTCGAGATTGCCAAGCTGTTCAACTCGGTGCAATTCCGCATTCAAGACACCGAGGGTATTCACCGTTCGATGTGGAGCATCCCGCTCGGCCCGGTACTTGAGCAGGGCGATAAAGAGAGCCGCGCGCTTGCCCGGCGCCTGATGCGAGAGCCAGATGCGGAGTTTCCCTGGCGCTACACGCACACGTTCGCCTACTATCGCTTCGCACAAGAGAATTTCAATAAGCCGGAAGTCCGTCCGAACCGTTACTTCGGTATCGGCAGAACCCTGATTGCCAACTTCCGGGTAGTAGACAACTATGGCGACATCCTGACGCACTCCGATGCGTTCCCGCCACTGACTGTGCCCAAGCTCCTCTACTATGATCGCCTGCTAGCCATTACCGAATGGCCCGGCATGGCCGTGAACTTCGAGGTCAACCGCCCGGAGCAGGCACCCTCGCCAATACTCGTAGTGACCTTGACCCTGGCGCCAGACAGCTTCTCGGAGAACGGCGTGACGACATTTTCTGATACACGCGCCAGCGCGCTGGCCGAGTACGAGCGCATCTCAGACCAACTGACAGACCCGAACACGCGCGCTACCTTCAGCACCACGCTGACGGGTAACATCGGAACGCGGATTGACCTGGCCGTCCTGGCGGAGTTCGTGGGCCGAATCCAAAAATACCTTCGTGGGGAGAGTCCCTCTGTCGCCCCGCTCCTGCTGCCGTTTACTTTGACGAACGAGGCGCTGGCGCACCAGACGGCCGAAATCTTCAAGCTGACGGCCACGATCAGACTGTTCCGTGACGGCAATGTTGCGCCGGAGACCGACGGCAAGATTCCAGAAGCGCGCGAAGTGATCACACAGGTTCCGGCGAAGGTCCCGCAGAAACCGCCCGTGCAAGCGGATGAAGAACTTCAACTCCAGGAAATATCGCTGTTTGCCGAACGGTTCGAGGCCGCATTTGACCGGAAGCTGCGGATAGCTTTGGGAACTCTTTTGGCGGCAGACCGCGCCAGCCGCCCGGCCGACGCGAACGGCATTGCCGACCTCTGGGTGATACGAGTTGGCGAGTCTGGCATACAGGTCACCTTCGAGCCGTCACAGCGCCACTATTACGCTCCGGCGCCGCTCTCGCGCTCTTTGCAAAGCAACATCGTGACTGTGCGAGAATACATCTCCGGCCCCTGGCATGGAGGCCCGGAAGATTACACGGAGGTAAAGAAAGGGTTCAACGACGAAGACATCGACGTCTGGGCGAGCGCCTGCCTGGCTGCAATCGACGCCTTCCTCTCGCCAGACCTTTCTGTGGCTGTGGCGCAGGTAGCGCCGGGGCAGTTCCAAGAGATAATGAAGCAGAAAGAGAAACTGGCAGCCGAAATCAAGAAAGGCTTGATCCCTGTGCTGGCCGACGATCAGCCGGACGCTCGCGCGCAGGAGGCGGCCCGCGAGGCCTTTTTCCAGAGAATTCTCATTACGCTGGGTTTAGCTTACCAGGTGAATGCGGTAGTCCAGGTTCCGGCCCGTGTGAAACACCACGGCGATGCCGTCGAAGCCAAGCTCTTCGGCCCGATCAAAGACATTGCGCTAATTGCTGAAGACCAGCCCCAGAGTAACAGCTTCTCGACGGGTAGATTGCCGCTTGCCGATCCCGAATCGATTGCGGCGTCTCCCGCGTCTCTCTCCGAGCTGCAGTACCTCACATTTCTGTTTACGGCAGCCGACCCAACCAGACAGACTAACTATCAGACTTCGGTTGCTTATGATGTGACTTACGTCGAGCATGATTTCGCTCCCCTTGATCGAACCGGTGACGACGCCCCACGATATGTTACTTCGTCATGGCTGAAGCTCGTTCAACCCTTCGGTGATGCCGCGCAGAATATCGAGGTTGACATTCCGATTCCTCTGCGTTTCTACCCGCCCGTGCCGTTGTTGAGGGATCAGAGGGCTGACGCTAAATTCAAGCCGCAGTCGAGCGACGCCAGATTTGCGGCGGCGACTCTTGACGACCCGATTCTCAAGGAAGTAACCGAGTGGAGCTATTCTTTTGCTTACGATCAGGCGATCATCGCTCAGGACACGGTCACAGCAGAGGTCACCTTCAACGCGGAGGCGCGCCCTGAATTTGCCCTGACGATGACCGACCGTGTTGTGGCCGCGAGCGAGGACAGGGACCCGCCGCGAAGCCTCTTTGAGGCGCTGGCGCGGTTCACAGCCGAATCGCCTGCTATTGCGGCCCATTACCCTGCGATACTCCGCGCGGCCAACGAAGGGCAGGACCCCAAGGAAGCGGAAGCGGTCATCCGACGTTTCGTTGAGCTTGTGATCGGAGTCGTCCAAGGGTGGAAGCTGCATAACCAACAAACGGTGGCGGAGGGGCAACAATCAGACAAGACGGTGGTCAATACGTACAGGGTTGAGGAGCGGCCTTCCGGTTTGCTGCTGAAGGGTTCCCAGAAGACGGCTTGGGATCCGTCCTGGCCGGAGTGGCCGGAAATTGTCGGCTTTGCCCTGCAAAGCTCGACCGACTATGAAGCGGTGTATGAATCGATCATGAAGGCAAGCCGCACCTGGCCCCAGACAGGAGATACGCTGCGATCCCGCCAGTTCTTTCTGCGTGGTCAATCGATGCTCAAGCGCGAGAATGGCTTTGCGGCGGTTCGCGTTCAACGAAACACGACACTTGGTGGCGATAGGCAGGCGAACGAACACTTCAAATACGAAACGCCGTGGGTGACCTTTCCGGAAACGGCGACACCGACGGCGCTCGTTGACCAGCGCATCTCGCTTGCAGACTTCCCCGGCACGACGTTGCCACAGAAACTAGAAGCGCTCTTTAAGACGCTTTTCCACATCTCCAGTGAGCCAACCGGCACGCGCCTGATCAAGCTAGAGACTAGCTATCTTCGGTCGCAGGCAAAGTTTGCAAGCGGAGAAGTGCTGACCGTTCGAATCCCGCTGACCCTGACGGATAACTACGCTTTCCGCCTGGACAGCGACTGGAATCCTCTATTGCCCGGCAGCTTCGTTTGCCGTCTGTCGGCTACCCTACAGAACGAAGTCGCAGCACGACGATTGCCGAGGAAAGACTGCCATCTTAACCTGGACCTCTCGCTTTTTGCCGAGTTGACGCGCACTCGGCACTTGCTGCTGCGGCTGAAACGGATTGAGATCCCCGTCGGTGAAGACGACTGGTGGATCTGTAGCAGTATCGCTTGATGCTTCCTTTTTACTTGTTCAGGGTCTTAAGGAAGGAAACAGGATCAATTACTTTTAGCGGTCTAAACCTTTGGCGAAATTCTTTGCATTCTGTTGTGTGACCCGTCATTAAATCAAGCAAGTCATTATCACGGCTTACGATGTAATCAGCGCCGGCGGCAACTGCAAGGTTAATATAAGACTCATTCGCTGTCGCTTGTAGAAGCACCATCGCATCAAGGACAACTCCGAGCTTATCTACACTCATTCGCCCTTCGCTTTCTTCTCTTCCCACATCGCTTGGCGCTCACTCTCAATGAGCAAATCTAATTCATCATCTGTCATTCCACTATCGCGGAAGTCTTTGCGAATTGGAGCCAGGATTTCGCTAAAAGACTTCTGAGAAAGAATCTCGGTTTCAATCAACGTGCGTAGATAGTCCTCTGCACTCTTGCCGCTTTTCTTCCCTATTTCGCTAAGTGTTTCTTTTGTGCCGGGCGGGAGTCCACTAATCTCGATTGTCTCTGATGTGCTCATATTGCACCTCTTATCTATCTTTACTCCTCATCGTTTCTCTATCTTATCATAGACTATGCTTGGAGATCGCTTCCCTATGTAAGCATTCAGGTAAGGCTCATGTAACCTTAAATTGCGAAGGCAACCGGCAGTAAAATGCAATCATGATCGTAAACTTCGCGCCTCGTCGGTAAAACCCCGGCTTTTACCAGATTAGGCCGCCGACGGTGGTAATTCATTCCTATAGGGGTGATTAGGCCGCAGTCGTACTAAGATGATTCTAAGGTCGAGCAGTGGGTCGCTGACGATCTGCACAGGGTAGAAATGAGGGACGAAGCAGTGGTCGAAACCGCACTGTGCGGCATAAGCTCGAGATTTCATCATCTGCACCCGTATTGCCAATTCATGTGATGACCTATTTCTTCTCTGATTCTTGCGATTTGTAGTAAGGAGATTAATCTATGAAAAAGTTTATGTTATCAATCATTTTCGTCGTTGCACTGGCAATTTCTGCCTACGCCCAAACAGCCGACCAGCATTTTAAAGCGGGCTTAGAGTTCTACAACACGAAGGCCTACGATCAGGCGATCACAAGTTTTTCGGCAGCTATCAGTTTGAACCCGAGCATGTCGGCGGCGTGGTTTAACCGCGGCCAGTCATACTACTACAAAGGGGTTTTCGACAAAGCGATAGTCGAATATTCGCAGGCACTAAAACTAAAGCCAGACATGATCGACGGTTATTTTCAGCGGGGGCTCGCTTACAGCAAGATCAAGAATTATGACGCTTCGATCGCTGATTATTCGCAGGGGATCAAGTTGGCGCCAACTGACGCACAGTTTTGGCATAACAGGGCGCTCGTTTATGTAGACAAAGGGATGCCGGACCAGGCGATGGCCGACTATAACGAGGCGATTCGTCTTAATCCCACATACACAAAAGCCTATCTTAATCGCGGTGGCGTCTACTTCAGGAAAAAGGATTATTTGGCCGCGCTGGCCGACTTCACTAAGGCGCGCGATCTCGATCCGAATTTGGTCGAGGCCCGCTACAATCTCGGCCAGGCAAACTATTTCGCCCGGAATTATGACGCCGCGATAGCGAGTTATACGGAAACATTAAGGCTCGCGCCAAACCGTTCGGACGCTCATATGCAGCGGGGATTGGCGTATCAGAAAAAACGTGAATGGGATCTCGCGATAGCTGACTACACAAAGGCCATTGAGATCGCACCCCAGAACCCTGATCTTTATCACAATCGCGGCAATACCTATATCGACAAGGGTTTGACAGATCTGGCGATGGCGGATTTTGGAAAGGTATTGCAATTAAATCCGAAGGCGGCCAAGACCTTACTGGCGCGAGGAAACGCGCAGTACCGTGCTAAAAATTACGACCTGGCATTGGCAGATTTTAGTGCTGCGATCGACGCCGATCCGAACTATTTCGATGCGTGGACGAATCGTGCCGTAGTTTACAACTTAAAAGCTCAGTACGACCTTGCGATAGCCGATCTGACGCAGGCCATCAAGCTTGCACCCGCGAACCCGAAGGGCTACAAGGACCGCAGCATCTCTCATTACCAGAAGAAGAACTATGATCTCTCACTAGCCGATCTGAACGAGCTTATCCGGCTCGATCCTAAAACGGCGCAGAACTATTCAATGCGTGCTGAAGTTTACGAAAAGAAAAACCTGAAAGACCTGGCGATAGCGGACTATAAGGCGGCGCAGAAGTTGGACCCCGCGAATGCTTTTGCAAAAGCAGGGTTGGCGCGATTGGGAGCAACCCCTTAGGTCAAAATCTGACTTAGATTGGATAAGCTGTGACGGACGAAAAGCGACAGGCGCAGAACAAGCTTGTGAAGATGATTCTCCAGGTATTCGGAAGGAACTGATGTAGTTAATGGACTTTTCTGGACTCTCGGAACAAACGGCGGAGTCTTGCAAGTTCTTTAGATTGTTGGCGACGTCTTGAGGTAAGAGCAGGAGCCGCTGGCTGTGATGGTGTTTCAATTCCACATTGGTTCGATTCAAGCTGCGTGTTCGTCAAGGCAGATTACAGTAGTTTGCAATGTTTCAATTCCACATTGGTTCGATTCAAGCTTGACTAGATTCTGGTCAACGTCATCAGCCAGGGCGTGTTTCAATTCCACATTGGTTCGATTCAAGCCATTACAGGCGTAATTCAAACCATGCCCGGAAAAATGTTTCAATTCCACATTGGTTCGATTCAAGCTAGGAGTGATACTTGCCGTCAGTAAACAAGCGGCCAAGTTTCAATTCCACATTGGTTCGATTCAAGCCTGGAATTCAAGCGGCTCCAAGAAGCTATCAATGATTTGTTTCAATTCCACATTGGTTCGATTCAAGCTTCGCGGGCTATTGACTGAATTAGCGGCGGAAGTCTGTTTCAATTCCACATTGGTTCGATTCAAGCAGTATGAACCGTCTTTAACAAGCGATGCTTCAACAATGTTTCAATTCCACATTGGTTCGATTCAAGCAATGCCTGGGCCTATCCAATACCAGGGCGGCAAGAATGTTTCAATTCCACATTGGTTCGATTCAAGCGAAGCATTCCGACCATAAGGAGCGAGCAGGACATAAGTTTCAATTCCACATTGGTTCGATTCAAGCTCAGCGATTTTTGCGTGTTCATTCGAGTATTGTGATCGTTTCAATTCCACATTGGTTCGATTCAAGCGTTTGTTAAAGAAGCTATGAGTGCTAAGACTCCAACGTTTCAATTCCACATTGGTTCGATTCAAGCATACTTACATTCACTACATCTATCTACCTCTCCACAGTTTCAATTCCACATTGGTTCGATTCAAGCATAGAAAATAAATCCAATATTGCTGATTTTGTATTAGGTTTCAATTCCACATTGGTTCGATTCAAGCGACTTTTCCTTAGATTCCTTATGTGATAAAGTCAAGAGTTTCAATTCCACATTGGTTCGATTCAAGCTGTGAAGTTGTGTTAAGATGAACTCGCTTCAAAAGTGTTTCAATTCCACATTGGTTCGATTCAAGCATAAGACCCTGCCCTGAGAATCCTGAGCATGGTTTTGGTTTCAATTCCACATTGGTTCGATTCAAGCTACCAGACGGGAAACGGGCGGTCGTGGCCTGCTCGATGTTTCAATTCCACATTGGTTCGATTCAAGCTTTGCTCGATGACCGACTGGATGGGCGAGTGGGTTCCGTTTCAATTCCACATTGGTTCGATTCAAGCGCGGCTATTAGGATTCGCGCGTCCAGTCTTAGCTGCTGTTTCAATTCCACATTGGTTCGATTCAAGCTAGTTACCCACAGGCTATGACGATTGTGGGTAACTAAGTTTCAATTCCACATTGGTTCGATTCAAGCTCCCACGCTCCTGCCGTATCGCCTTCCTGTAGGCGATGTTTCAATTCCACATTGGTTCGATTCAAGCCGCGCTCGGTTGTGCGCGCTGAGAGTGAGGCAGTGGTTTCAATTCCACATTGGTTCGATTCAAGCAAGATTGATGAATGTATTTATGAATGTACATTTAATGTTTCAATTCCACATTGGTTCGATTCAAGCTCCAAACTCGATACAATGCGGCAATCTGGGGGAAGCTGTTTCAATTCCACATTGGTTCGATTCAAGCAAAAAATCAGCCCGGCGGACAATGGGGCCGATCACCCGTTTCAATTCCACATTGGTTCGATTCAAGCACTGCGCTCGTGATTACCCTCACGCATGGGAGCAAGGTTTCAATTCCACATTGGTTCGATTCAAGCGCCGCGCCGTGATTGGCTCCGGTCAGATTATTCATTGGTTTCAATTCCACATTGGTTCGATTCAAGCTCGCAAGTTCTCAATTGCAGCAACGTGCCAGTCAAAAGTTTCAATTCCACATTGGTTCGATTCAAGCTCTACTCTGTTTTGCGCTACGGCATCGGTTATCGGGGTTTCAATTCCACATTGGTTCGATTCAAGCTCAAAGATCAATTCGAGGTACGAGGGTTAACGCAGGCGTTTCAATTCCACATTGGTTCGATTCAAGCCCGAACGATGCGAGCAGACTGGGAAAGCGGCTCCATCGTTTCAATTCCACATTGGTTCGATTCAAGCATATTCATATCACGCTGAGAGGCGGAGAAAAGAGAGAGTTTCAATTCCACATTGGTTCGATTCAAGCAAGCCCCGCTTGCGACATCGGCGTTGAACTCAAAAGTGTTTCAATTCCACATTGGTTCGATTCAAGCGCCTCTATGATTTCCGGTTTTGCATTCCAAGTGAACGTTTCAATTCCACATTGGTTCGATTCAAGCTTCTTGGAAGCAATACCAGAGTCAGCGCGCAACGCCGTTTCAATTCCACATTGGTTCGATTCAAGCAAGGTATCGGTGCATCATCGCCGCCGCTGAATTCTTGTTTCAATTCCACATTGGTTCGATTCAAGCGTCCACCCATATTTCTCCCTGAAGGTGAGCAAGCGTGTTTCAATTCCACATTGGTTCGATTCAAGCGCTGCGCAGCGAGTTAGGCAAAGCACAGACGAAAGTGTTTCAATTCCACATTGGTTCGATTCAAGCTCATCTTGAACGAACCGGATGTTATAGGAGAAGCAGAGTTTCAATTCCACATTGGTTCGATTCAAGCCTGGCGCTTCCTGCGTTTTCTAACTTTGAGCAGACGTTTCAATTCCACATTGGTTCGATTCAAGCTCTGGCGCGACGGGAGGCTGAGAAAGGATTATTGCAGTTTCAATTCCACATTGGTTCGATTCAAGCTCGTGTGAGGCGCGGCAGTTTTCTTACTTATCGCGTGTTTCAATTCCACATTGGTTCGATTCAAGCAGATGCTAGAGCTATAGCCACTGATTGGGCTATTGTGTTTCAATTCCACATTGGTTCGATTCAAGCAGGTGCCGATACCAGATAAGACAGGAAATAATTTGCGTTTCAATTCCACATTGGTTCGATTCAAGCCGAAGGAAGGAAGGCAGATGACAGTTCAACAGTATGGTTTCAATTCCACATTGGTTCGATTCAAGCGTGCAGGGCAAGGCCGATATATCGTGTCATTTATTATGTTTCAATTCCACATTGGTTCGATTCAAGCGTGGCGTTCTTACCCCCGCCGCCACGTCCATTACAAGTTTCAATTCCACATTGGTTCGATTCAAGCGCCTATCACGTCGTGCAACGAAGTCAGATAAGCTGCGTTTCAATTCCACATTGGTTCGATTCAAGCCTGCGGCCTCAACTTCGCCCCTTCACGAATCGCTGTGTTTCAATTCCACATTGGTTCGATTCAAGCACCTGCGCGCATCCGTGCAGGCTGAAACTTTACCAAGTTTCAATTCCACATTGGTTCGATTCAAGCACAATGAGCGAGCCAGACAGGGCCGTCATTAATTCGGTTTCAATTCCACATTGGTTCGATTCAAGCCCGCCATCGCT
>JADMIO011525472.1_pt1 | contig 20255 bp, 20 predicted proteins | sample 8958161 | NCBI WGS metagenome assembly JADMIO01 (sample SAMN16585339, study PRJNA669376) | soil metagenome | isolation source: Crop rotation soil | place: USA: Cullars Rotation, Alabama | collected 2011 | reverse complement strand
CAGAACCACGGTGGTCGACCTGGTCACCCCCGGCTGAGCCGCTAAGCCGTGAGGTGGTGCACGTAGCACCAGCGCCAGTTCTCACCCGGCTCGGCGGACTGCATCACCCGGTGCTCGGTCTCGCGGAAGTGCGCGGTCGCGTGCCGTGCCGGTGAGGAGTCGCAGCAGGCCACGTTGCCGCAGATCAAGCACTTGCGCAGCGACACCCAGCGCAGGCCCTCCGCGATGCACCGCTCACAGACCTGGTCGCCCTCGATCTCGATGGCGGGATGGCTCTCGAGGTCCTCGCACTGCTCGTGGACGCGACGGGTGCTCGCCACCCGCTGGATCTCCTCACGCTCCTCGCCGGCGATGTCGAGCATCGACTCCTCGACGTCCAGCATCGCGAGCACGTCGGCGACGATCTCCGACGGCACCGAGCCCGATGACCGGATCTCGAGCACCCGGGACCTCTCGGCCTCGATCATCGCGGTCCGGATCCGCGCGTACATCTCGCTCGGCGACTCCTCGTCGGCCGCGGTGCCCAGCCGCTCCCAGGCCGCGAAGTTGCGCTGCTCGACCCGCTGCTTGATCGAGGCGATCACCCCGTGCGGGTCGTCGATCTCCAGCTCCTTGAGCTTCATGAACGCGGCCTTCGACGCCTGCTGGAGCAGGGTGGCCCGGGCCAGCGCGTCGTCCATCGGGTCCGGTGCCGGCACCTGGAGCCGCCGAGCGACCCAGGGCAGGGACATCCCCTGGATCAGCAGGGTGCCGGCCACCACCGTGAACGCGATGAGCAGCAGGATCTCGCGGTGCTCGGTGTCCTCCGGTATCACGAACGCTGCAGCCAGCGTCACCACGCCGCGCATGCCGGCCCAGCCGAGCACGAAGGTGTACTGCCACGGTGGCGTCTTGCCGGTCTCCGGGTCGGGGGTGGGGCGGACCAAGAGGTACCGGGCCGGGAACACCCAGGCCAACCGGAGCACGATCACGGCGAGGAGCGTCAACCCGCAGACGGCGATGATCCGGGTGGTGGAGAGGTCGCTCTTCTCGACGTCGTTGAGCAGCCACTCCGCCTGCAGCCCGATCAGCAGGAAGACGGTGTTCTCGAGGACGAACGCGATCGTGCGCCAGTTGATCCGCTCCGCGATCCGCGACTGCGCGGTCTGCAGGACCGGCGCCTTGTGCCCCAGCAGCAGACCGGCCACCACGACGGCGATCACGCCGGAGCCCTCGATCGGCTCGTGCTCGGCCACGATGTAGGCCGAGAACGGCACCGCCAGCGAGATCGCGGTGTCCATCAGCGGATCGGTGACCTGCTTGCGCAGCCAGGCGACCACGACGAACGCGACCAGCCCGACCAGCAGCCCGCCACCCGCGGCGCGGACGAAGTCCCAGCCGACCTCCAGGGTGTCCGAGGTCGTCATCGCGGTGCCGGCGACCCCCGCGGCGACGGCCGTGCGCAACGCCACCAGTGCGGTCGCGTCGTTGAACAGCGACTCGCCCTCGAGGATCGTCACGATCCGCCGGGGCAGCCCGATCCGCCGGCCGATCGCGGTCGCCGCGACCGCATCGGGTGGCGCCACCACCGCGCCGATCGCGACCGCGGCGGGCCAGCCGAGACCGGGCAGCAGGGCGTGCACGAGCAGCGCGACTCCGGCCGTGGTGAACGCGACCAGCCCGACCGAGAGCAGGATGATCGGCCGCCGGTTGATGTTGAAGTCGACGAGCGAGGTGGAGATCGCGGCGGCGTACAACAGCGGTGGCAGCAGCCCCAGCAGCACGACCTCGGACCCCAGCCGCACCTCGGGCATCCCCGGGAGGTACGACGCGCCGACCCCGGCCACGACCAGGAACAGCGGTGCCGGCAGGTCGAACCGGCGCGCGATCGCGATGCCGGCCAGGACGCTGGCCCCGAGCGCGACCAGGAAGGCTGCGGTCTCCACGACCGCATTCTCTACGAGGACTGGTCAGACGGCCGTGCGCTGTCCCAGCCGCAGGATGCCGTCGGCGAACGCGACCAGCCGGTCGGGCTCGAACCGGTCCGGGTCCTCGAGCAGCGCGCGCCCGAAGTACTCGAGCGTCGCGACCAGCGCGTGGGCGGCCAGCTCGTGGTCGACCTCGGCCGGGAGGACCCCCGCGAGCAGCCGGCGGAAGTGCTCGCGGACGAGCTCGCGGTCGCCGTCGATCCGGCGGCGTACGGCGTCCGGGATCGCCTCCGCGGAGGCGAGGATCGGCTGCCAGGTGAGCGGGTCCGAGCGCACGCGCTCGGCCATCGTGCGGACCGCCGAACGGATCGCCTCGGCGGGGTCGGCGGCGTCGGCCGGGAACGCGGTGGCGAGCTGCTCGAGCGCCCGGGCCTGCTGACGGTCCAGCAGCGCGCTCAGCAACGGGCCGAGCCCGTCGAACGCGCCGTAGACGACCGGCCGGGTGACGCCGGCCTCGCGGGCGATCGCCTCGACCGAGACGCCGTCGTACCCGTCCCGCACGATCACCCGGATCGCTGCGTCCAGCAGCTGCTCGCGGCGTACCTCCATCGGCACCCTCGCGGCGTACGGCCGGCGCTTGGTCACCGGCTCACGGTACGCCATCCCTTCCAATTACTACAGCCCTGTAGTAATTTGCCGGCATGTCGATTCGCAAGGGCAGGGCCGCGTCGGTGGAGCCGCACGAGGACTACGGGTTCTTCGGACCCGACTCGATGACCTGGAAGGTGTGGGGGTACTCCACGTCGGCCACGATCGGCTTCCAGCGCGCCGTCGTGGTCGAGGAGCTGGACCCGGCGCTGATCGCGTCGGTCGACAAGACCCAGGACATCTTCACCCGGCCGCGGACCCGCTACGACCGAACGCTGCGGTACTTCTCGATGGTCGCGTTCGGCTCCAGCCGGGAGACCGCGAAGGTCGCCGACATCCTGGTCAAGATCCACTCCAAGGCCGTCGGCGTCGAGCCGCTGTCGGGCAACAGGTACGACGCCAACGACCCGCACAGCCAGCTCTGGATCCACCTGACGGCCTGGCACTCGATCCTTTACGCCTACGAGAAGTACGGCCCCGGTCGGCTGACCCCCGAGGAGGAGGCGCAGTACTGGGCGGAGTGCGCGATCGGCGCGGAGCTGCAGACCTGCGACCCGGCGGATGTGCCCCGGACCCGCGAGGGCGTGCGTGAGTACTTCGAGCACATGCGGCCCCGGCTGGCCGGCAGCGAGGCCGCGCAGAGGGCGATGGACCACCTGCTCAACGCCCACGTGATGCTGCCGCCGATGCCGCGGCTGCTGCGCCCGGGTGCCTACCTGGTCAGCAAGATGCTGAGGTACGGAACGATCGCCACGATGCCCCAGTGGATGCGGCGGATGGGCGGCCTGCGGCAACCGCGGATCGTCGACGCGCTGGTCACCCCGGCGCTCAAGGTCTCCTTCCGCGTCGTGGAGAGCAACAAGCGGCTCAAGCTCGCCGTGCTCCGGCTGATCTCGCCGATGACGGTGCCCGTCGTCGAGCCGATCCTCCGGGGTGTCGAGCCGACCAACCCCGAAGTGGTCACGCCCGCCGAGGCCCGGGCACGCTACGGCTACGACCGGCCGCGCGACGCACACCTGGAGCTGCGCGCCCGGCAGGCGGCCCGGGTGTTCGGCGAAGGTGCGGCGCCCAGCGACGAGGGCCTGATCGAGTCCCAGCCCATCCTGGGGGCGCTGGCCTGAGCTCCGAGCCTCAGGCCAGCGCGCGGATCCTCGCGTCGAGGTCGCGCCGGTTGTCCCGGCGCACCCGGACCTCGACGACCTCGATGCCGCCGTTGGGGCTGGCCAGCGCGTGCTCGAGCTCGGCCACCGAGTCGGCCCGCCAGTACGGCGTGCCGGTCGCGGCGCACAGGCTGCCGAGGTCGACGCCGTGCGGGGTGCCGAACAGCGCGTCGTACGACGCGGCGTAGGCCGGATCGCCCTGCTCGAGCATCGCGAAGATCGAACCGCCGTCGTCGTTGACGACGACGATCGTGAGGTCGGGTCGCGGCTGGTCGGGACCGATCACCAACCCGTTGCTGTCGTGCAGGAAGGTCACGTCGCCCACCAGCGCGACCGACCGTGAGCTGGTCCGGCCGAGGCCGGCACCGATCGCGGTCGAGACGGTGCCGTCGATGCCGGAGAGGCCGCGGTTGGCGATGATCTTGCGCCGCTCCCCCACCGTGTAGGGCCGGGCCATCAGGTCCAGGTCGCGGATCGGGCTGGACGCCCCGACGACCAGCAGCCCCTCGGGCGGCAACGCGCGGTTGACCGCGCCGGCCACGTCGTACGGCGTGACCTCGCCCTCGGCGGCCAGCAGCGCGTCGAGGCGGGTCGCGAGACTGCGATCGGCCTCCCGCCACTGGTCCAGCCACGCGGTGTCGCCGGGCTCGGCGGTCGGGTCGCTGATGGTGGTGGACGGGAACGGGCGCTCGGTCCACACACCCGCAGCGGGAGTGGCGAGCACCTCGACGTCGGACCTGGCGAGCAGGCGGCCGACCGGACGGGACAACGTCGGCCGCCCGAACACCACCACCCGCTCGATCCGCCGACCCAGGTCGCCGTCGAGCAGCAGCCGGTAGCACCGCAGCGCGTTGGCGCCGTTGCGTGCACCACTGCTCGGCTCCGCGAAGAGCGGCCAGCCCGCCTGCTCCGCCAGTACCCGGGCGCGCGGACCTGCGTCGTCGCCCGCCACCACCACCGTCCGCGGCCCCATCGGCAGGTGCGTGCCGGGATAGTCCGCCTCGTTCGGCACCCTTGGGGAGCCCTCGGGGGGTGCCGAACGCGGCGGACTATCCCAACGGTGGTCCGGAACGAGGGGGTCGTCGAGCTGGACGTTGAGGTGGAGCGGACCCGGACCCCGGCCGACGGGTACGTCCGAGGTGGCGTCCAGGTCGTGGGTCGGGACCAGCGGGCCGAAGACGCCGACCTGGTCGGTGGTCTGGTTGGCACCGGTGCCGCGGAGCCGGGCCGGGCGGTCGGCGGTGACGACGACGAGAGGTACGCCGGCATGCGCTGCCTCGAGGACCGCTGGGTGCAGGTTGGCGACCGCGGTCCCTGACGTGCAGATCACCGCCGCCCGTGACCCGACCTTGGTCAGCCCGAGCGCGAGGAAGCCGGCGCTGCGCTCGTCGATCCTGGTGTGCAGCCGCACCAGCCCGGCGGCTGCTGCGTCGAAGGCCGCGAACGAGAGGGGTGCGTTGCGCGAGCCCGGCGCCACCACGATCTCCTGCACCCCCTGCTGCAGCAGCGTGCTGAGCACCGTTCGCGCCAGCCGGGTCGACTCGTTCACGACGTGTGATCCTGCCGCACCTCGGCCAGCCGGGACTCCCAGTGCGCCACTCGGTCCGGCGCAGCGGCCAGCCGCACGAGGGCCGCCTCGTCGACCTCGGGCCGGGCCACCGACAGCTCCCCGTCGACCGGGAGCAGCGGCGTGGTCACCACGTCGTCGGTCAGCAGCTGCACGGTCGCCAGGCCGCAGGCGTACGGCAGCTCGGGCAGCGCCGCCGCCAGCGCCACCCCGGCCGCGATACCCACGGACGTCTCCAGCGCGGACGAGACGACGACCGGCAGCCCGATGTCCTCGGCGATCCTCAAGCAGGCGTTCACCCCGCCGAGTGGCTGCACCTTGAGCACGGCGATGTCGGCGGCCTCCAGGTCGCGGACCCGATAGGGATCCGCGGCGCGGCGGATCGACTCGTCCGCCGCGATCGGTACGTCGACCCGCCTGCGCACCGCGGCCAGGTCCTCGACCGCGGCGCAGGGCTGCTCGACGTACTCCAGTCCGGCGGCGGCCCGGTCCAACCGACCGATCGCGGTGACGGCCGCATCGAGGTCCCAGCCACCGTTGGCGTCGACCCGCACGTGGCCGTCGCTGCCGAGGGCATCGCGCACCGCCGCCACCCGGGCCTCGTCGTCGGCCAGGGTCTGGCCGGGCTCGGCCACCTTGACCTTGGCGGTCCGGCAGCCACCGGCGCGGACGATCGCGTGCGCCGCCTCGGCGTCGACCGCAGGCACGGTGACGTTGACGGGCACCGAGTCCCGCACCGGATCCGGCCAGCCGCCGGTGGCCGCTTCCTCGGCACAGCGCAGCCAGGGCGCAGCCACGGACGCGTCGTACTCCAGGAACGGGCTCCACTCGCCCCACCCGGCATCGCCGCGCAGGAGCAGCCCCTCGCGCAGGGTGATGCCCCGGAACCTGGTGCGGAGCGGGATCGAGAAGACCCGGATCACGCGAGTGCCCTCAGGGCCACCCGGTCGGGCTTGCCGTTCTCGAGGCGTGGGATCTCGTCGACGAGGACGAACTGCCGCGGCGCCCAGGTGCGGGGGTGCTCGTCCGCGACCCAGTCCCTCAGCCGGTCGGTGTCGACGCCGAGGACGGTGACCACGAACGCCACCACCCGCTCACCCCACTCGGGGTCGTCGACGCCCAGGACCTCGACCTCCGCGATGTCCGGGTGCATGCGGAGCCGAGCCGCGACGGCCGGCCCGGGCACGTTGAGGCCGCCGCTGATGATCATGTCGTCCATCCGGCCGAGCACGGTCAGCCGGCCGTCCTCGAGGCGACCCGCGTCGGAGGTGAGGTACCAGCCGCCCACCAGGCAGTCGGCGGTGAGCTCCGCGTTGTCCTCGTAGCCGTCGAAGAGCGTGGTGCCGGACAGCCGGATCCGGCCCTCGGTGCCGACCGCGACGACGACGCCGTCCAGGGGCAGCCCGTCGTAGACGCAGCCGCCGGCGGTCTCGGCCGAGCCGTACGTCGCCACGATCCGCAGACCCTCGGTCTCGGCCCGCGAACGGACGGCCGCGTCGATGGGGCCCCCGCCCAGCAGGATCGTGTGCGCGCCCCGCAGCGCGGCGACATCGTCGTCGTTCTCGAGCAGCCGGCGCAGCTGCGTCGGCACGAGCGAGGTGAACCACGGCTCGTCGCCGCTCTCGGGCCAGGTCGTCGCCGGCTCGTGACCGGCGACCAGCGACCGGCAGATCACCTGCACTCCGGCGACGTACGTCGGCGGCAGCACGAGCACCCAGCGACCCGCGGCGCCCAGCCGCTGCTCGGTGGCGGCGATCGAGGCCAGCACCGCGGCGCGCGACAGCATCACCCGCTTGGGCATGCCGGTCGAGCCGGAGGTCTCGACGACCAGGCGGACGTCGTCGGGGCCGTCGAGCCAGTCGCGCAGGGTGGGGACCACCTCCTCCACCGACCCCACCGGGCGCACCGTCGTCACCCGCCGAACGCTAGCGGTAGGCGACTGATTGAATCGTCGCTCGTGGCAACCCCCGCACAATGGCTGGCCGGCTCCCGCCCGCGCACCCTCCCTGCCGCGGTCTCCCCGGTGCTCGCCGGCACCGGCGTGGCGGCGTACGTCGAGGAGATCGGGTGGTGGCAGGCGGCCCTCGCGCTGGTGGTCAGCCTGGCGCTCCAGATCGGTGTCAACTACGCCAACGACTACTCCGACGGCATCCGCGGCACCGATGACGAGCGGGTCGGCCCGATGCGCCTGGTGGGCTCGGGCGCGGCGCAGCCGGGTGCGGTGAGGCGCGCTGCGTTCCTGGCCTTCGGCGTCGCCGCGGTGGCCGGGCTGGTGCTCGCGGCCGCGACCGCGTGGTGGCTGGTGGCGGTCGGTGCGCTGTGCGTGCTGGCGGCCTGGTTCTACACCGGCGGCTCGAAGCCCTACGGCTACCTCGGCCTCGGCGAGGTGATGGTGTTCGTGTTCTTCGGGCTGGTGGCCGTGGTCGGGACGACGTACGTGCAGACCGAGTCGTGGGAGCCCGCTGCTGTGTTCGCCGGCGTCGGCGTCGGCGCCCTCGCCTGCGCGATCCTGGTCGCCAACAACCTGCGCGACATCCCCACCGACACCGTCGCCGGCAAGCGCACGCTGGCGGTCCGGCTCGGTGACGCCCGCACCCGCGCGCTGTACGTCGTGCTGGTCGCCCTGGCGGTGGCGGCGGTCGTCGCGGTCGCGGCGGCCACGTCCTGGTGCGTGCTGGTCGGACTGGGCTTCCTCGTCCTCGCGGCCCCCGCGGCCCGGGTCGTGCTCGGCGGCGCCCGCGGTCCGGCCCTCATCCCGGTGCTGCAGCAGACCGGCCTGGCCGAGCTCGCCTGGTCCGTCCTGGTGTCGGCCGCTCTGCTCGCGTGCGGCTGACACCGGGGGCTAGGGAGCCGGGCGTACCCTCGAACGCATGCTGACCTTCCTGATCATCCTGGCCGTCGTGCTCGCCGGCGTGGTGGCCTGGCGGATGCGGGTGCAGCTGCTGGCGAAGGTGCTCGGACAGTCCGAGAGCCGGATCGACCGGCAGCTCAACCGACGCAAGGACTAGTGGTCCGCTAGTCCTCGTCCTCCTTGGCCCGCATCTCCTCGAGCTTCGCGGTGGCCTTCTCGGCGCGCACCTGGACCCGCTGCGCGAACGCCTCGCGCTGCTGGTTGAGCAGGAAGTAGGAGCCCACACCGCTGATCAGGAACGCGATGATGACCGCCCAGATGCCGTTGACGTCGCCCGCGACCGCCGCCCAGATCCCGACCACGATGGCCAGCGATCCCAGGAACAGGCCGATCCGCAGCCCTGTGTAGATCCAGAACTCCTTCACGGGGTGAGGGTACGGGCCAGCCATCGGGGTTCTACATTGGAGGGGTGCTGAAGTTCCTGCTCGTGGTGATCGTCTTCACGGCGGCGACCTATCTCGCCGTCAGGGTCATCCAGCAGCGCGGCATGATGCCGGACAAGCCGGTGCTCCCACGCCGCCAGCCGCCGCCGAAGATCGTGGCGCCCGACGACGACGAGGACTTCCTCCGCGACCTCGACCGCAAGCGCCTCAACCCGGAGGACCCCGACTCCTAGTCAGGTCGCCACCGCGGGTCGAGCAGACGAGCCACCGTCTACCGGTGGTCGAGCAGGCGAGCCCCTGGGCGAGCAGTCGTCGAGACCCTGGGACCATGGGCAGGGCGGCGACCACGGATGGTACGAATCCGGCTCAACCACCGGGGTTGTCGGTCGCGGTTCAGTGTCGGTGGTCGGTGCATGGACAGTCCTGCGTCAGCAGCGGCCGCAGAGATCGAGGAACCGACTACTCCCCGCCCTCCTCGGCGGTGAGGTCGAGGTCGAGTGACACCAGGCCTTCCACGGACGTGAACCCCCGTTGCCGATAGAGGCTGAGCGCTGGCAAGTTGTCCGACTCCGTCACGAGAGAAAGCCGCGTCGCGCCCGCCGCGACGGCCGCCCCGCGGACGGCGCTCAGCAGGGCCCCTGCCACTCCACCCCGCCGCGACTCAGGGAGCACGTAGAGGTCACGCAGCTGCCAGAACCGCCCCATGACCAGGGATGCCGGAACCTCGTGGCTGGTGGCCAGGCCGATCGGAGGTGCGTCCGGCGGTGCGCCCACGGAGGCCGTGTACACCCTGAGCAGGTTCGACCGGACCAGGTCGGTGAGCCAGCCGACGGTCCTTTCGTCCGCGTCCGACGGCTGGCCGTAGTGACGCCGGTACTGGTTGAACAGGACGCTCGCCGCGGCGAGCGTCTCGTCGGTCTCGCAGTGCGTGACCCGGAGCGCGTCGACGATCGGCCCTAGAGCCGGGTGTGGTTCGAGGTCGTCTGCTCGACGGCGTACGAGTGCTGGCTGCTGGTGCTGAAGTAGTTGATCCCGATGAAGTTGAACCACAGCGTCGCCAGGCCGAGCAGCGCGAGCAGCGCGGCGTTGCGACCCTTCCAGCCGGCGGTCGCCCGGGCGTGCAGGTAGCCGGCGTACACCACCCAGGTGATGAACGCCCAGACCTCCTTGGGGTCCCAGTTCCAGTACGACGACCAGGCCTCGTGAGCCCAGATCGGACCGGTGACGAGCACCGCGAAGGTCCACACCGGGAAGCCGAACGCGTGGATCCGGTAGGACAGCCGGTCCAGCACCTCGAGCGAGGGGACCCGGGCGAGCGGGCCGCCGGCTGCCTCGCCCCTGCGGCTCTTGATGAGGTACATCGCCGAGACGATGCCGCCGAGGGTGAACGCGCCGGTGGCGATGATCGCCGAGACGACGTGGATCACCAGCCAGTAGGAGTTGAGCGCCTCGGTGAGCGGCGCGACCGCCTCGTGCAGCCAGATCACCGCGACCATCAGCGCGGCGAGCACGAACCCGATGAGGATCGGTGCCATCCAGCCGAGCTTCAGCTTCTTGTACAACGCGACGTACAGCAGCGTGACGACGAAGCTGCCCGAGATCGTGAACTCGTACATGTTGCCCCACGGCACCCGGTTGGGGTCCGCGGCCATGCCCCGGCCGACCAGCGCGACCAGGTGCACCCCGAGCGCGATCACCGTGAGCAGGAAGCCCAGCCGGCCGAGGAACTCGACCCGGTGGGTGGGCTCGGGTGCCGGACCGCCGGTGGCGACGGCGACGCCACCGCCTTCTTCGTCCTTGCCCTCCGTCACCGCCGTGGTCGGTGCGGTCACGCGGTCGCGCAGCGCGGCCCACTCGGCGAGGTGGACGAGCAGCGCGATGAAGTAGACGACGCCCGCGAACGCGATCGCCTGGTCGCTCAGGTCGCCCCATGCGCCGTTGCTCATGCTTCCTCCGTCTGTTGCCCAGCCCGTAGCTCCGCCACGATCTTGTCGAGGATCTCGGCCATCTCGCCGTTGCCGGACCTGTCCAGCGCCGCGACCTCGACCATTGTGCCCGCACCCTCTCGGCGCGCTCGCACCCAGACCCGTCGGGGCCGGAGGAACAGCGACCCGAGCAGCCCGATCAGCGCGAGGACGACGCCGCCCAGGGCGACCTTCTTGCCGGGCGTCTGGCTGATCTGGATCCGGGTCCAGGGCTTCACGCCCTCGAACGTGATCGAACCGAGTCCGTCGGGGATCTTCACGGTCTGGCCGGGCCGCATGTCGACCCGGAACGGCTTGCCGTCCTTCTTGACCTGCTGCGCGGTGTCCTTGTCGAGGACGTAGACCGACTGGGCGGCTCCGGTGTCGAGACCGAGGTCGCCGGTGTAGACGAGCATCGACAGCGCCGGCGCCTTGTCGTCGGGCATCAGCGTCATCGGGTCGCCCTTGACCATGGCGAACGTCGGGTAGAAGAGCCCCTCGAAGCCGAGCTGCGCGGGCTTGGCGTCCGGCGCCTTGATCACGCCGAACGACAGGAAGCTCGCGTCCTGGGGGAGGAAGGGCGTGGGGCCGCTGTAGGCGATGTCGCCGTTCCCGTCACGGACCGTGACCACCGGCGCGTACCCGTGGCCGATCAGGAAGATCTCGGTGTCCCCGATGGTCAGCGGGTGGTTGACCCGCAGGTCGTAGTCCTTGACCTTGGCGTCGGGTGCCTCACGGTAGGTCAGCGACGCGTCGAACTTCGTGGCCATCCCCGCTCGCGGGCCGGTGAGCAGCCAGTCGACGTCGAACTTGTTCACCTTGAACGAGAACGGCTCCATGTCCTCGGCCCTGAACAGGCTGCCCGGGTCGAAGTCGTCGTACTGCGTGAGGCTGTTGGAGAACGTCGAGCCCTCGACGAGGATGACCCCGCCCTTGTAGCCGAACATCCCGCCGACCGCGAAGCCAACGAGCACGATCAGCACGGACACGTGGAAGACGAGGTTGCCCGCCTCACGCAGGTAGCCGCGCTCGGCGCTCACCGCGTCGTCGTCCTCGGCGGCCCGACGCAGCCGGTAGCCGCGGGCCTTCAGCACCCGGCGGGCCCGCTCCAGGTGGGCGTCGGCGTCCTCGTCGGTGGTGTACGTCGTGTGGTCCGGCAGCCGGGTGAGGTGACGCGGCGCCGCGGGAGGCTGGGCGCGCGTCGCCTTGGCGTAGGCCGCGATCCGCGGGATGAAGCAGCCGACCAGCGAGATCATCAGCAGGATGTAGATCGCCGAGAACCACACCGAGTCGTAGACCGAGAAGAGGTCGAGCTTCTCGTAGATCGGGGTGAGGGTGGTGTGCTGCTCCTTCCACCGGGTGGTGCCGAGCGAGTCGACACTCTGCTGCGGGATCACCGATCCCGGGACCGCGGCGAGCGCCAGCAGCAGCAGGAGCACCAGCGCGGTGCGCATGGAGGTCAGCTGCCGCCAGCACCAGCGGAGCAGCTCGCGCAGGCCGAGCTCGCCGGGGCGGCGCTCCTCGGCCTGCGGCTCGTCGGTCTCGGTGCTCATCCGGGGTCCCCGCGGCGTTGTTCGGTGGAGGAGCGAAGCCTGGGAGACGAGGACCGACGTGGGGTGGTCATACCGGCACCTCGAAGTCGGTGACGAGGTGGATCTGCAGCCACTGCACGAACGAGTCCCACCAGCCGGTGACCAGCAGCACGCCGACGAGCACCAGCATCAGCCCGCCGATCCGCATCACCACGGCCTGGTGCCGGCGCACCCAGGCGAGCGCGCCGAGCGTCCGCCGGTAGGCGAGCGCCGCGACCACGAACGGGATGCCGAGACCCAGGGCGTAGCAGACCGAGAGCAACGCGCCCCGGCCGGCCGTGGCGTCCTGGTAGGTGAGCGTGACGATCACGCCGTACGTCGGCCCGATGCAGGGGGTCCAGCCGAGCGCGAAGATGGCGCCGATCAGCGGCGCGGCCGAGAGCCCGACCGCCGGGATCCTGTGGATCCGCCACTCCCGCTGCAGGAGTGGCACGAACCCTGCGAAGACCAGCCCGAGCAGGATCAGGCCGGCACCCATGACGACGGTGATCTCGTCCTGCCAGGTGATCAGCCATCGTCCGAGACCGCCGGTCGTTGCGCCGACGATGACGAAAACCGTGGTGAAGCCGAGGACGAACAGGACGGAGCCCAGGAGCATCCGGCCGCGGTGCTGGTCGGCCTCACCCGAGGCGAGGTCCGCACCGGACAGGCCGGTGGCGTAGGAGAGATAGCCCGGCAGCAACGGGATCACGCACGGCGAGAAGAACGACACCAGGCCGGCGACGACGGCGACGGGGACGGCGAGCGCCAGCGAGCCGGTGCCGGCCTGGGTCTGGAACCAGTCACCCATCCTCGGCCGCGACCTCCTCGACCACTTCGACGAGCGTGGTCGCGGACGGGATGGCGCCGCTGATCAACGCGGCGACCCGGCCCTTGCGGTCGAGCACCAGGGTCGTCGGCGGCAGCCGCGGGGTGTACTTGCCGAACTGCAGCAGCGTCTCGCCACCGTCGTCCTGGATCGAGGGATAGGGCACGTCCTCGTCCCGCTCGAAGGCCAGGCCGTTGTCGGCGGACCCGCGGATGTGGATGCCGACGAACCCCACGTCATCGAGCTGCGACGCCGCGTCGATCAGTCGTGGCGTCTCGACCCGGCAGGGTGGGCACCAGTCCGCCCAGACGTTCACGACCACCACGTGTCCGCGTCCGTCGGCCAGGTCGATGTCCTCCCCGTCCAGCGAGGTACCCGACACGTCGACCGGGTCCTCTCGGTCTCCCGGATCGATCTGCAGCACCGAGCCATCGCCCTCGATGTACTCCAGGTCGCCGGTCCCGGACAGGCTCGAGCAGCCCGACACCAGGAGCACGGCGATCAGGAGGAAGAGGGCGCGGCGTTGGATCAGGGCTTGTTCTCCTGGGGGGCTCCCCCGGCCGAGAACGGCGCGCTCTTGTCGCCGCGCGGGATCAGGTCGCCGGCGGGCTCGCTGTAGGAGACCTGGGTGATCCGGTCGCCGACGAAGTGAAACGACGTCAGCGAGCACAGCGTGCACTGCCGCTTGCGCGGGTCGTGGAGGAACGACCGGCCCTCGACGTGCAGCCGGGTCGTCCAGATCGGCAGCTGGTGGGAGACCAGGACCGCCTCGTGACCCTCGGCCGCCTCACGGGCGTCGTGCACCGCGGCCATCATCCGGCTGACCAGGTCCTTGTAGGGCTCGCCCCACGACGGCTTGAACGGGTTCCAGAGGTGCCGCCACAGCCTCGGGTTGCGCAGCGCCCGGGCGCCGCCGCCGAAGGCAACGCCCTCGAACACGTTGGTCGACTCGATCACTCGCTCGTCCAGCTCGACCTCGAGGCCTCGCGCCTGGGCGAGCGGCGCGGCCGTCTCCTGGGCACGCTCGAGCGGCGAGGACCGCAGGTGCACGATGTCGCGGTCCTTGATGGAGTCGGCGACCCGCTCGGCCATCTGCCGGCCGAGGTTGGAGAGGTGGAAGCCGTCGCGGCGGCCGTAGAGGATGCCCTCGGGGTTGTGCACCTCGCCGTGCCGGAGCAGGTGGACGATCGTGTCGGGCGTGCTCATGCGGCCGCCTCCGCCGCTGCTCGGGCGGCGCCGGGCAGCGCGTCGAGCACGGTCTGCACGGCCCGGTCGTCGTGGGCCGAGGACAGGAACCACGCCTCGTAGGCCGACGGCGGGAGGTAGACACCGGCGTCGAGCATGGCGTGGAAGAACGCGGCGTACGCCGTGACGTCGGTGCGCGAGGCGTCCTCGAAGTCGCGCACCGGGCCGTCGGTGAGGAAGACCGAGAACATCGTCCCGGCCGCCTGGACGACGTGCGGCACCCCGGCATCGGAGAGGGCCGCGGTGGCCGCGGCCTTGATGGTCTCGCCGGCGGCCGCGATGTGTGCGTAGACCTCGTCGGTGGCCAGCCGGAGGGTGGCCAGGCCGGCGGTGGTGGCGATCGGGTTCCCCGAGAGCGTGCCTGCCTGGTAGACCGGCCCCTCGGGGCTGAGCTGCGACATCAGGTCCGCGCGGCCGCCGAAGGCCGCCGCCGGGAAGCCGCCGCCCATCACCTTGCCGAAGGTCACCAGGTCCGGGCGCCAGCCCTCGACCTCGCCGTCGAGACCCCACTGGCCGGTGCGGCTGGCCCGGAAGCCGGTCATCACCTCGTCGCTGACGAACAGCGCGCCGTGGGCGGCACAGGTGGCCGCGAGGAACTGGTTGAAGCCCGGCTCCGGCGGCACCACGCCCATGTTGCCGGGGGCCGCCTCGGTGATCAGGCAGGCGATCCGGTCGCCGTGCTCGGCGAACACCTTGTCGACGGCGCCGCGGTCGTTGTAGGGCAGCACCAACGTCAGCGCGGTCGAGGACTCGGGCACCCCGGGCGTGCCGGGGACGGCGAACGTGGCCAGCCCCGACCCGGCCGAGGCGAGCAGCGCGTCGACGTGCCCGTGGTAGCAGCCGGCGAACTTCACCACGACATCGCGGCCGGTGGCGCCGCGCGCCAGCCGGATCGCCGACATCGTCGCCTCGGTGCCCGAGGACACGAACCGCACCTTGTCGACCGGCGCCCGATCCACGATCTGCTCGGCGAGCTCCACCTCCGGCACGGTCGGCGTTCCGTACGACGTCCCGCGGGCGACGGCCGCGGCGACCTCGCGCTGCACCTCCGGGTGGGCGTGCCCGAGCAGCATCGGGCCCCAGGAGCAGATCAGGTCGACGTACTCGTTGCCGTCGACGTCGGTGAGCCAGGCGCCGGTGGCGGACCGGATGAAGCGCGGGGTGCCGCCCACCGCGTTGAACGCGCGGACCGGGGAGTTCACGCCGCCGGGCGTCACGGCGCGAGCCCGCTCGAAGAGCGCGCGCGACTGCTCGTCGGGGCGGAGGGTCACCGCCTCATTGTCCCCGAGGGCCGGTTCCGTCCCGCTGGTGGGGCGGAACCTTGGGTGAATCCGCTCTCGACGGGGTACTTTTGCATCCGGACGACCAGGTTCCTGCCGCCGTAACCTCGGCGCAACGCGCCTCGTTGACCAGATGCGCGCACCAGCGTGTGGCGGCTATGGGGAGTCGGGGAGCTGTCGGACAAAGGGACAAAGGGGAGACATGTCCACCAAGCGATTCGGTCGCATCCAGCGGGCGGCGGCGATCGTGCCGCTGGCGCTGCTGTCGGCCGCCTGGACCGCGAGCCTGGCCGGCGTCGGAGCGACGTCCGCCGTGGTGTCGGCGGACCGGGGCGCCGACGAGACCCTTCCCGACGGCAGCAGCGTGCCCAGCGAGGCCATCGAGGCCCCGGCGTCGGTCTCCGACCCCGACGAGGCCAGCGACGGTGACCACGGCAACGCCGCCCGGATCATCGCCACCTCCTCCACCAACGGCATCCCCGCGTCGGCGCTGTCCGCGTACCAGCGCGCCGAGACGGTCATCAACGCCGCCGACAAGTCCTGCCACCTGACCTGGCAGCTGGTCGCCGCGATCGGCCGCGTGGAGTCCAACCACGGTCGCTTCGGCGGCAGCGCGCTCGACAACAACGGCGTCGCCCAGCCCGGCATCTTCGGCAAGGCCCTCAACGGCAGTGCCCGGACCTCGGTGATCCGCGACACCGACGCCGGCCTGCTCGACGGCGACACGGCCTACGACCGCGCCGTCGGCCCGATGCAGTTCATCCCCTCGACCTGGTCGGTCGTCGGTGTCGACGCCGACAACGACGGCCAGCGCAACCCGCAGGACATCGACGACGCGGCGCTCGCGACCGCGGTCTACCTCTGCTCGGGTGCCAACGACCTCTCGACGGTCTCCGGCCAGCGCGCCGCCGTCTACCGCTACAACCACTCCACGTCGTACGTGAACCTGGTGCTGCGGATCATGAACAACTACCTGGCCGGCGATTTCACCAGCGTTCCGGACGGCACCACCGCGGCGGGCTACATCGTGCCCTCGCCGCCGCTGGCCACCCAGCCGCCGTACAAGACCGGCAACGACGACGAGACCGACTCCGAGCTCGACAACGCTCCGCCGGCCGACCCGACCGACGACGGCACCGACAACCCCGGTGGCGGCGACGACAACGGCGACAACGGTGGCGACGACGGCGATGGCGGAGACGACGGCGGCAACGGGCTGCCCCCGGTGAGCGTCCCGCCGCTGCCCTCCACGCAGGTCGAGCCGGTCGACGAGGTGCTCACCCTGGCCCAGGCCATCGTGCAGTGCACGCTCGACGGCATCAGCCAGCTCAACCTGCAGCAGTGGAACCAGTGCATCAAGGACTACACCGGCAAGTGATCGAGCGAGCCGTCGCCGACTGAGCCCGCGAAGGCGGCGCTACCGCAGCAGCGTCGCCGCCTCGGTGGCCCAGTAGGTGAGGATCACGTCGGCCCCGGCGCGGTGGATCGCGGTGAGCGTCTCGACGATCGCGGCCTCACGGTCGATCCAGCCGTGGGCGGCGGCGGCCTCGACCATGGCGTACTCGCCCGAGATGTTGTAGGCCGCCACCGGTACGTCGACCGCCTCGCGCACCCGGTGCAGGACGTCCAGGTAGGCCAGGGCGGGCTTCACCATCACGATGTCGGCGCCCTCGGCGACGTCGAGCAGCGCCTCCCGCACGCCCTCGCGGGCGTTGGCCGGGTCCTGCTGGTAGGTCCGGCGGTCGCCGGTGAGCGAGGACCCGACGGCCTCGCGGAAGGGGCCGAAGAACGCCGAGGCGTACTTCGCGGAGTAGGCGAGGATGCCGATGTCGCTGTGCCCGGCGCCGTCGAGCGCGGACCGGACCACGCCGACCTGGCCGTCCATCATCCCGCTCGGCCCGACCATGTGGACCCCGGCCGCGGCGTGGGCCCGGGCCATCTCGGCGTAGACCGCGAGCGTGGCGTCGTTGTCGACTCGGCCCTGCGCGTCGAGCACGCCGCAGTGGCCGTGGTCGGTGAACTCGTCGATGCACAGGTCGCTCATCACGGTCAGCGCGTCGCCGACCTCGCCGACCACGTCGGCGATCGCGACGTTGAGGATGCCGTCGGGGTCGAGCGCGCCCGACCCGGCGGCGTCCTTGGCCTCCGGCACACCGAACAGCATCACCCCACCGATGCCCGCCTCGGCCGCCTCGCCGGCGGCCTTCCGCAGCGTGTCGCGGGTGTGCTGGACGACGCCCGGCATCGAGGAGATCGGCTGCGGCTCCGCGATGCCCTCGCGGACGAACAGCGGCAGCACCAGGCCGCGCGGCTCGACGGAGGTCTCGGCGACCATGCGCCGGAGCGCGGCCGTGGTCCGCAGCCGGCGCGGCCGGATGACGGGACCCACGACCTCGTCGCTCATGGGGCTATTTTGCCCGGGCCTTGCGGCGGCCGGACGACTTGCGGTCGGAGGGCTTGGTGACCGGCTCGCCGTTCTCGAGCATCGCCAGCCGCCGGCTGGCCCCGAAGTCGGCGAGCGCGTCGACGAGCAGGTCGACGTCGGGCTTGGCCGCGAGGACGTCGACCCGGAGGCCGTGCTCCTCGGCGGTCTTGGCCGTGGCCGGGCCGATCACCGCGATGATCGTCGAGGCGTGCGGCTTGCCGGCGATGCCGACCAGGTTGCGCACCGTGGAGGACGAGGTGAAGACCACCGCGTCGAACCGGCCGCTCTTGATCGCGTCGCGGGTCGGCGCCGGCGGCGGGGTGGCCCGCACCGTGCGGTAGGCCGTCACGTCGTCGCACTCCCAGCCGAGGTCGATGAGCCCGGCCACGAGGTTCTCGGTGGCGATGTCGGCGCGCGGCAGGAAGACCCGGTTGATCGGGTCGAGCAGCTCGTCGTACTCGGGCCAGTCCTCGAGCAGCCCGGCCGCCGACTGCTCGCCGGACGGCACCAGGTCGGCGCGCAGCCCCCAGTCGGAGATCGCGGCGGCGGTCTTGTCGCCGACGGCCGCGATCTTGAGGCCGGAGAATGCGCGGGCGTCCAGGCCGTACTCCTCGAACTTCTCCCGGACCGCCTTGACCGCGTTGACCGAGGTGAACGCGATCCACTCGTAGCGACCCTCGACGAGGCCGCGGACGGCCTTGTCCATCTGCAGCGGGTTGCGCGGCGGCTCGACGGAGATCGTCGGGACCTCCTCGGGCACCGCGCCGTAGCCGCGCAGCCGCGACGACAGCGTGGCCGACTGCTCCTTGGTGCGCGGCACCAGGACCCGCCAGCCGAAGAGCGGCTTGGTCTCGAACCAGGACAGCGTCTCGCGCAGGTCGACCACGTCGCCGACCACGGTGATCGCGGGCGGCGCCATCCGGGCCGCGCGGGCGTCGGCGGCGATGTGCTCCAGCGTCGAGGTGACCGTGGACTGCTCGGTGGTGGTGCCGACCCGGGTCATCGCGACGGGGGTCTCGGCGGGGCGGCCGGCAGCCACCAGCGCGGCGGCGATCTCGCCGATCTGACCGACGGCCGAGAGCAGCACGAGCGTGCGACCGTCGGCGTACCTGGACCAGTCGACGCGGTCTCCGCAGGTGACGACCGAGACCTCGCGGTTGTCCTTGGTGGTCAGCGGGATGCCGGCGTACGCCGGGACCGAGGCCACCGACGAGACGCCGGGGACGATGTCGAAGCCGATGCCGGCCTTGGCCACCGCCAGGGCCTCCTCGGGGCCGGACGCGTAGAGGAACGGGTCACCGGCCATCAGCCGGACCACCCGCAGGCCGCGCTTGGCGTGCTTGACCACGACCTTGGCCCGGGCGGCGTGCGTGAGCGGCTGCCCGTCCTCGCCGAAGCCGCCGTCGACGAGCTCGGGACCGTGGCTCTCGGCCGGCTCGACCGCCTGCTCGTCCTCGTCGCCCTCGACGTCCTCCACGGGCTCGGGCAGGCCGAGCAGGGTGCGGACGAGCGGCGCGTGGTCCGGGGCCTCGGTGACCACGACGTCGGCCTGCTTGAGCAGGTCGACCGCTCGCACCGTCAGCAGGTCGGGGTCACCCGGACCACTGCCCACGAACGACACCCACGCCGTTGCGAGCCGGTCGGATGCCTTGCTGGTCTTGCCTCGCGTCATGCGTTCTGCACCTTTGCTGGTTGTGCGGGTTCCACGCGGTCGAGTTCTCCGGCCCCGTCGGCGAGCATCTCCGTCGCCAGCCGGGTCCCGACGCCGACCGCGTCGGCCGGGTCGCCCGATGCGGACATCCGCACCGACAGCTCCCCGTCGGGTGAGAGCGCCACTGCTCGCACCCAGATCTCTTCTCCGTCTTCTCCCTCGGCCACGTCGGCGAGCGCACCGACCGGGGCCGAGCAGCCTGCCTCGAGCGTGGCCAGCACGGCCCGCTCGGCCGACACCGCGGCCCGGGTCCGGGGGTCGTCGATCCGCTCGAGGTCGGTGGCCAGCGGGTCGCCGGCACGGCACTCCACGGCGAGCGCGCCCTGCCCGGGGGCGGGCAGCATCTGCAAGGGGTCGAGCACCTCGGTGACCTCGTCGAGTCGATCGATCCGGGCGAGTCCGGCGCGGGCGAGCACCACGGCGTCGTACTCCCCCGAGCGGACCTTTCCGATCCGGGTATCGACGTTCCCACGAACCGGCACCACGTCCAAACCGAGGCCGAGGGCGTGCAGCTGGGCTACCCGGCGCGGGGCACCGGTGCCGATCCGGCTGCCGGCCGGCAGCTCACCCAGGGTCAGGCCGTCGCGCGCCACGACGACGTCGCGCGGGTCCTCGCGCGGGGGTACGGCGACCAGCGCGATGCCGTCGGCGGGG